>Ga0272443_10003730_pt1 | contig 17569 bp, 17 predicted proteins | sample SSMAcet12_FD_193581 | JGI IMG/M metagenome (GOLD analysis project Ga0272443, IMG submission 193581) | Marine sediment archaeal communities from Little Sippewissett salt marsh, Falmouth, MA, United States - SSM-Acet-12 | ecosystem: Environmental > Aquatic > Marine > Wetlands > Sediment ... | reverse complement strand
TGTTGGACCTGATCCTCCGTTTCCGGGGTGGTTTTTCGGTTAGCGAATAAATACCGTCCGCCGATCAAGATGGTACCGACAAGAATTATTAAAATCGAAAGCTGGTAAAAACTCTTCTTCATAGCGATTTTACGCGTTTATCAGCCTTTTTTTCTTTGCTGGATTTAGATGGTCCACTCCCCGTGAACCAGGGCAGCAAGGTACCAGATCCCATTTTTCTGGACGAATACCAGCCGCAGGCTCCGCCAGTCCATACCTCCGTACTGGGGATCGATCCCTGGAAAATGGTATTCCACAATCATACCATCTGGAAAGATATCCGGGATATTATTAATCGCATTTCCTGAACTTACCTCCTGGTTCAGTCCCACTATCTCGGGTTGAAAGAAATCCTGATCGTAAATGAAACGCTGGTGATAGTCTGCGAAGGATAGTTCAATGGGTTCACCGGATCCATCGAATTGGCCCCAGGTGTAGAGGGAATCCGATTCGTACAGTGAATCCAGATCGCCTGGGCAGAAAGTCAGATCGCTTTCATTTAAAAAAGGGTAGGGGGAAAAACGCAAACAAATTTCCGGATGAATGATATTCTTTAAATTCTGGTAATTGTGGTCCTTCAAATTGCTTGCTGTCCACTGCGCCAGGGCGACAAGCTCATCCGGAAGGTCTCCTTCCTGATAGGCCAGAAACGCTTTATCCACCCAGCCAGTTTCCCCCTGGTAGTTGATACGCAGCCATGTTATGCCTTCTGCTTCGGTCTGCGCCCCGGATGAATGGATGGATTTGGCAGCAGAAGGAAGTTCTCCACATCTGGCAGATGAAATGCTGGCTTCCGCGAAAATCGGAAGGATCTCATCCGGCGCCAGACCCACTGCCGTGTAGAACTCATACCAGTCGGCTGGCAGTGTCTGGGTGGTTTCAGGGATTGGCGCCGCCGCCTGGGCTGTCTCGGTTGGCGGGGTAATAACACTGGGGGGCTGTGTGTCTTTCGGGAGGGCATCCCCAGGTGGGGGAGCTGTCAGGCAGCTGCTGGTAAGGAGTGGCAGCCCGCAGGCCAGGAGAACCATAAACTGGAACCTGGCGGTTGGAACGCGGAAGCTATCCTTGAGGGTTCGCATAATAATCACACATCCCATTGAGGGGGCAGGAATTGCAGAGCGGTTTGCGAGCCTTGCAAACCTCCCTGCCCAGGCGGATGAGGTTCAGATGCACAGGATAATAGGTTTCCGGGGGGAATTGTTCCGCAAGGTATTGGTGGGCCATATTGGCACTCATGCGTTCAGGACGGATGCCCAGCCTGCCGGTCACCCTGTATACGTGGGTATCAACTGGAAACGCTGGTATATCTAGCGAAAAGAGCAGGACGATTGCCGCGGTCTTTGGCCCCACCCCCTTGAGGTTCACGAGCCAATCCACAGCTTCTTGGCTGCTCAGCGATGATAAGAAATCAAGCTCGATCGCTCCTCTCTCCTCGCTGATCACCCTGAGAGCGTTCTGGATAGCCGGACCTTTTTGATTGGCAAGCCCGGCGATTTTTACAGCCTCGATGACCTGTTCTTCGGGCGCATCCCGGACATCCTCCCAGGTAGGAAAACGATTTCTGAGGGATTCGTATGCCGCATCCCGATTGATGTCATTCGTGTTTTGTGAAAGGATTGTGGATATCAGTTCTCCCACAGGGGAAAGGTGAGGGCGCCAATCTGGCAGGCCAAACGCCTCCACCAGTGCCTCGTGGATCTTGGCAGCGTGGTCTTTTGTGTTCATGGTTAACTGTATTGTAATTGAAAACAGGGCCTGGATTCACCAGCGGGTAGGCCGCACTGGTTGAGGATGGGTTTGACCGGGCCGAATTCTCCCACTTCCTGGAGTTCTTCTGAAGAGAGAACGCCAAGCTGAGAGAGGACTTCCAGGGATACAGCAGCCAGGGCTCTTTTGCCCTGGTCTCCGTCGGAGATCTTGATCGCGATGCCAAGGGCGGGGGAGCCGGGTTTTATGGCATTGGGAAGTACACCGATGGCCTGAAATGCTTCAGCTCCCGCTTTTGAGATCAACTTCCCCGGAGCGGTTTCCATCAAGCGCGTATCTAGTTTGCCTGGCCCGGCCACATAAAAGGGTTGATTTGCCATCGCAGATGTGATCTGCCTGCATGCATCCGCCCTGGTGGCGGCCAAAGATGAGGGATCAGCCAATTTGGCCCAGGCCCAGGCGGCATTATAGAGAGGAACCGCAAATGTGGGCACCGAACAGCCGTCCCGTCCTATACCGATCTGATCTTTCTCCAATCCGCACATTTCAGAAAATACGGTCAAGATGCCCTGCTGAACTGGATGATCGATCTCGGTATACGCCTCTAAGGATTGTCCCATCAGCGAAGCCTGGCCCAGCATGCCGGTGTGTTTCCCGGAGCAGTTGTGATGATTCTGGGATGGGCTGTGCCCTAGATCCTTCAGTTTTCTACGGCTGGCAGGGTCAGAGGGAAGGTGAGTGCAGCAAAGCAGATCCGATTCCTTGACCCCGATCTTCCGCTGCAAGCGGATTATTGTTCGCAGGTGCTGGTCAGTTCCAGAATGAGACGCACAGATGACTGCCAACTCTTCGCTTTTCAGCTTGTATCTGTCCCCGCCTCCCATTTCTAGCAGGGGGATGCACTGAAATGGTTTTGCTGATGAGCGTAAAAAAGTCTTGGACTGGGGATTCCCGGCCTGGGCGAATAATTTTCCTTCCTGGCTGACCACGGCGACCGCACCGTAATGGACAGATTCAACGATTCCACCCCTCAAGGTTTTGAAAAGAGGTTGGTAGCCGGGGGAACTGTCTAAGGTGAACTCTGTCATTGTCTTGATGTTGATGGTTCTGTTGTCTTGTGGTCTAGAGGAAGGGATCAATCATTATTTTCTGTCTTTGGAAAGTAGTTTGCTGCATAGTACTGGGATAAACCGTGTTCCAAACGCTGGAGAAAGAAATCGCGATCGCGTTTATCGACCGCGAACTCATCCATGAACTTCTCTGCTAGCCCTCCCGCGTCCTCCGCTGAGGCGCGCCGGCTGGCCAGCTTCTCTATCCGCCTGTGTATCTTCCGGAAGGTTTTTTTCAGCTCGCGGATTTGATCATGATCGACAGGACCTCCCCTGCCGCTGACCAAGGTGTAGTCCTTGTACCGGGCACGCAGCAGCACATCGAGTGTGTCGATCCAGGTTGGCAGGTGGGCTCTCCCTAGGAAAGGGGGTCCTTTCACCGTTACCGCGTCCCCTATGAAGATGATTTTATCTGAAGGCAGGACCACCCAGCTCGAGCCTGCCCGAGGACCAGGATGATGCTCCACCAGAACGGGTTCATCTGCCCAGTGAAGAGATATCTTTTCCGAAAAGGTGATATCTGGAACCATCCAGCTCAACCCCGACGTCTCTGGATACCGCTCCCAGGCGGCGCCGCTGTCCTGACCCTGGTTGCGGAACATGCTGGATGGTTCCCTCAGGGCTTTGGCTGCCTCTTGGTGGACCACTATTGGGCAGTCCAGGCTTTTTGCCCCAATAGTTCTGTCCATATGATCATCAAGGCAGATGACAAGTTTATGGATCGTCCCCTGGCTGCGGTTCAGCAGGGTGGTTTTCCAGCGATGACCGTCTTCTGGACGAAGTGGCGCGTCAATAAAAACCATACCCCGGGGGAGCAGGATTGCGCCGATGGTTGGTCCTGGGTAGGCATCTTCGTAAAATATCCCGGGTTTGATTTCCTGCATTGAATCTCCTTAGGTTTTCCCAGCATCTACAAGGAGGATTGTTAACTCCCGGTAGGCAGTGTGAATGTAAATTTAGCGCCGCCATCTGGCAGATTCTCAACCCAGATACGACCGCCGTGACCTTCGACTGCCAGTCGGCAGAAGGCTAAGCCAAGGCCAAGGCCTTTGATTCTCTCATCGGGATGGATGCGTGTGTATTTATCGAAGATCCTGTCAATATAATCGGGCTCGACCCCAGGACCCGAATCCAGCACCCAGAAATGGATCTCGTTCTCGATCATCTTGGAGCCTATCTCGATCTTTCCATTCGATGGGGTATATTTGATCGCGTTCTGAACCAGATTGATGAGAACACGCTCAATCATATTGCGGTCTGCAACCACCTGAGGGATCCCCTCCTGGACAGCAAGGTTTACCTGCTGTTTCTTAGCCTCAGCTTGAGCCTTCAGCTCCTGCCTGGCATATTGGATCAATTCTTCCGGGTGGAAGGCTTCTGTATCAGTGATGGGCTGCCCGCTTTCCAGCCGGTTGATATCCAGCAGTGATCTGGTCAGGCGCTGGATGCGTACTGTGGAGCGATTGGCAATATCAAAAAGGGATTGGATCTCCGGGTCCTCTGTGCCTGGGAGGGATGCCCGGATGACATCCAGGCTGGAGATGACGTTCGAAAGCGGTGAACGCAGGTCATGGAAGATCATGGAGGTAAGGTCTTCCCGGAGCTGATCTAAATTCTTCCTCTCTGTGATGTCTCTCAGGATCCATTGCAGCCGGCAATCATCTGCCATTTGAACCTGGTGAACGTTCACCTGGATGGGGATCTCTATCCCATCCTGAGAGATCAGTTTGGATTCGTACGAGCTGGAAGTGTCTTCTTCCAGGCTCAGGTAGTTGGACCCGATGGCATCCCATTTGACTTCATGGATGTCGCTGATGACCATTTTACGAAGCTGCTCCTCGGTATAGCGGCTGGTTTGCAGTGTTCGTTGATTGCTCTCGATGATCTTTCCTTCCAGATCGGTGATGATGATGGGATCAATGCTGTTTTCAAAGAGATCGTAATAGCGGCTGTGGGTATCCTGGAGATCTTCATAGAGGCGAGCGTTCTGGATGAAAGAGCCAGCCAGGCTGCCGATTCCAGATAAGACCTGAAGGGCGTCAGGCTCGAATTGGCCGGCCCGAGGATTGATGGCTTCCAGTACTCCCAGCACTCGGCCGGGAATAAAGATCGGCGCTGCCACAATGGCATGGGGAGACATTTCCGGGTAGACCTTGTTGGTCTGTAAAAAGCGTGGATCCTGAGCTGGGTTGGTCACGATTTCACCCACACCATTCTTTGCGACCCAACCAGCGAATCCCTGTCCGATGAGGATCTTTTTTCCAAACAGCTTGGAATGCAGGTCAATGCTTTCATGGATGGCGGCTTTGTATTCCAGGAAACCGCCTTCAAGGTCAATCAGAGAAAGGGCAACTGATTCAACCTCGAGGGCTGTCTGGATTTCCTTGAGTATATTATTAAGGACTACTTCCAGGTTTAAAGTGGAAGCCATGGCGGTAGCTGAATTAGCCAGGGCTGTCATGATCCGAGCCTGCCGGTTGGTTTCGCCGAAAAGCTGCGCGTTGAGGACAGCAATCCCCGCCTGATCCGCGATAGCCCTGATCAAATTTATATGTTTCTTCTTGAGATGGTTGGGTTCTGGATGTACCAGGGTGATCACGCCGACCAGGTCGTTGTGTACAGTGATTGGGACCGATACGGCTGATTTCCCGCCAGTTTCCTTATCATCCGGACGCTGGAGCCAGCGCTTGTCCTTACTGGTGTCAGGGATCAGGACAGGTTTACGATGATTTACAACCCAGCCTGCTAAACCTCCCTCAAGCGTGGCTTTGAGCTGTTCATTGGTGTGTGTGATTACCTGGTCCTGAACGATAATGGCAGATTCGAATGGGTTGCCATTCTCATCCAGAATGATAATGCTGCCCCTGAACGCCTTGATGGTCTTTAAAGCCAGGTATAAGACCCGCTCCAGCAGGACTGCCAGATCCAGAGTGGTAGCTACCTCCCGGCTGATGCGGTAAAGCAGCTCCAACAAAGCCTGACGGTTAGCGGTATCGTTATTTTTGGGTACATTCTTTTTCATTATCATTCCTGGAACCTGCCCCTCTTATTTTATCCCATATCTGTGAATTTGGTCCCAACCTTTCCCTTGCAGGATTTATTCCACCGATTAAGGAGCTGGCAGATTTGATTGTATCCAAAAAAAAACGGCCCAAAACTGCTTTTCAGCAGGCGAATCATCTCATGATAAAGGACTGGTTCACCCACAAAGCCGGGAAAACACTCTCGCTTTGAAATTGGATTCTGAACTCCTGGAGGTTTCCTGCCCATCAGCGCGCGATATCGATTGTGGGCAAACCCAGGAGCAGGTCTTCCAGGGTGAGTTTTATATTGGCATTTTCACCTAACAGCCGATGAGCCCGTTGAAAGAGCTCCAGGGAACCCCGGGCGGTAGACAGGTCCACCTGTTTGACGACCTGCTGGATTTCCTCCTCCCGGTCAATGTTCTGGAGCGGAGCTCGGGATCCCCCACTCTGATGGAGGATGTCCAGCCAGATCGAGGTCCAAATATCCAGAAGATCTTCAAATTTTTGATTTTCTTTGCTGACCTTCTGAGCATAGGCAAAACGTTTGACCGAATTGCTCTTCAGGATCTCAAGATGTTCATTGAGCAACTGTTCCCTGCGGTCAAGGATCTCTGGGTCAGCGTGCATCGCCAGGGCGATCTCGGGTTTCCCTCCTGAAATATGAGCCAGGAAGCGGGCTTCCTCAGGGGGTAAATGGTGATACTCCTCCAACCCCTGGCTGGTCACATCCGCGGGGACAGGGTTAAGTTTGATCTCCTCACAGCGCGAAGTGATGGTTTCGAGCAGCGCATCGGAGGTCACAGCAGTCAGGATCAGGATGACTGAGCCTGGCGGCTCTTCCAGGGTCTTCAAGAGAGAATTCTGTGCGCTCGGATTCGCGTTTTCAAAATCGATCAGCAGGCCGAATCTCCTGCTGGATTCATACGGGGTGAGCGCTAAATTATGGATCAATTCCCGGATTTGATCGATCTTGATCTGTTTGCTATCCGGTCCCACACGGATCGGAAAGAGATCAGGATGTTCCAGACGGTTTATCCTGCCGCAGGTAGGGCAGACCAGGCAGGGGTTCCCTTCAGGATCCGCTTCCGGGCAGTTCAAAGCCTGGATAAAGCGAAGGGCCAGATTGGTTTTCCCTATTCCTTTTGGTCCGGTCAGCAAATAGGCATGGCGGAGAGAATCATCCCGAATATGTCCCCGGAGTAATTGAACCGCCCATTCATGTCCGATCAAGTTCCAGGTCATGGAACAATTCTACAACGGTGAGAGTATTTCCGCAATGTCGTTGACACTACCCAACCAACCCATTAGAATGAGCCCAGTATGGATATCCTCCAATCCCTTAACTCCCAACAACGCGATGCTGTAACAGCGCCGCCGGGGCCGGTGCTGGTGCTGGCAGGCCCTGGATCCGGAAAGACCCGCGTGCTCACACACAGGGCAGCCTACTTGATGGCTGACCGGGGTGTAAAGCCTTTCCATATGATGGCGGTCACGTTCACCAACAAAGCCGCTGATGAGATGAAAATCCGCATCGAGGCTTTGCTGGGCAGGTATACCCGCGGCTTGACAGTCGGCACATTTCATTCCACCTGCGCGGCCATTCTCAGAGATGAGGCAGATCAGATCCCGGTCAATCGCAATTATGTGATCTTTGACGCGGATGACCAGCTCCGGGTGGTCAAACAGATTTTCAAAGACCTGGACCTTGATGATAAATCATACCGTCCTCAGTATGTGCACGCGGAGATCTCAAGGGCCAAGAATGAACTTATGCTTCCCGAAGAGATGCCGTCTTCTACTGAAAAGGAGCAGGTGATCACAGAGGTTTATGAAGCTTATCAGAAGGTCCTGCTGAGCAGCAACGCTTTTGATTTTGATGACCTGCTGCTGTGGATGGCCTTTTTACTCCGGGATAATGAGAAGCTCCGCGAAAAATATGCCCGCCGTTTTGAACATGTACTGGTGGATGAGTTCCAGGATACCAATATGGCCCAGTACACACTGCTGAAGCACCTGGCATCCTTTCACCGCAATATTTTCGTGGTGGGGGATTCCGATCAGTCCATTTACAGTTGGCGGGGAGCGGACTACCGCAACGTGCGCCGTTTCCAGGAGGATTTCCCGGACGCGGAGGTCATCCTCTTGGAGCAGAACTACCGCTCCACGCAGAACATCCTTGACACCGCCATGGCAGTTATTGACCGGAATGTCTTCCGGACCCCAAAAAAACTCTTCACCGAGCGTGGCGCTGGTGAGTTGATCACCATCCGGGAGGCTGAAGATGAGCAGGAGCAGGCGGCGATTGTGCTGGAGATCATCACCAGCCAACTGCGTGAGAAGAAAGCGGAAATTTCCGATTTTGCGGTCATGTACCGTACTAACGCCCAATCCAGGATCATCGAAGAGGCTTTCATTTCTTCCCAGATCAACTACCGGCTGGTAGGAGCTCAGCGTTTTTACGGCCGGAGGGAGATCAAGGATATCATTGCCTATTTGCGGGTGATCGTCAATCCGGATGATATTGTCAGCCTGCGCCGGATCATCAATACGCCCAGGCGCAAGATCGGTGTGAAAACCTTTGCGGATTTGCTGCAAAATGCGTCTCTCGCCAGGCTTTCACCTGGCCGATTCCTGATAGATCTGGCTGCCAGGGACCCTGCCGGCCAAGAGAATTTCAGCAAAGCTGCTGAAGAACGGCTGACCGATTTTGGGGCGATGCTGGTGAAGTGGCGCGAGCTGGTGGAGGATCTGCCGCCGATCGAGATGATCGACCAGATCATCCGGGATGTCGATTACCGGCTCTATATTGAAGACGGCACCCAGGAGGGATACGACCGCTGGGAAAATGTGGACGAACTCAGGCGGCTGGCTTCTGAATACCAGACCATCGGCTTGTTCAAATTCCTAGAAAATGTGGCTTTGGTCTCGGACCAGGATACCCTGGACTCGGAAGCGGAAGGGGCAACCCTGCTGACCCTGCATGCGGCCAAAGGTTTGGAGTTCAAGCAGGTGCTGATCATCGGTCTTAATGAGGGGATCCTGCCTCATTCCCGCTCGATAGAGTCCAACGATCCGGATGCCATGGAGGAAGAGCGCAGGTTGTTCTATGTGGGGATCACCCGGGCTAAGGACCGCCTTTACCTGCTGCATTCCCTGGAGCGGTATATGGGGAGTACCATGTACCTGGATGAGTCGCGGTTTTACCGGGATATCCCGCCAGATCTGCGGGCTCAGAACGGCTATTATGGCGCCCCGGCTCCCCGCCAGAACAGCCGGATCCAGATTGGCCTTACCTGGAAAGAACTCCAGGCTCGCAGCTCCCGTGGCCAGTCCGTGCAAAAAGAATTCAACCCCGGGGATAGGGTCGAGCATCCCAAGTGGGGGAAAGGCCTGGTGCTGAGCAGCCGGCTGCAGGATGACGATGAGATTTTGGATGTTTTTTTTGACGGATTGGATGAGCAGGACAGGAAGAAGAAATTGATCGTGTCGCTGAGCAATCTGAAAAAAATTGATTGAGCTGGAATGGTAAAATACCAGCAGAGGTCCCTGTATTGGCAGTAAGGGAAAACCACCATGGCTGTAATTGAAAAAGGCTCCTTTGAGGTCATCAGCCGCAGCCCTACGCAAACCCGCCGGGTGGGCATGCGTTTAGGAGAGCTTCTGCTGCCCGGGGACGTGATCTGTCTGGAAGGGAATTTAGGTGCGGGAAAGACCACCCTTGTGCAGGGCATCGCTTCTGGATGGGGCTCATATGATACTGTGACCAGCCCCTCCTATGTATTGGTAAACGTGTATCGGCGGCTGGATCAAAACCAGCTTTTTCACCTGGATGCCTACCGGCTTTCCAGTGCGCAGGAAGCCATTGATCTGGATATCGATGCTATGCTAATGGGAGGTCCGCTGCTCGTTGAGTGGGCGGATAAGATCAAGGAAGCCCTCCCCGAGGAGCACTTGTGGATGAGGATGCGATCGATCAATGAGGAACAGCGTGACTTTATTGTCCACGCCCGTGGGGAGAGGCACAAAGAGGTCCTGGAGCGATTCAGGGAGGATATCTACGGAGCATAGTATGCTGCTGGGAATTGACACTTCAACCCAAGCTGTGGGGATTGCCATTTATGACGGCAGCCAGATCCTCTGTGAGGAAAGCTGGATATCCCGGAGATTCCATACAGTGGAACTGGCAAAAGCTGTATCCGAGAATCTTTCCAGGGCAGGGCTTTCAGCCAGCGATCTGGATGTTCTGGGGATTGCGATAGGCCCCGGATCATTTACCGGGCTGCGGATCGGACTGGCCCTGGTCAAAGGGATTGCTTTTACACATCAACTGCCTGTCATCGGGGTGCCCACTCTGGATATCACGGCCCGGGCGGTTCCCCCTGCAGATGAAAAAATGGCAGCGGTGCTGCAAGCCGGTCGGAGCCGGCTTGCTGTTGGCTGGTACCAGGTCAAGGATGGACGCTGGACACTGGAAGGGGAGATTGAAAATCTCCAGCTGGAAGAGCTTATCGAGAGAATTGACCAGCCCTGCATCCTGACTGGGGAATTGTCGCAGGAAATCCGACAGACACTCAAAGGTCACAAATACATCAGGCCAGCAGACCCAACACTGGCCATGCGCAGTCCGAAGTATCTGGCTGAATTGGCTTGGGAACGCTGGGAAGCTGGGGATGTCGATGATGTGCTCAGCTTGAAACCATTTTATCTTCACAAAGGGGATCCGATCCCTGGATAACCCCATTCCTTAAGGAGTATGGATTCAATATGGATGCTGATCAGGAGCTGGGAAAAATAGCCGATGCTGTTTCTGCCTGTAAAAAGTGTGACCTGCACCACTCCCGGGCGAAAGGGGTTCCGGGTGAGGGACCATCAGATGCGGATATCATGTTCATCGGAGAGGGTCCGGGGTTTCATGAGAACATGCAGGGCCGTCCTTTTGTGGGCGCTGCCGGGGATTTTCTGGTCGAGCTCCTGGCCGATATTGGATTGAAGAGGGAAGGGGTTTTCATCACCAATGTTGTCAAATGCCGCCCCCCAGGCAACCGCGACCCCCATCCGCAGGAGCTTAAAGCCTGTGCTCCTTATCTGGAAAAGCAGATCCAGATCATCAATCCCAAAGTGATCGTTACCCTGGGGCGATTTTCTATGGCTCGCTTCATCCCCAATGCCAGGATCAGTGAGATCCACGGACAGCCAGTTCGCTGCAAGGGCACCCTGGTGGTTCCTTTTTATCATCCGGCGGCTGCCCTTCACCGTCCTTCCCTGCGCGCTGTCGTGGAAGAGGATTTTGCCAAACTGCCTGAGCTGATCGAGAACGCAGGGGATGCGCCGGCGTATAAGTCTGAAGCAACGTTGGAAGAGGAGAACCACCCTGAGCAGCTCAGCCTGTTTTAGGGGATCAATTTATCTGGAGTGATTAGGATGATCAATAATAGCAGCTTGTATAAAAGATTGGAAGACCTTTCTGCCCGGGTTGTTGTCCTGGGCCTGGGATACGTGGGCCTGCCCCTGGCGGTAGTGTTGGGAGAAGCTGGATACGAAGTGATCGGTGTGGATCCAGATGAGAAAAAAGTGGATGCCGTTAATAAAGGGGTCAGCTACATCGATGATGTAGAAACCAACCAGTTGAAAAAACTTGTGGAGGCGGGAACTCTCAAGGCAACAACGGATTTTTCTGCGGTCAAGGATGCTGACGCGGTCAGCATCTGTGTGCCCACCCCCCTGCGGAAAACACGCGACCCGGACTTGTCCTATATCGTGTCTGTAGCTGATTCCATCGCACCCCATGTCCACCCAGATATGGTCGTTGTGCTGGAGTCTACAACTTATCCCGGCACGACCCGTGAACTGCTGCTGCCAAAGCTGGTAGAGGAGAAGGGTTTACATGTTGGAGAGGATTTCTATCTGGCTTTCTCTCCGGAGCGCGTAGATCCGGGCCGTGAAGATTGGACCACGGTTAACACACCCAAGGTGGTGGGCGGGGTGACACCTGCCTGCACAGAGATGGCATCCAGGTTCTATCAAGGTGCCATGGAGAATGTAGTCCCCGTGGCTGCCGCTGAAGTAGCGGAAATGGCCAAATTGCTAGAAAACACCTTCCGGATGGTCAACATCGGGCTGGTGAATGAAATGGCGATCATGTGCGACCGGATGGGCATCGATGTTTGGGAAGTGATCGATGCTGCGGCTACCAAACCGTTTGGCTTCATGAAGTTCACGCCTGGCCCTGGTCTGGGTGGTCACTGCATCCCCATTGATCCATTATTCCTTTCCTGGAAGCTGCGTTCCCTGAATTACACTGCCCGGTTCATAGACCTGGCGTCTGAGATCAACACCGGGATGCCCCGCTACGTGGTTGGAAAGGTCCAGGAAGCGCTGAACAGTCAGGAAAAAGCTCTTAAGGGAAGTAAAGTCCTGGTGCTGGGCGCAGCCTACAAGCCAGATATTGACGATGTGCGCGAATCGCCAGCGTTGGATGTAATCGGCCTGCTTCAGGAAGGTGGGGCAGATGTCAATTACCATGATCCCTTTATCCCAGCCCTGCATCATGATACCTTCGATATGGTGAGCGTGCCGGATCTGATGGCGGCAGTCAAAAGCGTGGATATTGTGGTGATCATCACCAACCACAGCCAGTATGACTATCAAGGGATCTTTGAGAATGCCCGCTGTATTATGGACACCCGGAATGCCCTGGGAAAGATCGCGGGGGGTGACCCCAAAGTGATTGGCCTCTAAGAACCTGGGAGAAGGAGCCTGCATGGATAGATATCTTGTCACTGGTGCGGCGGGGTTTATCGCCTCCGTGGTAGCGGAATTGCTTCTCCAGAGGGGCGCGGAGGTGGTAGGGATCGATAACATGAACGATGCGTACGATCCGCGCATAAAAGAGTACCGCCTGGCCAGGCTGAAAGAGATGCCTGGCTTCCGCTTTTACATGCTGGACGTCAGGGAGCGTTCCCTGCTTGAGGACCGGCGCCTCCAGGGTCAAGACTTCAAAGCGGTGATCAACCTGGCAGCCCGGGCAGGTGTGAGGGACAGCCTGAAGGATCCCTGGGAATATCTGGAGACCAATACCACGGGCACGCTCAATCTGCTGGAGTTCTGCATCCAGGAGAATATTGGCAAATTCCTGCTGGCATCCACTTCAAGCATCTATGGGGAGAACGCGCCTCTGCCCACCCCGGAAAGCGCCCAGAGCAGCCTTCCGCTCCAGGCTTACGCGGCTTCTAAGAAAGGCGCCGAAGTGATGGCTCATGCTTACCATTACTTGCACGGTTTGGATGTTTCCGTGGTCCGCTACTTTACTGTTTACGGACCTGCCGGCAGACCGGATATGGTCATGTTCCGCTTTACCAAATGGATCGCGGAAGGTGAGCCCGTACATCTGAATGGTGATGGGGAGCAGTCGAGGGGTTTCACCTATGTGGATGATATTGCCCGGGGCACGGTTGCAGCCCTGCAGCCCGTCGGTTATGAGATCTTTAATCTGGGGGGTCACGAGGTGATCACCATCAATGAATTGATCGCCATGCTGGAGAATACCCTCGGAAAAAAAGCCCAAATTGAATACCATCCCCGACACCGGGCGGATATGCTCACCAGCCATGCTGATGTTAGCAAAGCCAGGGAGTCCTTAAGCTGGGAACCCCAGGTTGGACTTGATGAAGGAGTGAAAAAGATTGTAGAGTGGTATCAGGCTGAGCGTGATTGGGCAAAGGATATCCGGATGGATTAAAGGTTCATTCAAGTGAATGAAACCAGCAGCCTACAGCCGGACCTTTTTGCCCAGCTAGATAGAAGAATGAATGGAGCTGACATCCAGAAAGATGAATCTGCTTACCCTGATTGAGGCACAATCGGTCAATTTGATAAACAAGATACATACCAGAGATGGGGATTATTATTACGGCTTCGATCAACGAACAGCACTCTACTGGTTTCTTGATTTCATCAAGGGAGTATGAACCTTTTTGAGAATTCTTTGTTGAGAAACGATTGGGGATTGAAAACAGTTCTCTCCAAAGAATCTCCAGAATCCCAGGGGGTCTGGCCCATCAGGCTTGACGGAAGGGGGTAACTCGTCTATAATTCAATAATTGAATTTTACAATTTAGGATCGGATCCCCTTATGTTCTGCCGGTAAGGGACTCAGATTTCAATGTACGTTAAAAATGAAAAACCACCGTAACGGGTCGGACCTCCAACGTCTGGAAAAACCAGGTGTCTTTTGATCAATTTCAGGGCACGTTCCGCCTGATCGGGATCGATCCGAGCCTGGTGGGGTTTCCCTTTCCAGAGCCATTGGACCTCTTCTGATGGAAGGTCCCTTTCCCACAGCATGTGGGCTGTAGGGAAACCGGGCTGACCGTAGCTGTAGATCTTGTGCAGAGGAGGATTATCATCGAAAACCAGGTGTTTGAACCCTTTTTGACTGGCTTCAATAATCCGTTGAGCATGGTTGACATGGCAGTCAAAAAAGACCAGCGACCTTTCGGCTTCGACAGATTCGAACTGGTGCCCGTTCCAATCCCTTTCGTGGAAAGAGACTTCTGGGTGGTTGAACTCCAGACGTTTGAGACTGATATCGAAACCATGGATTTCCGCCTCGGGTGCGGCCTGCTTGAGAAGCCAGGTGGTGTGCCCTTTCCAGACGCCGCTCTCGATGATCAATGCCGGATTCAAGGCTGATGTGAACAGGTATAACCAGAAAGCATTGTGGAAGCCGCTGCCCCCCGTGTTTTCGAAAAACTCCCGTCCTCCCCAGGTCTGGATGAATTTCCTGATCCTGTCTGGGGAGCTGATGTGGAGGTTGGGTAGGTCAGTGAAGTGGCGGGTGAAAAAATCATCGGCAAGTTTAGAAAGCTCCAGGTTCAATTTATCCTGTAAGTCGGGATCAAGCAGGTAGGAATACTGGGGATCATGGACATGTTTACTCTTAAAGATCACTCCGGATTTTTCCTTTTCCAAACGCAGTCCAAACCTGCGGAGTACCCGGTTGATCACTTTGATGGTTTTTTTGTTCATATGTACCTTGATCTTGGCCTTTGACTAGATGTAATCATACTCGCTAATGGAGCAAATGACCAGATTTTCCTCCGGCCAATATCAACCTGGCCCTAAAAAAAAGGGGGGTGTCATGCTTTCCTTGTTTAATCAAACCAGCTGCATTATACTGGCTGGGATGAATAAGAAATGATTGTTGTTAGGTAAGAAGAACTATATGACCAGAGAGAAAATAAAAGACCGTTCCCTGGAAATTACTTTGATCGACCCATCGGTCCGCAAACGTCAGCTGATCAACTGGAAAGAGCTCTGGCAGTACAAGGACCTGTTCTGGTTCCTGATATGGCGGGATATCAAAACTCGCTATGCCCAATCCGTGTTAGGTGTAGGCTGGGCGGTCATTCAACCTGTTTTCAGCATGATCGTATTCACGATTGTCTTTGGCAACCTGGCGCAAGTGGATTCGGAAGGCGTACCATACGCAATTTTCAGCTACACTGCTCTGGTGCCCTGGACGTATTTCTCAACCTCGTTGACCAGTGCCAGCGGTAGCTTGATCAGTGCAAAGAACATGCTTACCAAGGTTTATTTCCCCCGGTTGGTGATCCCCATTTCCCCGGTGCTGGCGACTCTTGTGGATTTTGGGGTCTCGTTATTGATCTTGATTGGCATGATGGTCTGGTTTGGGATCACGCCAACGATCAATGCATTATTGATCCCGCTCTTTGTATTGCTGATGATGTTCACAGCAGCCGGGGTGGGAATGTGGCTCACAGCGCTGGCCATCCAGTACAGGGATATTCGCTATGGATTGAACTTTTTTGTCAGGTTGTTGATGTACGGATCACCGGTGATCTACGCGACTAGCAGCATACCGGAAAAATACCATTTTTATTATGCTTTGAACCCCATGGTGGGTGTGATCGAAGGCTTTCGAGCTGTTCTTCTAAACACACGTGAGATCCCCTGGGAATTCCTGGGCATTGGATCCGGGATGGCTATCCTGTTTTTTATCACCGGGGCGCTGTATTTCAGGAATATGGAGAATATTTTTGCTGATGTGGCTTAACCCCAGGCAGGGGTCAGGGCTGATGCAAGGGTTGGTAACTAGGAAAAAGGATCATGTCGGATTATTCAATTCAGGTAAGTAATTTATCCAAGCGCTACCGGATCGGGATCGAAGACACCCAGGACACCCTCGCTGAGGCGATTGGCCACTGGGTTATGAGCCCGATCCGGAACTACCGCCGGCTTCGCCAGCTGACCCGGTTCGAGAATGAAAAGAATGAGATGGTTGAAGACATCATTTGGGCTTTGAAGGATGTGTCCTTTGATATTGGCAAAGGAGAAGTTGTAGGTATTATCGGGCGAAACGGGGCGGGAAAATCCACCCTGTTGAAGATCCTCAGCCGGATCACCCATCCCACTACCGGCTCGGTAAAGTTGAACGGCCGCGTGTCAAGCTTATTGGAAGTCGGGACAGGTTTCCATCCTGAGCTGACCGGTCGGGAAAATATATACCTTAATGGGACCATCCTGGGGATGACCAAGAATGAGGTAGATACCAAATTTGAGGAGATCGTTGAATTTTCAGGTGTCAGAAAATTCATCGACACACCGGTCAAGTTCTATTCAAGTGGAATGGGAGTCCGGTTAGCCTTTTCAGTCGCTGCTCACCTCGAGCCAGAGATCCTGGTGGTGGATGAGGTTCTCGCTGTTGGGGACGCGGAATTCCAGAGCAAATGCCTTGGCAAGATGGAGGATGTGGCCCAGTATGGTAGGACAGTGTTGTTTGTCAGCCATAATATGAGCGCCATCAGCCGGTTATGCAAGCGGGGCATCTGGCTGGATGATGGGCTGGTAGCTGAGGATGGTCCGGTGGATAAGGTCATTCAAGCTTACATGTTCTCTGGCGCAACAGAAATCGAGCCAGTGATTGAATATCCTGTAGATGACGAGGTTGACGGTCAGATCCTCGGCATCGAATGCCTGGATTTGCTTGGCAACCCTTCCCTGATGCATTTAAGCAAGAATCCGTTCTCGATCAAGATCCGCTACCGCCTTGGAAAGGACTTGATTAATTACCGACTGGGGGTAAATCTATACACGCCGGATGGATACGAGGTTCTTACCCGGACCAACTCAGACTTGGACAACACGCTCTGGACAGACAGCGCCGGGGAGTATACTCTCAAAGTCGAAATTCCGGGTCAGCTGATTAAACCGGGCCAGTACCTGGTAACTGTTTTCCTCGGGCAGCCCGGCATCCGTCAGTTGGATAAAAAGGAGAATGTGTTATCTGTGAGGTTGGATGGAAAGACCTATACCGGCCAAGGATTAATCATCAGCCCGCTGGAATGGCATAAATCTAAGATCGAGGAGAACAGACGATCATGACAAATCCCTTTTCCTCTCTCTTTAACAAGCTGCAGCAAATAGGAAAACAGAATTCCTCAAGCCCGTTCCTTTCCGACCAGGATGTCCTGTTGATTTCTTATCCCAGGTCAGGTAATACTTGGGTTCGTTTCTTGCTGGCCAATATCATCAAACCCGCTGGACTGGAGATCGATTTCCACAATGTCCATTATTATGTTCCCGAACTTAACCGAAATAATGAAATCATACAAGCTCTGGATCCTCCCCGTGTAGTAAAGACACACGCTCTTTACAAATCAGCATATC
>Ga0272443_10003729_pt1 | contig 17575 bp, 14 predicted proteins | sample SSMAcet12_FD_193581 | JGI IMG/M metagenome (GOLD analysis project Ga0272443, IMG submission 193581) | Marine sediment archaeal communities from Little Sippewissett salt marsh, Falmouth, MA, United States - SSM-Acet-12 | ecosystem: Environmental > Aquatic > Marine > Wetlands > Sediment ... | reverse complement strand
TCGCAGACCCCCGATACAGCCGACTTCGCCGCAAAATGATGCCAACCTCTTATACTGAAATGCTTTATAAACATTCCACGAGCGAGCCTCCGCACGACCCCTGTTATCAGCCTGAAAAATCGGCCTGCCCGCCGGCAGGCCTCTTGAGGGCATCCAGAGACCGTTCGCAACAACAGGACCGTGGCGCTGAGGGGGAGAATAGCGGCAGGCGTCCATCACCCGTCCGCACAGAGGTGGCGCGCGAAAAAGGGCCAGACCCGCCGGCCACGGAATTGGTGACCGCCCTCGAAAATGTCGACGGCCAAAGCGTCGCGCCGGCCGGCAACCGCGTAGCAGCGCCGCAGTTTGGCGATGGCCGCCCGGGTCGCGGCGATCGGGAAGAGGGGATCTTTCGTGCCTGCCTGAACGAGCAACGGTCGGGGCCCGATCAGGCATGCGATGTCATCGTTTTCTGCCAGCGTTCCGAGGTCCGGCATGAAGTTATCGATGCAATGGTGGATGGCCAGGATGCTGTCGGCGAAACGATTGCAATAACCACTGACGCAGGCGGCCCGGATCCCGTCATCCAGGCCGGCAGCAAACTGCGCGACGAGCCCGCCGCCGCTGATACCGACGATCCCGATCCGCTCGGGATCGACAAGCCGGTGCGCGCGGAGAAAATCCACGAGCCGGCAGGCGTCCCAGACGCGAATGCCCGTCATCGTCAGGCCGATGTGCAGCGCGTATTTCGTCGGCTGCTCGCATCCGCTTTCGACACGGTGCTTCCGCATGAACGCCGCGTCCCGCCGCCGGCCGAACCCCATCTGGTCGTAGGCGAGCGTCACGAAACCGGCCCGCACCGCCTGAAGGGCGAAGTCGCGCTGGTAACCGGCGCCGGATCGGCGCGGCTTGCCCGCGTCAGTCAGTCCGACGATCTCGTTCATCCCCTCGCCGTGCCCGTGGCAGCAGAGGATTGCCGCCCGGGGACCGCGCGTCCCGGTCGGCACGAGCAGAAAGGCCGGCACCCAGAGCTGACGGGCCGTCTCGATGAGCAGCGCGTGGCGCGTGTAGTTCCGACAGCGCTGGACGGGGCCTTCCACGATGCGTTGCGGGCAGTCCGGCATCCGGCTCAGGCCGATTTTTTTGGCCAGCGCCTCGCGGAGCAGGTAGCGCCAACGGTACCACCCCGCACCGTCCCGCGCGGCGAAGGCATTGCTCGGCCGGGCGTGCGCATACTGCCTCAGAAAATGCAACGGCTCGACGCGCGGATCACCCGCCTGCCGGCACGACATGGTGAATCGGACCTGCCCCATCGTTATCTCCTCCGGGGGGAAGACTTCAATCAACAAGAAGGCCGCCACGAACCGCATCGTACCCGGCCACGGCCCCTGGAAAAGCGCAATTCAGTCGTTGCTTTTCGTGACGACCGCCAGCGTCTGACGGGCGATCATGAGTTCCTCGTTGGTCTTCATGACGCGCACTTCGACGCGGCCGCCGGACGGCGAGATGACGGGGGCATGCAAAGCGTTGGCTTCCGGGTCGATCTGAATGCCGAGATGTTCGAGCCCCTCGCAGATCCGGGCGCGGACGACGCAGGAGTTTTCGCCGATGCCGGCCGTGAACACGAGCTTATCGAGCCCGCCCAAAGCCGCCGCCAGCGCCCCGACGTATTTCCGCGCCTGATAGCAGAACAGCGCGATGGCTTCGGCCGCACGGGGATCCTCGTTTTCCCGGGCACGGAGGGTGCGCATGTCCGGCGACAGTTCTGAGACACCCAGCATGCCGGAATGCCTGTTGAGAATACGGTCGAGCTCCTCGACGGGGAGGTGTTCTTCGCGAAGCAGGTGGATGAGCACACCGGGATCGATATCGCCGCAACGCTGGCTCATCACCAGGCCGGCCAGCGGGGTCATGCCCATCGTCGTCTCGACGCTCTGGCCGCCGCGGACGGCCGTCATGCTCGCGCCGCCGCCCAGGTGCGCGATGATCACCCGTTCACGCCCCGTCGGCAGCGCGTTGTCCCGCCGGAGTTGCTCGACGATGTACTCGCAGCTCAGGCCGTGAAACCCATAGCGCTGCACGTCCAGGTCGCGGAACCGGCGGGGCAGCGCGAAGTACCGGGCGACGTCCGGCAGCGTCCTGTGGAAGGCCGTATCGAAACAGGCCACCTGCGGAATCTCCGGGAAGCGGCTCGTGATCGCCTCGATGCCTTTGATCTCGTGCGGAAGGTGCTCGCCGGCCAGCGGCACAAGCCGGCGGAGGGAATCGACCAGCGGCTCGTCCACGGGCGTGGGTTGATGGTGGCGTTTTCCACCGTGAACGATCCGGTGGCCGACGGCCTCGATCCGCGGCGTCGGCGTGCGACCGAGCAGCCATTCGAAAAGCCGCGCGAGCGCCGCTCCGTGGTCGTCCAGCGCATCGCGACCGCTCGTAAGTTTTTCGTGGTCCTCGCCGAAAGCGTGAAAGGTAGCTTCCGGCGTGCCGATCCGTTCGAGCAGGCCGTGGTAGACGCGCTGCTCACGGCCGGGGCCGAGTCGATAGAGCGCGAACCGCACGCTCGTCGAGCCGCAGTTCAGGGCGAGTATCTCGTGTTCGTTGTCCATGATCCTGGCCATAGCGCCCCTTCAGCCTGTGTTGCGGAATTCTTGTACAGCATTGATTTTTCGTACGCATGGACCGTTCACGAAAGGATAGTGGCCACCCGGCGACGGAGCAAGACGCAACCGAACTGGCCCGGATCCATTGCCGCGGAACAGGAAACTGCGATACAATGCCAAGCGGGATACGAAGAGGTGCGGCCCTATCCTTTTGCTACCGGGAGCCGGCGAATCATGAGAAGCGGACGGTGTCTGTGCCAGGCAACGGGTGGCGTCCGGTGGAACGCGTCGGCAGGTCAAACAATCAGCGCGGAAAAACATCGCGGCTTCACGTTGATCGAAATCCTGGTAGTGGTTGCCATCATCGCCCTGCTCATCGCGATCCTGCTGCCAAGCCTGCGACGCGCCCGGGAACAGGCCCGGACCGTCGTCTGCGCCACCAACCTCCGCACCTGCGGTCAGGCGACGATGTTCTACGCGCAGGCCAACAAGGACTGGATGCCCTACGCGGGCGCCGCCTGGGAAATGCTCCATCGCTACGTGCAGCGCGTCACCATCACGCGGCGTCTTCCGAAAAGCCCGGCTGCCATCTACGACATGGAGAACCGTGGACTGATCAACGTGGCGGTGGATTTCTACCTCTGCCCGTCCGACGTGTACCCCTCCTGGACGACGGAGAACTACATGTACGAGGGGGGCGAAACGAGGGAGGACGCCACGTACCTCTACGAGGTGAGCTACGCTGTCAGCGCCTATCTGACCGTTCAAAAGGTGTTGGAGGCCGGCGCGGATTACGTAGCCCGCGGAGAATTCCGCAGATTCTCCTCGATCCGACGCCCGTCCGGGATCGTCGCCTTCTGCGACGCGGGGGACGACGACCAGATCGGGAGCGAGCCGTGGACACTCGTCGATTACAACGACCGGACGCCGCACGGCGGACTTGAAAAGCATCACCCGACCGGCAACAACTTCGCTTACGCCGACGGGCACGTAGAATTCCACCGGGCGCTGCTGGAAGATCCACCGCAGTACGGCATCCCGCCGTTCCCCTCAGCCTGGCTTCCCGGCTGGCGGTCGAACTCGGACTTCGAGGACTTCCACACGAGCGAGCTTGGCCTGCCCAACTACGATGGCTTCGTGCGCGAGCCGCCGGGCAGCTTCGTCCCGTGATCATCGAAGCCGGACGACATGCCCGCACACGCAGAACACCGGCCGTCCCCTGCGCCGCCTGACCGGCCCGCACGACGAGAGGATTGAGGGAGACCGCCTCTGAAAAGGTGTGTGGGAAGCGGTGCAGGCATCCGAGCCGCGACCGTGAGGGAGCGCATTTTTGGGGGATTGTCGTATACCGCTTCCTTACGGGCGCGGCTCGGAATGAGATATCACAGACTCGCTAACTCGCAAAGCGTCCTGCCCGCCCCGCATTTTGCGACCGCATCCGAAATATCCGGAATATTCGCCGGATTCCGGTCTTTTTAAGTGCGACCGGACGGCCCCGCGCTGCCGGCGCGCCTATCATGTTCTTTGAAACAATTCGCCAGTACGCCAAACGGCGGTGGCGCCCTCGTAACAAGGAGACTTAACACCATGGCCGAGCTATGTGAACTGCAATGCGAAGTTTGCCGCGAAGACGCGCCGCGCGTCAGCGACGCCGAGGCGGCGCAGCTGCATGCGGAAGTACCCGAGTGGCGGCTCGTCGCCCATGAAGGCCCCTCGCGGCTTGTGCGCGAATTCACCTTCAAGGATTTCGCCGAGGCCCTGGCGTTTACCGAGCAGGTGGGGCAAGCCGCGGAGCAGGAGGGCCACCATCCCATCCTGCGAACGGAGTGGGGCCGCGTGACGGTGACATGGTGGACACACAAGATCGGCGGGCTGCACCGCAACGATTTCATCATGGCCGCCAGAACGGATCGCATCTACGAGCAGATGCAGGGCCGTTGACAAAGGACTCGCCTCCGCGTTGTCCTTTCCTTTCTCCACGGAAGATGCGGGGCCGGCCGAGTGGCTGCTCGATGGCAGTGACCAAAACCTGCCGTCAGGGCGTAGTGCATGCCGGGGCAGCCGGTATATCGGCACCGCTCAGGCAATTCAGGAACAGGCCCCGATCGTCATCGTCCACGTCGCTGTCGGCATCGAGCAGCGCATTCTGGCAGGCGGTATCCGACTGAATCGCTTCCGGTCCCGTCAAACATGCCTGGAAGTGGCTGAAATCGTCCATGTCCACGTCGCCGTCGCTGTCGAAGTCCACATCGACGGTAGCCGGCACGATGACCTCGTATTCGAGCGAGGGCGCGGGTTGGCCGGCCAATCCGCCGCCGTGCAGCACGAAGTTCAGGTTCGTCATCAGGTTCATCCCGATGATCCCGTCGAGCGTGCCGCCTTCCGGCGAGGCGACATCCAGAAGGACGACGGGGACCTGAAGGAAACGGAGCCATTCCCCCAGCGCGGGGATATCGATCCCGCTGATCGTAAAACCGGGAGCCATGGTGGTTTGCCCATCGACACCCTGGATCGGTACGAGGAAATCCGGATTGGCCGGGTCCAGGCTGAGCTCCGATGCGACGCGGTTGCCCACGACGGAAACCTGCGCGCCGGTGTCGATCATGAACTGGTCCTTGTCGATGGCCGAGTGAGGCCCGTAGTAAAGATCCACGCTGCTGACGAAGAAAAGACTCTGTGTGGAAAACGAGCCGACAATGATCGAGGGCGTGCTCGGTGCGTCGAACCCGTCGGGACATCCATAATAATCCAGGCAGGGAATGTACTGCACCGCGGCGGCGTCCGTGGGGCGCAGCTCGAGCGGCACGGAGTTGGGGTAGGTCGGGATGAGCGGATCGCCGAGCGGGTACACGTCGATGCGCGGAGCGGTGTAGGTTTCGCCGCCGTGCGTACGCGTGACTGCCTGGCCGTTGTCGAAGGCAGCCGCGTAATAGACGGATAACGGGGAACCGAGAGGGGTGGGCAGGTCGGGCTGCTCGGGCTCCGGCGGGGGCCCGACGGCGATCGAGACGTTGTATTGACCGACCATGCCGGCCGTATCCAGCAGCAACGTGTCCGGGTCGATCGCCTGGAGGCCGTCGACGTAGACGCCCAGCGGCCAGCTCACCGAAGCATCGACCGAGCCGGTCACGCCGGTGATCGTCACAATCGAGCTGGTCAAGAGGTCCGCGCCGATAATACCCAGTTCCGTCGCGGCACCGTAGCCCATAACGTGCGCGCTGGCGCCGGTGTCGTACAGGCCGACGGCGTAGTTCGACTCGAGGGGGTCCGGATTCAGCAGGTAACCGCCAACGGTCGTGGAGGGGACGGCGTCGAGCTCGAGATCGCCCAATCTTTCGTCGGTCGCGACCACGGCGATGCTCGAGACCAGCCCGTCGAGGGGCGGTGTGTCGATGATCCAGGCGTCGACGGTGGGGGACGCGTCGTCGGTGCGGGCAGCCAGCCGTTCGGGCGGAAGCGCGAGGTGCGCGCGGCGGGCCGCCGGGCGCACGATCTTTTTGTTGTCCCGTCGCAAAAAGCGGGGCGGCTTGCCCGGTGGGTAATGGACCTCGCGTATGCGCGATCCGCCCGTCACGCGCAGGTCGGTCGGCACGCTCCGCCAGTGAGCCGGCGGCTGCAACTCCTCCGGCGGCGATCCGAGGGCCTGGCCCCAACAGGAAACGAGCAAAGCAACGCAGATTCCGACGCCTGTCCCTACGTCCCGCGCGATCGGGTTGGTTCGATGCATAATCCCCCTCCAAGGATATCCCGGCCATTTGACCCGCGTATCGGCGTATCGAAACCCGCGACCTTACCTCTCCATTCTATCAGCCCTACCGCCCTGATTTCATGCATCAAACATAAACCTCTGACAAAAAAGAGGTTATGGCCCATTAGTTTCTGGTGGACACTCCGCTTTTCAGCCGAACACCGGCATGGCGGTACGGTCTCGGTGGAAAGGGGACGTACTTTGGACTGACATTGGCCGGGATTCTACGAGATTAGGCGATAGGGTGGATGCGCGTAAGTGCGGAAGAGGACGCGGTTTAAGGGGCGTCGAAGCGGCCTCGAACGGCTGTCGAATCGGGCGAGAGGGGTCAAAATTCTGCACCATTCAACCGCGTTTTTGGTAGCGCCAAGCGGGTTTCGTCGCGAGGACCAATATCAGACTAATCGGCTTTTGTTCGGGTGTTTTTGGGAGGGGTGCCCTCATTTTCGATAGCGCCAAGGCCGATGATTCGAAATTCTGCACCCTCGCGAGCAGTTTTTGAACATAGTCACCATCTTAACTATCTTGCCTATCTTAACATTTGCGTGCGATGCGGTTCGCCTTGCTCGGCCGGTCCGGGGCCTGCCGGTCGGCGGTGATGATAACCAACCGGTTACCCCGCTGTAGCGGGGACGCCGAGTTGTGACGGCATCGCGCCAAGGGGTTGGCGTTACCCTTGTGTAACGGGGTCTTCCGTTCCCCGATCCGCTCGCACGTCGGACGCGGCGGCGCTTCTGCAAGGGGCGTGAGTGTCCGGGGTGGTGTCCGGCCGAGTGTCCGGGTCCGTGTCCGGTTGTGATGGGCTGGACGTTCCAGGGGGCGGAGGCGGAGGCGGGCATGTAACATCTGCGGCATTGCGGATCATCGGTGAGCGGCAACGGGCGTTGTGGATCATGGTTGGCCGTTTCGTGAGCGACAACCGCCCCAACGCGACGCGGTCCAGTGGCGGGCGTCGGCCTGGCGGTGGCTGGTCTGGCGATCCTGCCGGCAGAAGGGGAAGGGCCTGGCCGACCGGCGGCGGTCGTGCCCTGGGCCGTCGGCTTGACGTTATATCTAAGGGCGCCGTGGGGAACGCAAGAAAGCGGTGTAAAGTCGGTGTGTCTTTGTGGAGAATTCACAAAGGGGCGGCTCTCTTTTGTGGCGTGTTCGAGGGGGCATCGAACGGCGATCGTGGGGGCGGCGGTGCGGGCTGCTCTTGGTCTGTCAGCCTGGCGGACGGGGCCGGGTCGGCTTTCCAAGCGTCAAGGTCTGTCGCGGCGGTGGAGCCGAAAATCGTCAAAAACCCCAGGAAAAAGCGACCTGGTCGCGGGTCATCCGGCTGCGCTGGCGTGTCGGCGGATCGCCTGGCGTCGGCGGCGTTTGTCGCGGGCGACGGCTTCCAGGCGTGCGATGATTGGGTCGGCCTGGCGGGCGATCGTGACGTCGGCCAGGCTGGCGACGTTCGGGCCTGCGGGCCTGGCGTGGCGTATCCACCGGTCGAGTTGGCCGGCCGTCCACCCGAGCTCGCCGGCGAGCATGGAGAGCCGTTCCCGCTGGCCGGCGGTGACGGGCCTGGGCGGATCATCGGCGGCCGGTTCGGGCGGGCCGGCGTGTGCCTGGATCGTGTCGAGCAGGTCCGCCCGCTGCGGGCCGTCCAAGTCTTCGAGGCGGGGCCGGCTGAAAAGCGTGTCGGCAAGCTCGGCCAGGGCGTCACGGACGTCGGCCGGCGGGAAGCCGTGGGCGACAGCCGCACGGTAAAGGGTTTCAAGCGTCGGGGCGGTGGTGGGCATGTAACACCTATGATAGTGCGGATTCAGGCGGGCTCCAAGGCCGAATAAACCGCCGGCTCATTCGGTTTTGATCCCCAATGCCTTGGCCTCGCGCGCTTTCAGGCTCTCCATGCTGAACATGCGGAGGGAGTCGCTAACCCAAGCGAACTCCGAGCATTTCTTGCGATCTTTCTTCGGCAATTCCGCATACCTTTTCCGCGCCTCTTCAATGAGTGCTTTCCGTTCCTCAATCCCGATAACTGGCTCATCCTCAGGGATGCCGAGCGTTCTGGCCTCATCGTCCCCAAGGCGAGCCATGCCGTGCTCGCGGAGCGTTTCATTGATCCATGCGCGCTCCGAAGTCACCTTGCGGCTGGGCTCATCGAGGTCTTCGTACTCACCTCGTGCGGTGAGGATTATGGCGGCCCGCGCGGCCCGAGCCGCAGGTTCCAGGGACGGGACTGGGGCCGTTGGTGGCTGACCTGCCGGGCCTTCCGCCAAAAGCCTGCGCTCCCATTCCTTTTTGGCTTGGATGGCCTGGTCTTTCACGTACACTTTTATGGCCAGGTCTACCCCCTCCCAGGTGATGTTATGGGGGGGCCAGAATGTCATATCGAACGGGGGCGGCTCATGGTATCGGGGCGGGGGTGGACCCTGGGAATCGTCGAAAAGCCATTCGATCCCCACGTCCAGGGCCTTGGCAAGGGCAATTCCGGTACGAACTGAAGGGGACTTTCCGAGGGCCACGTAGCCTCTGAGCGTGTGATACGGTATCCCCGCCCTGGCGGCAATCTGCTTTAGCTCATAGCCCTTTAACTGGGCGATATGCACGATTTTCTCGCCTAGGGTCATGCTAGGGATAGTAGAATGACCGGCCTCAAGATTCAATAGGCCCATTTCTTAAAATAATTTTCTGATTTTATGAGTTTTCTGTTGACAGAAATTATCTCTTCGTGTACTCTTGCTTGCCGATAAGACTCTAAATCCGTCTGTTTGGCTATTGGGGTGTTTATGCGTTTGGACTCTGGGGCAATCGAGCGGGCAAGGCTTTTGCGCGGCTGGCTGCGCCGCGAACTGGCCCAGCAAGCAGGCGTTTCGGTTGGCAGCGTTCAGCGTGCGTGTCGTTCCGGTGATTGCGGTTTGACGGCGGGACGCAAGATAGCGTCTGCGCTGGGGCTGGCCTGGCAGGACGTTGTGATTCTGGACTCGCTGAGCACAGCAGACTCCGCATAACCCCGGCGCGTCGCCGGGCGTGGCGGCATGTAGAACTTTCAGGAGGCTTGGCTATGGGCGGGTTGTCTACGAGAAAAGCGACGGTTCGGGTTTTGGGCTGGGGCCGGAATCAGGGTCGCGCGGGTGGCTTTCGCTTGGACGCGGCGGCCGGGCGGGCGATCCTTGCCGACTTCCGCCGGCGCGGCAGTCATCTAAAAGTCGACTTCTATCACCAAAACATGCTTTCCGAGGAGGGCCCCTGGGCCGGGACTATCCGCGCGCTGGCCGTCGTTCCCCCATCGAAATCGAGTCGGCGACGACCGGGGCTTTACGCGACAGTCGCGTGGACGCCGCGCGCAGCGGCGGGGATCGCGCGGGGCGAACTCGGCCAGGTCGAGCCGGTCTTGAAGGTTCGTCAGGGCGATCGACGTGCTGTGGGCCTTCACGCTGTTGGGCTTATGGTTTGAAGGTTTGGCGATTCTGGAACGTGACACGACGGAACTAGGCGGAACGTGGCGAAATGAAACGCAACGGAACGCAACAGAACACAACGAAACGCAACAAACGTCGTGCCGCCCTCAGCGGGGTGCTCAGAGGCGCCCCGCTGAGGAGCATTCCGGATTTTTTCGCGCGGGGTTTTTCGCGCGACACGGGTTGCATGGGCGGAGTACCTGTGGCGGGCGTTGCAAGGTGCTCGTCACGGGGATTTTTCTGAGTTGGACCGGGGCGAGCTATGGGCGTGGCGCTTCGACAAAGATGGGTTGAGCGGGGTTGCGATTCACCGCAGCCGACGGCGGACGGGCCGGCAGTGCCGGCCGACGCGATCCCGGAGAATTTCTTTTCGTGGAGTCGGTGGACGTCGGCGCGTGCGTTCGAACGGCTGAGCAAGTCGGGGCACGCCTGGCTGTTGCCGAACGGATCGCGCGTTTTTGATGCTGCCCACCCGATCATCCGTCGGCAGTTGGCGCGAGAGGCTGGACGGGCTGATGCTGAATGGGAGGCAGCCCCGTTCGATAGGCGTGAGCAGGCGCTGGCGTGGTGTCGTTTCCTCGAACTGGCTGAGCTTCGCGCGGATCGGGCCGAACGGCACGGCCGGAGCCGGAAAGAGGCGGTGGCGAAAGCCTGCAAAAACCTTGCTTCAGAACATTTGGAATGCACAATAGGGGTTGCAACCTACTACAAGAGGCGGCAAGAGTATATCGCCTCAGGCCGATTGCGCTCGTCGATGCTCGACCGCCGGGGCGGTGCCGCTATCGATGGCATCACGATCAGCGCTGACGCCTGGGCGACGTTCGAATCGCTCTACTTAACGAAGCAGCGTCGGACGGTCAAGGATTGCCATGAAATCGTTGCCGGCCTGTCCCGCAAGAAAGGCTGGGCCTGGCCCTCGTACTCTGCGGTTCGTAAGCGCGTCGCGCGGCTTTGGCCGGCTTGCAAGGCTGACTTGTACCGACTCGGCGAACGGAAGTGGATGGCCTTACATGCGCCGAAAATCCTACGCGACAAGGGCGCGCTGCAAGGCAACCAGTGCGTCGAAGTCGATCATGGTCGGTTAGACTTTTGGGCGCGCCATGGAGCGAAGCGCGTGCGGCCGTGGCTGACGGCGATTGTCGATCGCGCCTCCAACCTTCCAGTGGGCTGGCAGATCGGAATGCACGCTTCGAGCGACAGTCTTTGCCTCGCGCTTCGCAATGCGGTCAAGACCTACGGAGCACCGAACGAAGTCGCACTCGACAACGGCGCGGACATGAAGAGCCGATCTTTCGGAGCGAAGCCGCGTAAATGGCTGGACGAGGATCGGATCGGCGGGGTCTTCGAGCAACTTGGCGTCGATGTACATTGGTGCAAGCCCTATTCCGCCTGGCAGAAAGGCACGGTTGAAAGCTTTATGAACGTCGTGCATAATGGGTTTGATCGGCAATTCAAGTCCTACTGCGGCGGGAGCCCCCAAGCCAAACCTCAGGACGTGGATCGTTGGTGCGAGCAGCATTTCGGCGAGCTCCCCACTGTCGAGCAAGTGCGCGATCTTTTCGCGCAATTCGTTGCTACCTACGCGGAAAGGCCGTCCAGTGTTGCACATATGCAAGGCCGATCCCCTCGTCAACACTTCGACGCGACGCGCATCCCGAAGCGCACGTGCAAGGCCGAAGTACTCGACGTGTTGTTGTTGAAGCCTACCGGCCCGCGTGCGGTGACAAGCAAGGGGGTGTTGTTCAACGGCATTCGGTATACCGACCCGCGCCTTTTCAGCTACCAGGGTAAAAGAATCTGGCTCCGGAGTGACCCTGATGATCTTTCCTTCGTGTGGGCCTGCAATGAGAATGGCAAGCCGCTCTTTATCGTGTGGCAGAATCGCGTCGCGGGCACAGCTGAGGACGCGCGACGTGCGAGACTAACCACCCAGGCCGCCAAGCGCACGATCCGCAAGGCGCGGGTCGCGCAGCGAGCCGCGCTCGACGATACGGTTTCAGGCATCCTCCGCGCGCGTCGCGAGCACTATCTTGCAGAAGCAAAACGCAACGAGCCGAAAGAACGCCGCGCGGTCAACGTCGCGCCGATCCGCACGCCCGCGGCTGACGCGCTGGCCGGCGAAGAGGCGACGATCCGGCGCGAGAATGCTCGCCGGAAGGCGGCGGCGCTCAAGCCTGCGGAAAGAGAAAAACCGCTCAGCTGGACCGACCTGGCTGACAACCTTCCGCCAATCGAAGAGCCTGCCCCAGCCTTGTCGTTCGCCGACCTGTATGAAGGCAGCGCGGACCTCGACGCGCTCGACGCGCTCGACGACGAGGACGTCCCTGTGGAGGCGGCCGGATGAGCTTCGCGAACAATGACAAGTTCGAAGCCGACGCGAACAAGCCCGTTCAGCGCGCGCCGGAAGGTGACGGCGGCGGCGTGGAGCAGGGGCTTGTCCAGGACGGCAGGGTTCTACATGGCGCGATTCGGCTGCCGGCGGAGGGGGAGATTCCCGAATCGCTCAAGGTTGAGGTTTGTCAGCGCGTCCAAAGCATCCGCCTCCGGCAACAGATCAGCATCAAGGCCCTGGCGCGGCAACTCGGCGTGTCCACGACGGCTGTTTCCGAGATTCTCCGGCGCAACTACATGGCGCGCGACGACGAGCATATCCGGCGGTTGAACGCCTGGGCGGAGTCGGCCGAGCGCCGGTTGCGGTCGATGCGGCCGAAGGGCATCTGTGACACGGCGTTGCTTCGCCTCATGCGCACGGGCTGCGATTATGCGAAGAGTCAAGGTTGCATCGTCGTGACCAGCGGGCCGGCGGGCTGCGGAAAGTCCGTCGCGGCCCAGGTGTACGCGGCGGAGGACCCGTCGAGCATTTACGTTCGGCTGTGCTCGACTCACAGAACGACAGTCGCGTTCCTTCGCCTGGTCGCGGAAGCCTGCCGGGTGAACACGGCCGGTTGCTCGGCGGCTCTCATGGATCGGATCGTTGCGCGGGTCAAGGGATCGCACCGCTTACTCATTATCGACGAATGGCATCAATCGACAAGGCGCCTTTACGAAGTGGTACGCGACCTGCACGACGTTGCGGAAATCCCCATCGTGCTCATCGCTACCGAAGAGGTCTTGCGCGAGGTTGAGGCGGCGCGTCTCCAACGGGGCGCCACCTGGGGCGATCAATTCGCTTCGCGCGTGGGGTGGCTGGTCGACTTGACGCGATTAACGACGGAAACCGGCGAGCCGCGGCCGCTGTTCACGATGCAGGAAGTGCGCGAGATTTTCCGCGCGGATCAAGTCCGGATCAGCGCGGATGCGATTCACTTTTTGCAGGGCTTGTCGTGTTCGATCGGCCTGGGATGCCTGCGGATCGCATCGCGATGTTTCGCGATGGCGGTCAGGACAGCGAGCGGTCGGGAAATCACGGCGGCGCACCTCAGACGGTGCTTCCGAAGATTGATGGTACCCGAAGCGTCGGCAGACAGCGCGCTCGAAATGTACGTCGAAGAGGCCATGCGCGAAATTCGTCGGTACGGGGACGCACCGACGGCGGCGGTTGCAGGATAAGGGAAACTGTATGGCGCTTCGACAGCCCAACGAAGGCAGTTCGACCCCCGCTCAGCGGCGGGCGATCGTGCTTGCCGGCCGGCGTGTGGGCCTGGACGTGGACGACCTCCGCGCGATGGCTGCGGGCGGGAGTCTGCGGGCGCTGTCGTTCGAGGCGGCGGGCGCGATGCTGGACCACTTGAACCGTGGTTTCGAGAGGCCGGCCGACGGGGCGAGCGGTGACGGCTGCGATCGGCGGACGGCGAAGGGCAAGCGGCGCACGAGCGGCCGACGCGCGGGGCCGGGGATTTTCAAGATGGTCACGCCCCGCCAGCGCGAAGTTATTGAGAGCTATCGGCGCCGGCTCATGTGGGGTGAAGTTCACTTGGACGATTTTCTGAAGAAAACTTTCGGATTCACGTGCGGGGCGTTGGCGAGTCGGCGCGATGCGTCGCGCGTTCTGACGGTCCTGGGGCGGCTGGTCGATCATGTGGTTTCGAAGCGCGGCGAGTGGAAGTCGGACGAAATAGGCCATGTTGCGGGCGCTCGTGAGGCGTCCGCGGCAATGGCGCCGGAGGACCCGCCCTGGTCCGCCGGTGGGGGGGGAGGCGCCGCCCCCCCTGCCGGCAATGGGCGCTCGACGTCCGTCCCGACCGTCGCCGGGTGGTAAGTATTGGGAGAGAGGTTTGAATGGACACTGACCGACCGACAACACGATCGTTCGCCGTGCGGCCGTTTCGGGTGGCCGTCGAGGTCGAGCCCGGCGCGCGCGAGTTCGTAATCGACCCGCGCCTGTCCGTCGAGTCGCTCGACCTCGGCGCCGACCTGAGCGTTCACCGCGCCGAGGTCGCCTGCTGGGCCGGACGGCTCCGCGAAGACCTCGGCGAAGAGGACGCGCTCGACGTCGGGACCGTGCTCAACGGCGGACGACGCGACGGGTTCGGGACGTTCCTCTCGCCCGAGCAGGAGATCTTCATCGTCCGCGAGCGGCCCGAAGGCGCGGCGGAGGCCGCATCGAAACCGTGGGAGCCGATCCTCTCCGGCTACTGCCTCACGCCCGAGTACCGCGAGCAGTCGAGCGGCGGCAAGACCACCCGCCAGTTCCATTTCAGGGTCGACGGCGTGCTCGATCGGCTCAGCGACCAGCACTACACGCAGATCGTCGGGCGAACGATGCGCGGCGCGGGGGCCGCGGCCGACCTGGCCGAGAAGGCGGCGGGCGAAGAGTTCAACGCGGACGCACCGCTCCACGACGAGACGCTCTGCGGGACGGTCGACGCGCTGCCCTGCGTGTTCAACGCGGGCGGGCGGCCGAACTGTTCGGCCACGCCGATTGAAGCGACCCTCGGCGATCGGACGAGATGGGTCTACGTCTTCACACACGACAGCGATCCCGACGCGGTCGAGTGGACCTGGGCGCGCGTGCTCCGCTACCTCTGGTACTTCTATGCCTCACCGACGCCGGCGACGGCGCCGAGCGAAGCGCTCATCCGCGACGGGGACCTCTTCGATCAGACCTCGCCGTGGATCTACGCCCACGTCGCGCGGCCCGCGGCGCCCGTCGACGCCGACGACGCGATGCAGTTCGCGTTGTTAGGCAAGCCGAATGCGTTTTCGTGCGACGGGATGAACGTCGCCGAGGCGATCGGGATGGTCTGCGAGGAGGCCGGGCTGCGGTTCCGGATCGTGACCGAAGTCGAGGACGGCGAGCCCTACGTCCCGGTCAACAAGCTCTACCTTGGGCCGCGGGGGGCGGGCGAGCGCGTCACGATCGCACACGAGAGCGTGCCGGACGAAACGGACGACCGGACCGCGCTCGAACGCAACGAGTGCCAGTCGCTCGTGCTCCGCGTCGACTACCGCGACGTGCAGAAGTTCCCGGTCATCGTCGGCGACGTGCGGCGCTACGAGATCACGGCTGAGCTCGTGCCCGGCTGGGAGCCCGACGAAAATCTCGACGACGTCGCCGCCGAGGATTTCGACACGAAACTCGACGCGGCCAACGCGCACGTCGACCTGGCCCTCGAAGGCAGCGAACTGACGAGCGACGCCTGGTACCGCAAGTACCACCGCCAGGGCGCCGAGCATCGCAGTTACCGCGCGGTCGGTCGGCGGTGGGTGCTCAACACGAGCGGCAAGTACCTGCCGGCGGACTACGCGCGCGAGACCGGCCCGTTCGGCGAGGACGCCTACGCGACATTCCAGCCGGGCGACTGCGGCATCACCGACAGCGTCATCAACGCCGACGGGCAGCGCGTCGACCTGTCCGTGTCGGCTTGGGTGCCGCGCGAGCGGCCGTTTTTGCCGTGCTTCTCGGCCGATGCGGAGGGCCGGTCGCTCGGCGTGTACGTCGAGGTGTCCTTCGACGAGGGTTCGACGTGGCACCACATCCCGGCGCTGGCACCTCGCGCGCTCGACGACGCGGCGGCGATCCATTTCGAGGCCGACGACCTCGTGCTGATTTTCCCGCCCGGCGGAACATGGCAGACGACGCCGCACTTCTGGCAGGCGATCATGGCCGGCGACGCGCGGGTGCGTGTGACGTGCGTCATCGAGGGCGACCTGCGGCTGACGCCGACACTCGACCGGGACATCTTCGGCTCGCCCGTGGCGGCTGGGCGGCTGTTCGAGGTGCCCGGCCGGTTCAAGTCGAATCGCCAGGACGGCGGGAACTCGCAGTTTGCGGGCACCTCGCCGACGATCCCGCAGGCGCGCGATAACGTGACCGACATCCAGGCGTTCGCTGAGAGCCTGCTCGACGTGTGCTCGTCGCGGCAGCAGGCCGGGCTCATCGTCATCCCGTGGATCACGACGGACTACCGGCTCGGGCAGTCCGTCGAGTCGGTCCGCGGGCAGGGGCTCGCGTTCCTGTCGCACGCGGCGGCCGCGCGGCGGTGGCCCGACATTGTCGGCGTTCACTACGCGCCCGGCGCGACGACGATCTCGCTCGACGATACGCGGTTGCGCGACGAGCTCGACCTGGACGCGAGCGGGTCGGCCGGCCGGGAGGGGACATGAGCGGTTGTAAAAAACAGGTGAGGATTTCCGAGGGTCGCCCGCTCTCGGAGGGCAACCTGTCGGGGGGGGACTCGAAGTCCCCGCTCGATGGGGCACTTCCGGACGCCCCCGATCCGGCAATCGTGCTCGACGCGGTGCCGGGCCTCAGCGACGGGGAACGCGAGCGCGCTCGGCGCGAACTCGAAGCTTTGCCTCCGCACGACCGGGCCTACGTTTTGCGGCGCTTGGGTTATTTAGTTGTTTTCTGGCGGAGGGATGCTGCGCGCGGCGGTGTCCGCCGTTGCGAGACGCGCCGCGAGTTGGTCGAGCAGTTGAAGAGGATGAGCCCCAAGGCCCCCATTTCGCTGGCAACGCATTATCGGCTCGAACATAACTGGCGGCTTCACGGCGTGCGGGGATTGTTGCCGCCAGGGCCGCGACCTGGGCGCGACAGGTCGGCACACGACTTAATCAGGCAGGCGGCGGAATTGCTCGTCGAGGCAGTTGACGTGATGGGTGCCGAGTCGAGCGGCTGACCGTCGGCAGGGAGGCTTTTATGTCTTTCAAGGTGCTAGAGAAGCGGGCGTTTTTCAGCGACCCGATCCCGGAAGGGTTCGTGTCGATCGACAAGGGCGGGACGGCCCGGTTTCACACGGAAGACCTCGAACTTGTCGGGATCGACGGGGCGGCGATCGTGCTCGTCGATGAGACGACGCTGCGGATCGCCCTGCGGAAGCCCCGAGAGGGCGAAGAGGCCCGCGCGTACCGCGTCGCCCCGGTCCGGTGCGGCTCGAAGGTGGACCCGGCACGCCGGCAATTGATGCTTCGCAGCGCGCTGAATGAAATCCGGGTCGACCCGAAGAGGGCGGCCGGCCGGTACGAACTGCGAACGAAGGATGATCTGCTCATCGTGGGCCTGACTGACATTGGAGGCGATAACCAACAGCAGGGGTAGACGGCGCATGGCCCTATGGGGCTGGCGTGGAACCATCGTCGTGCATGGAGAAATCGTTATGAAAAACGTCGATCTCAAATCGTCGCCGATGCTCGGGTGGATGCTTCGGGACGGGTTTACGTGGGATGACCGAACGCTGCAAATCATCAACAGTCGCCGCCGGGCGATCGGACCTGCCCTGCAAGTTGGGAGCCCCCGTAGCGCGGTGATTCGGGCCGCACGGCGCAGCTACCGCGCGCTGGACGGCCGCAATCGGCGGATCTGCTCGGAACGGGCCTGGGTCAACGATTCACTTCGCGAGCACGGCTTGCAGCTGCTCGCCAACGGTGAGACCACCGCC
>Ga0272443_10003728_pt1 | contig 17581 bp, 8 predicted proteins | sample SSMAcet12_FD_193581 | JGI IMG/M metagenome (GOLD analysis project Ga0272443, IMG submission 193581) | Marine sediment archaeal communities from Little Sippewissett salt marsh, Falmouth, MA, United States - SSM-Acet-12 | ecosystem: Environmental > Aquatic > Marine > Wetlands > Sediment ... | reverse complement strand
ATGCGCTGCTGGATAACCTGGCGCGCTGTCTGTGCAGCGACCCGGCCGAAATCATCCGGCGTGGTTTCAACCACGACCATATCGCCCAGTTCAGCTTCCGGATCGACCTTTTTAGCCTCGCTCAGCAGGACTTCTGTGCGTTCATCCTGGACATCTTCGACGACTTCTTTTTCTGCGAAGATCTCGACATCGCCGGTGTCCATATCAACTTTCGCTTCTACAAGTTGCGCATTCGAGGCGTTGACAGCCCTGCGGTACGCAGAGACCATCGCAGATTCCAGCGCTTCCAGAATGACTTCCTTGGAAAGCTGCTTTTCTTCAACGACCTCGTTGAATGCCAGCGCAAATTCACTTTTCATTTTCGACTTGCTCCCTTTGTTATTCTTGCATGATACACAGAAAAGTGGGGGGCACCCACTTTTCGACGGTAAGGGTATGAAACATAAGCACAATGCTTATCAACTCATCAGTGATTTTAGCACAAATTAAATGAAGGTGCAAGAGAATGTATGGGTTCGATACAGCTATTCAATACTGCCAACAAGGTATAATACAAAAAAGGGAATAATTCTTTTACGAATACTGGGGCTGATGATGAAGGTTAGAAATGCTTCACCCATTAAACAATGTTTGTTCACACTCTTAATTCTAATATTTTTTGGAATCGGATTGTTGTCTTGTTCATCAATAACCGTCCATAATGAGAATACCGACCATCTCTCCTCAGCACCTACGACATTGCCGGATTACGATGATTGGGAACAATCGGCTTTAGCAGAGGGCAAATATGCGAGAAGTGATTTTTGTCCGACCAGTTTTTCGTATCAATATAGGTCTTTAGGTCTATTAACAGTTGCCATTGGGAATAATATTTCTGAAGCCGCAGAGGTCGATGAAATTTTTTACAAAATTTTCCAACAATACAATCAATTAATCAGCAGTTCTCCAGCTGCTTTCCAAATCCCAATAACAATTTTTGTCATTCCAGATTCGACTATTGAGAATTGTGTATCAAACAACACTACAGTTTTTACCTCCCCAGGAAGACTTGACGCTATTGCATTAACAGAGAATATTATTGGCGCATCAACAGGTATTTCAGAATATTGGGTCAAGGTTGGGCTGGCTTATATTGCTTCAGGTGAGGAAGTTGATTATCAAGTTCTCAAAAATTGGTATCAACAAACTGAAGACTTGGATATTCTCGGCCTTTTCATTGCACGTTTTATGACGGATTGGGTATCACAAGAAGAAGTAAATATTGCTCGTATGACTGCGGCATCACTTGTGGAGTATTGTTCAGTAAACGAGAACATTCCAATCGAATCGGTCGGAGGTGAGTTCAATAATGATTTACGTAATCGCTGGCTGAGTTCCCTTGGTGTGCAAAGATCGGTTGATTATGTCTATGATGGCTTCTATAAATCTTTTCAATTCTCACAAAATGAGGATTGCTCGATTGTTGCCCAATCCGAAGTGGTATACTTCTGCTTAAATAAACTGGAAGAACAGCCTTATTTTGATGAGGTTGGTGATGCAGAAGACCTGATTTATCGAGCATACACTGGATATCAGGTTTTAACCGACTACCTTACAACCAATGCCCCGTCCATTGACCACCTGACTATCCCCGATGGAAGGATTACTATTGAGGTAACCAGGCTGGATGTGTTGTTAGGCTATACTGAGGGGAATACAATTAGAATACAGAATAGCGCAGTCCTTTTTGATGTCCTTCATGAGATTGTCCATACCTATAAGTGGAACAGAGAATTATTATTTACCAATGACAACCTTCTATTGGCAGAAGGTTTTGCAGAATATTTGGGGAAACTATTACCTATCTATGAACAGTCCATCAAAAAGGCGATCTGGGAGGATATCAATGGACGGGAATCCAATCCTGGTATTTCTTACTGGTATTTTTTAGATAAGGAACAATTAGGCACAGCCAAAGAGTGGTATCTACAACAAGGCGGCATCATGGAAAATGAAGATTCCATTGATCCTCGCTTGTTTACTGATGCCATTGCTTATGCAACCATGTACCGAAATGCATACGGCGGATCGATGGGATTACCTATTGATGAAAAATACGAAAGATTATCCCCCAATTTTAATTTATCGGAAATGGACGGTCTGGAACTAAACTATACCCAGGCAGCCTCTTATGTCGCCTGGCTTTGTGACACATATTCACTGGATGCAGTCATGGCAAAATATGTCAATAATGATGAGAGAACCGCACTAGAAGGCAAGGATTTTGAAGAGCTTAAGCTAGAATGGATGACTGATTTACAAACTAAAGGTGCAGGTATTCATATTCCAGACAGTCCATAATTGCACTCACTTGAAGTGCCATAACTTTTCACTTTGTAGAGTCGGAATAAATCTACTATAATTTAGGCAATAATTGAACAAATTCACAATTCTGAGGATGTATATATGAAAAAAGATTATCTCTGGTGGCGTGACGGGATCATTTACCAAATCTATCCGCGTTCCTTTGCAGATTCAAACGATGATGGAATCGGCGACCTGCAGGGTATTACAAATAAGCTGGATTACCTCCAGGGACTGGGGATTGACGCCATCTGGCTCTCTCCAATCTATCCTTCCCCGGATGTCGATTTTGGCTATGATGTCGCAGATTACCAGGACATTGATCCAAAATTCGGGACGATGAAGGATTTTGAAGTCATGGTCAGTGAAGCCGGGAAACGTGATATCCATATCGTCATGGATCTGGTGCTCAACCATACCTCTAACCAACATCCCTGGTTTATCCAGTCCATGCAATCCAAAGACAATCCCTACCACGACTGGTACATCTGGCGCGATCCCAAACCCAACGGAAACCCGCCAAACAACTGGCAGGCTGTTTTTGGCGGTTCCGCCTGGGAGTATGTTCCCGAGCTTGACCAGTACTACTATCATATGTTTTATAAGGAACAGCCAGACATGAACTGGCGGAATCCGCAGGTACGGGAAGCCCTGCTGGATGTCTTCCGCTTCTGGCTCAAGAAAGGCGTGGATGGGTTCCGGCTGGATGTCTTCAATGCTTATTTCAAAGATGCAGATTTCAAGGATAATCCCGCTAAACTGGGAATCAGGGGGTTCGACCGGCAGAAACATATCTACGATGTCTCTCAGCCTGAGATGTTCCCACTGCTGGGCGAAATCCATGATATTCTGGATAAGCATAAAGAAGCCTATGCCGTTGGCGAGACCTTCCTTGCTGACCCCAAACAAACAGCAGACTACTGTGGTGCAAATAAACTGCATGCCGCCTTTAACTTCGATTTCGCCGCGAACCGCTGGCATCCCCTGCGCTTCCTGAATTCTGCACTGAAATGGTATGCTTCACTCTCTGATGAAGCCTGGCCCAACAATTTCCTCAGCAACCACGATATGAAACGAGCGGCATCACGATACTGTTTCGGTGAGGATGACCGCCGCGCAAAAGTCGCTGCAGCGATGCTTCTGACGTTGAAAGGGACTCCTTTCATGTATTATGGCGAGGAAATCGGCATGCGGGATATCCCCATCAGAAATAAAGCAGACGTCAAGGACCCCATCGGTAAGACATTCTGGCCGGTCTACAAGGGCCGCGATGGGTGCCGAGCGCCGATGCAGTGGAACAGTGAGATCAATGCCGGCTTCTCGAAAATAAATCCCTGGCTCCCCGTAAATAAGGATTTTCCCATGCGGAATGTCGTCCAGCAGGCATCTGATCCTGATTCACTGCTCAACTTCTACAAGCAAATCATCCACATCCGTAAATCAGAGCCAGCCCTCCAGCGCGGCGACTTCACCCCTCTGGTAGAAGATCCTCACCACATCCTGGCTTACTGCCGTGCTCTTGGTGAAGAAGAGATAGTCGTTGTATTGAATCTAAGCAGCCGGGACCTCCAATTCGACCTCCCTGAAGGTCAATGGAAATCATTAATTGACGAAACCTTATCTTTCACCGGTTGTATGCCGTTGACGCCTTTCCAGGTGGAGATCCTCAAGCGTAAAAAAGAGTAGACCTATCAAGGCCTGGCCTTAACATAAATAAAACAGTCGAGTGAATCATTACGCCCCCATCGGACACTCGGATTAAGGAAAAGTTCGATGAATGTTCCTTACCTTCCAGGAAGCGGACCACCTCCCGAACTGCCGCTTGGGCGGTTCCTTCCGCCTGTACCACAGGGGATGGTTGCTGCCTGGTGCCGAGATAACCTCCAACCCGGCTGCGGGATACTGGAACCATTTGGTTTCAACCCGCTTGTCTCCATCGAGATTGCGCAGGCAGGTTTTCCTGTCCTGGTCACGGTCAATAATCCCATTCAGTCTTTTATCCTCCAGGTCTTGGCAAGTGCACCGCAGCAGGGTGAATTGGTCGCTGCCCTTCAGGACCTGGCCATCACGCCAAAGGGCGATGACCGCATGGAGCCTTATATCAGGGGACTCTACCAGGTGAAATGTGCGGATTGCCACCGGCAGATCGAAGCAGATGCTTTTCTCTGGCGAAAAGGAGAGAAGCAGCCCTATGCCGTTCAGGTCGACTGTCCTTTCTGCGGTACCGCCGGAGAGCAGCCGATCACCGAAGAGGCCTTGGAGGGCATGCCCTCCCTGCCACCTTCCCAGCTCCATCAGGCCCGGGCCCTGAACCGCATCACCTCCCAGAATGACCCACTGCGCCCTCAGGTGAGGAACGCCTTGAATGCCTACCCGGTCCGTCCTTTAATCGTCCTGCAGACGATCATCAATAAACTTGAAAGCCTCGAACAAAGCCCCAGGCGGCGGGAACTCCTTACCGCCCTGGTGCTGTGCGCAGCCGACCAGGGGAATACCCTGTGGGCATCCCCATCCCCCCGTGAACGTCCCCGTCAGATCGTCGTTCCAGCTGTCTTTCAGGAAAAGAACCTCTGGAAGGTCATGGAAAATGCCATCGACATCTGGCAGGTCCTGGACTCACCAATCCCGCTATGGGACTGGAATGGTACGCTCCCCGATACGCCGGGCATCTTCCGCTACCAGGGACGCCTCAAAGAGCTTGATCCAAAACCTGAACGGGATTTCTCGGCTGTTGTCACAGCCATACCCAGGCCGAACCAGGCATTCTGGACACTGGCAGCCTTATGGACAGGCTGGATCTGGGGACAGGACGCGGTTGCCCCCATCCGCCAGGTGCTTTCCCGGCAGCGCTATGACTGGAACTGGCATACGAATGCTTTATGCAGTGTTTTCGAGACTCTGCATTCGATGAGTGGCCCGTCAACCCGGTTTTGGGCGGTCATCGCAGAAAACGAGCCCATGCTGCTCCTGGCGAGTCTCCTGGCAGGTGATTCAACCGGTTTCAGGCTGAAAACTTTCACCCAATCAACAGACGACGAACTGGCGCAGGTCGAGTGGGAACACCTCCCCGGACAAACGCCATATGCCCAACCGCATCAAACACTGGTCGCAGCCAGGAAAGCTGCAGCCGGTTACCTGCAGCAGAAGGGCGAACCCGCCTCGTACCAACAGGTTCATGCGGCCATGATCTCCGGCCTGGCAACCGAAAATAAACTGGCTGTAGGCTCATTGATTGAGAATCCCAATCAGGCAGCCTCGGAGACGAACAGCCTGATCGAAACCGTATTCACTGAACCGGGGAACCTGTATCACATTAACACCGATTCCGCATCATTGGAAACGGGTGATTGGTGGTTGATTGAACAAAGTGAAATCGAAATGCCGCTAATCGACCACCTTGAACAGACTCTTTTCGATTATCTGGTCACTGTAAGGCAGTCGTCACCTGATGCAATCCTGGACGCTGTTTTTCAGGAACTGCCGGGCATCTTCACGCCTGAGAAGAATGTCCTGTTAAACTGCCTGGAATCCTATGCTGATCTTGTGGACCCTGAAATCCGCCTGTGGGAACTGCGAGAACAAGAATATCCTGTGAACCGCCAGGCAGACCTAGAAGCCATAGGCGAAGCCCTCCATCAAATTGGTCAGCAGCTTTTCTATCAAGTTCAGGGGGAAAATCCTCTGTTCTGGATCGATGATAGCCAGGAACTGCCGGCATACTGTTTCTACATCCTCTCCAGCGCCATCACCTATCCCTGCTCTCGTCAACGTAAGAATGCCCAAACCAGCGTGATTGTCATCCCGGGCAGCCGCGCCAACCTGCTCGCGTATAAAAAACAACATAATCCCCTGCTGAAGGACAGGTTGGAGAAGGATTTTGTGGTAATGAAATATCGCCTGGTGCGTGACCTAAAAGCTAACCCCCTTCTTTCACGTGAATTGTTCAAGGACCAGATCCTGGCGGATCCGCCGGAATACCGTTCCTCCCAACTGGCTTTATTCTAACCCTGGTTTCATGTTGGCGAACTGGTAAATGTGGGCGTCGGTGAGAGCGTAGGCGTCTCAGTCAGCATTGATTCCGTTGTTGGTGTCAAAGTTGATGTTGACGTATGGGTCGGTGATGATGTTTCTGTCGGTGAGGATGATGGTGTTTGTGTCGCAGTCGGAGAAGGACTCTCAGTTGGGGAGGGCGTAGGTATTGCGCTGGGCGTATTGGTGGTCGTGGGTGTTGCAGTGGGTGTTTTAGTCGGTGTGGGCGTTGGAACCTGGATATTCAGATGGATCAGCTTCTCAGCGTAAGTGTCTTCCGTGCTGTGCACGTAGATGCGCAGCGTGATGATCCCGGGTTCCAATTCTGTCAGGTCCCACTCGTAAAGTTTACCTTCACTCTCTTGCGGTGTTTTCTCTTTCTTAACCAGGTTCTTCCATGAAACCGGATCAGAACCCTTTCCCCACGCAATCTTGTAATAATCAAAATTCTCTGTGGCTGTGATGATTCCCCTGATCTTGAGTTTATCCGACCGGATGACGTCGCCATCCGAAATACCGGTCAGTGAGATAATCACATGCGGGTCGCTGGCAGTGCATTCCCGTTCCGGGACAAAGAACAAAGGTGATGAAAAGCCCATCTCCTCCGCCCAGGCCTGACCCTCATTGTCCTCTTTAAGCCAATCCTGTGCCCATTCATCATCGACATTAATTGCGAATTTCTGGTCCGTGTACTCGCTGCATGCATCTGAAGCGCCTAACCCCGTCCAGGTGTCGATGGTCACCTTCTTCCATAAATCTTCCGATTTTGATTCAGGCAGTTGGTCAGAAGCGAAGATCTCACTGGTCTGCTTCGGACACCATTCCGAGGGTTCGGTTCCTGAAATGGCACAGATCACCCTGTCCACAATCCCTGACGGGCGTGTGAAAGCCGATGGCTTGTCATAGGTCAATGCATTGACCGCGTAGGTCATGAATTCAGCCCAGATGGGTCCCGCACCGGTCAAGCCGGTTGTGTTCTCCATCGGTGTATAGTCAGTATTCCCAACCCAGACGCCCACAACCAGGTCCGAGGTATACCCAATCGTCCAGTTATCACGGAAATCGTTGGTCGTACCGGTCTTCACAGCTGCTGTGAAGTCCAAGTTGATCACCGGGTCTGTGCCGAACATGGGTGTTCGAGCTGTTGTATCCGAGAGGACTGACGAAATCAGGTAAGCATGCTCTGTTCGGATGACCTGATCACCCGCAGGCGTCTCATATTCATAGACCACATTGCCTGTGTGGTCCACGATCTTGGTAATCGCCACAGTGGGCATCTTCCTGCCCTCGTTTGCAAAAGCAGTGTACGCAGACGAGAGTTCAATCAGGCTGACTTCACCGCCCCCCAGGGTCAGTGAAAGCCCATAATCGCTGCGGGTCAGGCTGGTGATCCCCAGTCGCTCGGCAAAGGCAATCAGTCCCTCCTCAGCTTCCGTTTCCGGGTCATCATAGATCCCGACGTATTCAAGAGCCTTTACTGCAGGGATATTATAAGAATTCGCCAGCGCAGCCCGCACCGTAACCGGCCCGTGGAACTTTTCATCGTAATTGACAGGTTCATAGGGCGGATTTGTGTCATAGGGGTCTTCAGATGGCGCAAATTCAGAGGGCACATCCCAGATCAGGGTTGATGCCGTCCATCCCTTCTCGAAGGCAGCAACATAGGTCAGCGGCTTGATCGCTGAGCCTGGCTGTCTGGTCTGCGAGAGGACCATGTTCACCTGCCCGTCAATCTCCTCATCATAGAAATCTGCAGACCCGACAAACGCGAGGATTTCGCCTGTATTTGGATCGATTGCAACCAGAGCGCCGTTCGTGGCATGATAGCTTTCCAGCGCGTCCACCTGCTCAGATACGACATTTTCTGCTTCTTCCTGCAGGTCCGGGTCCAGGGTTGTATAGACGGTGAAACCGCTGCGATAGATTGTCTGGGGATCGAACTGCTCTTCCAGGAGCGTCTTCACATACACAACCCAATGAGGATATGCCATGCTGATCTCGAGTTCAGGAAACGCATAACTGTCAAGATCCAGGCCTGCCTGAGTTGCTTCTTCAAATGTAACGCAAATTGGCGGTCTGCCCGACCCAACATCAATACATCCCGATTCCTCGTTCAACTCAACCATCAGGACCAGCACAGTTCGCTGCCGGTTCAGGGTCGCTTCACGGTTTGTGTAAATGTCATAGACTGCGGGGCCCTGAGGGATGCCTGCCAGGAAGGATGCCTGCCAGAGGTTCAATGAATCCGCTGAGGTGTTGAAATAAGTTTCCGCTGCCGCTTCAATCCCGTAAGCAAGGTTAGCATAGTTATTTTCATTTAAATACAGTTCCAGGATCTCTTCCTTGGAATACTGCTGGGTGATTTTATAGGCAAGCACGATCTCACGGGCCTTGCGCGCGTAGGTTTGTTCGTAACGTTCATCAGGGTCCATCAACAAAGCGCGTGCAAGCTGTTGGGTGATCGTCGAAGCGCCGGATTGGATTTCACCAGAGGTATAGTTCTGCCATAGGGCACGGGCCATCCCCCATAGGTCAAAACCGGGATTAATGAAAAAATCCTTATCTTCTGTCGCAATGGTCGCAGCGATCAGGTATGGAGAGATATCCTCGAGGGGCACGTAAGTCCGCCGGCCAGCATTGGGGTCCAGGATCTCATACAGCACGTTGCCGTCCCGGTCCAGGATGCGGGTTGTCTCAAATTGGGCGGCGTTCTCACGCAGCTCATCCACATCCGGTAGGGAGGAAGATATCTTGAAGTACTGATAGATTCCGAACGATCCAGCTGCCAGGACTGCCAGGATGATCAGGAATCCTAGGATAAGGATCGTCTTGAGCAGACAACCTCGCACATTTCTCTTCCTGGTGGTTTTTTTCGGACGGCTCAACTCCGATGGCCGCCGCCCTTTCTGATGGGTCCGCCCGGTCTGTCTATTCTTCGTGCTGGCTGTGTTTCCATTGGTGTGCTGTGCAGGCTGGTATGCCGAGGGGGTCACCCGGGTCGCCTGGTGGTCAATTTCACTGACTGGTTGGGGAAGATTTGCGCTCTTATGCGCCCAATCCTTGGGAACATTTGGCGGGGGAATCGTCGGAATATCATCCGTTGCGCGCCGCCTGCCGGTACTTGCCGATACAGCGCTTGTTTCCACAGGTGTATCCAGATGAGTCACGCGTGTTTCGTCTTTGGACACCTCACCTGTTTGTGTTCGCGAGGCTTGAGTCTCGGGGCTTTCATCGGATAAGCCAAAAATTGGCTGCGTTTCTTCGTCATCCAATTCATCCATCGGCGTGAAGGGTGCACCACTCCACCAATCGGCCGAATCCCGTTCGGGCTGACCTTCCAGGTCCTCACCTGCCAATTGATCCGGTTTTTCTTTATCAGGATCAGCATACAGATTTAATTCGCTGACCCATCCCGATGAAGGACGCGTTTCCATCGGGGTCTCAGAAGGTTGATCCGCCTTCGTCATTTCAGACTCGGAAGATGCCTTGGGTGAAACCCTGGTCTGCTTGGTGATTTCATCATCTTTTGAAGACTGTCCACAGTCTCCACCGTTTAATGAAGCATCCGCAGGTTTTTGATCTTGAGGTCCGTCAGGATTCATCTCATCTGGCATGGCATTATTCTAGCATAATTCCGTTTTCTCTTCTTAAGATGCGCAATCATCTGATTTTGTTCCATTCAATACCTTGATGTGAAGGATTTGTTTACTTTAATTTCACAATGCATAATAACTGCTGACCAATATCCAATCACCATTCACACGTCACCGATTCCTTTTAATCATTGGTAAAATGGGGGTATGCGTGTGTTATCCCTAAACTGCGATGGACCAAGATCATTTATCCTTGCTGTGGATTGTGCTTTTTCTGGCTTTGAATCCCATAATGACCAGGTCTGGTCTCTGAGTTTGGATTACGCTCATGCATATCCGTTTTGCCTGCAGACAACATATGGGCTGCGTGCCCGGTCAATGCGTGTCTTCCCCATCATTAAGATAAATCATGTAGACTACACCGATCCTCACGATTATCATAGCCTGCCTGAAGTTACATGCTGCTCACCGGACACATTACGAGTTGCGTGTTCTCCTCTTGAACAGCTGGCTATCCGCTTTGATTTTTTCATCCCTGAACCGGATCTGCTTATCGGCGATATCCGCATCAAGCATTCAGGAGAGACAGCCATTGACCTGTCCGTTGCAATGGCAGCCACGCTTGTGCCGATGGGGAAAGGGCTTCCCACTCGATCGGGGTATGAGGGTCTCAGTCAGATCATCGCCGGTCAAACGAGGGATATCTGGCCGGTATTGTTCATGACCGGGGGGCCAACGGCGATCAATAATCCCTGTCCCGCTCTCGAAATCTCGCGGTCAATCCAACCAGGTCAAAGCCTGGCGCTGACATGGGCATCAGCAGCGAAGGAATCCCGATATGCTTCGCTTGAAGCTGTACGCATAGCTGTCGCCTCTGAATGGATGAAGAAATCTCAGAAACATGTGATGAAACAAGCTTCCCAGACAGTTCAGATTAAATCTGGCCGGTCGGATTGGGATACCGCATTTACCCTCTCTCAGGTCGTGGCAGCGACACATCTCGTGTCCAGCGGCGAACATTTGGATCACCCATACTTCCTCAGGACCCGTTTGCCCGACCAGCCATCTTACAAATCGGATGGACGAAATCAGCTTGATGACCTGACCGCGCTGGAAGCGACCCATCTGGTGCAGGTGCTGCTTCCTGCTCGGGCTGAGCTGCTGGCAAGCAGTGTTGAGAACCTGCTCGGGCGCAGCGACGAAACAGGCTTCCTCCCTTCCAGACTAAATCCTTCTTCCTTTATCCAACCATTTCGTGAATGCCCCCTGCTGGCGAACCTCAGCCTGAGCCTTTATGAACAGAACCATGACCGGGACTTCCTGACACGGGTCTTTCCCGCCCTTTGCAGCGTGACTGAGTCCTGGTTATCCGCAGGTAAGCACGCCGGTGATGTCGAGTTCCATGCCTGGGAAGATGCCCGGCAGCTTCAACTGGAGAACGCGTTGTTTAATTACGATACCTGGAAGGAAACCGGTAGTGGATTGGCACTCCAGTCCGCTGAAAGCCCCGCCCTCCTGGCAATGCTTTTCGGTGAGACAAAAGCCCTCAGCAAGATCGCGGAGATTCTTGAAGATGACTCGTGCAGAACAAAATTCGCTGAATTAGCACAATCCCAAAAAGACAAGCTGGATAAGGCATGGCAGGACAGATGGAGCCGTTTCGTCTATCTGGATGGGGAGTCCCACCTGAATCCTGAATGTGAACTTCAAATACAGGGGCCAATCCAGAACATTCTCAAGATCGAACAGAGCTTCACGGTCCCCCATCATCTCCAGCTTCATCTCATATCTGCTGATGATCACACACGAGTATGCATCATCGAGATCAAGGGAAAGGATTCACAGGGTAGATACATCTCAGAGCAGTTCAGATCGCGTGATATCCACTGGGCACTGCGCCGCGCCCACCTGACAACACAGCATCTATTTTCTTCAGTAGACACGCTGTCAATCAGAGGTATGAAGCCAGAGGACCAATTCCTGATCGAGACGGCGAATTACACCGAGGGAGATATCACCTGCCTGCTGCCCGTATGGGCCGGTGCTGCGGATAAGCAGCAAATCAAATCCATCTTGGAAACACACCTGGATTCCGAGAAAGCCAGCCTTGCATTTGGTATACCGGAGACCTGGGAGACAAGCCGCAAGCTCCCCAGGGAACTGCCCATCCGCGTTAATGTTTTGTGGAATACGCTGATCATCGATGGCCTGCTGAGAGAAGGATATATCGATAAGGCTGCAGCATTGTTCTCCAAATTAATGGGAAGCATTGTGAAAGGTCTGCGTGATTTCAATGGATTCTACACTGATTACGATTATAAAACCGGAAAACCGGCCGGGAAACGTAATGCCATCGCCGGATTTGCTCCGTTGCAGCTATTCTTGAAGATCGCGGGAATCCAGCTCTTTTCGACCACAAAGGTCGCAATCATGGATCACAATCCCTTCCCGGGGAAGATCGAGGTTCGCTGGCAGGGTCTGCACGTCCAGCGTAAAGGCATCCAGACGCGGATCACCTTCCCAGATGGGGCTGTTTACGAAGACACCCCTGACGGACCGGTGTTTATCAACTCAAAAGGATGTGAGATATGAACCGTAAATCCTTCCTTTCACCTTTCACTATCTCAATTGTGTTAATGTTACTCCTGGCTGCTTGCCAGCCGGATTCCACCGGAACGCCCTTCGAGCCATCATCCACTCCTGCACTGACAGAGACCCATCAACCCTCAGCAACGTCCATCCCCAGCGCAACGCTCACATCGACCCCCAAACCAACCTATACCATCGCCCCCACACCCACCGCGACCATCTCCTGGGATGACCTGCATACTGAATTAACACCCCTGCCCGAAATCGAGGGGACGATTTCCCTGTCAAATGTGAACGAAGTGCAGCAGCTTGCAGTCTGGGGAATGGGTAAGGTGAATGAGATATCCTTATCAGCAAACGGCTTGATATTGGGTGTGGGGACGAACGCCGGCGCATATCTATATGACAGCCAGAGTTATGAACTCCAAAAAACCCTGCATACACAGAATGCAGTCGTTTCAATCGCTTTTTCAAAAGATAATCGATGGACGGCCTTAGGACAGAACAATGGCATGATTGATGTCTATGATCTCACAGAAATGAGCCTAGTGACCCGCCTGACCCCGGTGGGCATCGATCCGGAGAATATCAAAAAGGTCACCATCATCTTTTCTGAAAATGGGAAACGCCTTTCTAGTATCGTCAAGATGGACGAAACTGCCCAAATCAACACATGGAACACATCCGCCTGGGAACCAGACGAATCGTTTTCGATAGACATCGGACTGGTTTTGTATATCAGCAGCGAGCTTAATGTCATGGGGAGCCTTTCCGAGGACAGCCTGACGCTGCAATCCCTTTCCTTAAAAACTGAATATACATCATTTTCATTACCGGAAATTACCCAGGAGCTGTTCTGGCGTTTCAGCGCCTTTTATCAGGGAGAAGTCGCGCCTTCTTCAGATGGCGAGTTCATTCTCTTCAATACCGGTGCAACGGTCATTCATTGGAATTTCACGGATGAAGAGGTCACTTATCTCCTCAACGACTACCCGCAAAAACTGGCCGACCCATGTTACGACGTCCCGGATACCTGCTTGAACCGGGATGGCGGCTATTCATGGACATGCAGTGATAAACCGATCCCCCCCATCGAATTGATCGCTATTACACCGGATGATGTCATGGTGCTGATCTCAGTAAACAATGGCGGTTCAGAATTCCGCCGTGCATCTGATGGGATGCTGTACTGGGAAATTGAAACTGCGTATACAGATATCACCTATTCACCTGGATGTGAATTTTTCTTCGGCTTGAGGGAAAACGGCACGATTGAAAAACGATCCACTTTTGACGGTGGATTGATGGATTCGTTGAGCAGCCATCCCGGCAGGTTGTTCGACATGGACATTTCTCCGGATGGTTCTGTCTTGGCGGTAGGGTTCAACGATCCCTGGATCAGGGTGTATAGCCTCTCCGACGGAAAGATGCTGGGTGTGCTGACAGGGACTGCCCGTTCTTTGAGTTTTTCACTGGACGGCAGCCTCCTGGCTGCAGGGTTGACAGATGGGTCGGTGCGCATATTCGAGCTTGGAGAAGGTACCTTTTATGATCTTAACCCCGGTCACCTCAGCGCAGTAACAGACCTGGCTTTCTCTTTCGATGGGAGTCGGTTGATCACCGGCAGCAACGACTGCACGGTCAGCTTCTGGGACCTGGAAAAAAGCAAGCGGTCAGCTAATCTCTCTCCTGATGTAGAAGACCCATTCCGCATCACCGAGATCGAAATATCTGCCAGCGATCTCACGCAGTTCATCGCCGGTGATTGGGGAAGTGTTTACCGGATTGAAGATGACACCTCGCAGCAGGTCTCCTCTCCTTTTATGGACGTGATCACTGACATGGCTCTCTCTCCTATTGATTCCTCCCTGGCAATGTCCGGCCTGCCATCTTATCTCCTCCAAAATCCCATATCCGACTCCGCCGAACCATCTCTTGAGATGAATGTAATGGAGAAAAATACAAACTATGCAGCAGCATTCACACCAGATGGATCACTTCTGCTCCAGGCATCCCTTCAAGACCTGACCTTCTGGTCTGTAAATGATCCTGAGCTTCTCGCCAGCATATCCTTCGCTGATATGGCGTTTCCTTATGGCGAACCGGCAGATCTGGAAGTATCTCCGGCCGGCAACCTGATCGCTCTGGGAACCCGGGATGGGCTGATCCACATCTTCGGGATACCAAACAACAAAATGGAATGAACGAAAATTCTCCTAAAAAACTTTAGAAGGGCATAATCAAGTAAAATAAGTATCCGTCATTCAACCGTGCATTTTCATCACGCATGCAATTATGTAGGGATCATTCGAAAAGGATCAACAGAGGTTAGGATTATGAAACCTGAAGATTTAAAAACCGCAACGGGAGTGTTGCTTTCCGACCAATATCTATTGACCATGGCGCAGCTCTACTACCGCCTGGGCATCCATGAAACGAAGGCTCAGTTCGACCACTTCTTCCGAAGCAACCCGAATTATGGCTTCCATAAAGCTGGATATTGCGTCAATGCGGGCTTGGAAACCCTCCTGGATTGGCTGGATACGGCAGCTTTTGGGAAGAATGAGATCGAGTATCTGCGCAGCCAGAGGTCATCAACAGGTGATCAACTCTTCAAGGATGACTTCCTCACCTGGCTGAGCGATAATTTCAATGCCAAAGCAATTAACCTTTATGCCATTCCGGAAGCCCGTGTGGTGCACCCCAATATCCCCATCCATGTCGTAGAAGGGCCTCTGGCGGTCGGTCAGATCATTGAAACAGGTCTGCTCAATATCATCAACTACCAGATCCTCATCGCAACCAAAGCTGCCCGGATCAAGCAGAGTGCCCGGGGACAGCTTTTATTGGAATTCGGCCTGCGCCGAGCACAGGGTCTTGGCGCGCTCCCAGGATCGCGGGCTGCCCTGATCGGCGGAGCAGATTTTTCATCCAACGTCGGCGCATCTCGCACTTATGGTTTCCCACCCAAAGGCACACACGCTCACAGCATGGTCCAGGTCTTCATGGGAATGGGAGAAAGCGAACTGGATGCTTTCCAGGCGTATGCAGATATCTACCCAGATGATTGCCTCCTGCTGGTGGACACCATCGACACCCTTGGTTCGGGTGTCCCCAACGCCATCAAGGTCTTCGAGAAGCTGAAGCGCCAAGGTCACCGCCCGATCGGCATCCGCCTGGACTCCGGCGACCTGGCACACCTGAGCATCAAAGCTGCCAAGATGCTGAATGATGCCGGATTCCCGGATGTCTCCATCGTCCTTTCAAACGACCTGGATGAGCTGGTCATCTGGCAAATCATCACTCAGGTGCAGGAAGAAGCCGCCAGGTATGGCGTTGAACCGGACAGCCTGATCAAACGCCTTGCATATGGTGTGGGCACCAGCCTGATCACATCCAGCGGAGATGCTGCCCTGGATGGTGTATATAAACTGGTGGCGATCTTTAAAGATAATGCATGGGTACCTACATTAAAGATCTCCGAGAACATCGATAAGACCCTCAACCCGGGGAACAAGCGTGTCTGGCGTATCTACGACAGCCGGGGAAAGGCCACCGCAGATTTAATCGCACTGCACGACGAAAATATACCGGACCAGGATCCCCTGGTCCTGCGCCACCCAACCCTGTCGACCAAACAACGCATATTGGAGAGTGCCGAGATCGATCGGATGGAAAAACTCCTGATTCCGGTTATCCGGGATGGCTCGATCGTAGCAGACCGTCCGGACATCTTGGAAATGCGCGAGATCCGCGACCGGGATATCGAAACCCTTGACCCCGGTGTTCTGAGGATCATGAACCCGCACACCTACCATGTCTCGCTCTCAAAGAAACTCTGGGATTTGAAGCAATCAATGATAAAAAAGACCCGTGCGGATTGACATACTCCAACAACCGTACTCGATTTATTCCCCTCTAGACTGTGCGGATATCCCGCGCTCCACCCAGATGGGCAGTGAACCAGTACTTCTCTCCCGATTCGACACCGAGTAGAACCCACTGCAGTTCGTTTGCCTGGGCGTAAAACCTGGCGCGTGGTAGCAGATTCGTCAGGTCAGGATATTCCTTCTCGATCTTGGAGACCAGCGTCTCGCCATAACTGGTGATCAAGCTCCCCAGGTCAGTTGCCGGGTCACCAAGCCCTGCAATGGCAAAATCTATCACCCCGTTCAGACACTCATTTTCTTCAGAATAAAGGATATGATAAGGCACCAGGTCACCGTGGATCAGGACAGGGTTGAAATCAAAGAAATTAGGCGTATTGATGGCCGACATAAATAAGTCTTCAGCCCAATCAACCTGGTAGGGAAGGATCAAAGGCTGTACCTTCTTGACAAACCGCTCGTGGATGTCAAGCCAGGTCTCCAGAGTGACCGGAGCAAGCGTGAGGGGGATCTCCCAGTTCAGGTTTCCGGTAGGGATGTGGTGCAGCTCGTTCAAGAACCTACCAAGTTGATCAGCCATTGCCTGCTGAGTTTTTTCATCGGCATCAATCCATATTTCGCGCAAAAACGTTCTCCCCTGGAGAAGTTTATAAACCATCACACCATCCGAGCATCTATCCGAGGATGGTACAGACAAGGACACAAGAGGTGCAATGAAGCGCATCAATTGGTCTTCCACAGCCATCAGGTTTTTCCCCCATTCCGTATGTGTGAACCGGATCACCCAGTGATCGTTCACAACCAGGACATCATTGACCAATCCCTCCTGGTGCAGTTCGTAATTTTCTATTTCCAGATCAGGCATGACCTTATGAATCTGTTCACGCCAGTAGGTATCATCAGGAATCATAATTCTCCTATCTCTACTAATGTTATAGTAGATTTGCTATACAAAAATCAAGAGAATAAATTAGAAAATTAGGTGGATTTTTTCAATTGTGGTTTCAAAATTTGATTGTGTGTCAATTTTTCTGTAAATTAGTCACAGACCCATTCAGAATTTGATACTATTCTAACTCGATTCAATTCTCAAATAAATCCTGCCATATTCCCAATCATCATTTGTTTCCATCAAGATAG
>Ga0272443_10003725_pt1 | contig 17594 bp, 9 predicted proteins | sample SSMAcet12_FD_193581 | JGI IMG/M metagenome (GOLD analysis project Ga0272443, IMG submission 193581) | Marine sediment archaeal communities from Little Sippewissett salt marsh, Falmouth, MA, United States - SSM-Acet-12 | ecosystem: Environmental > Aquatic > Marine > Wetlands > Sediment ... | reverse complement strand
GTATCGCCCAGACCTCATGGCTGTAATTGCTGTCGGTGATTTCGATAAGGATAAAATTGAAAAAATGATCAAAGAACGTTTCAGTAAAATTGTCTCACCGAAAAATGTTCGCAAGCACGAAGTATATCCAATGCCAGATCATAAAGAAACTTTAGTCTCTGTCGCTTCTGATAAAGAGCTACAAATGTCTATGTTGCAAATGTATTTCAAGCATAATGATATTCAGGAAGGTACATACTTAGCTTATAGAGATAAACTAAAAGATCAGTTAATGGCTCAAATGCTCAATGCACGTCTCGCTGAGCTTACTCGCTTATCCGATCCACCTTTCTATTATGCCGGTGGCGGAAATGGGAGATTTGTGGGCAATAAAGGGGCTATGTCATTAATTGCTGTTCTTAATAATGAAGCTATCGAGAAAGGTTCTGAAGCTTTGATGGCTGAGGCATTTAGAGCTTTGCAACATGGCTTTACCGAAACTGAACTTGAAAGAGCAAAAACAGAAATACTTACTGGAATCAGAAAATCTCACAAAGAAAAAGATAAAACTGAAAATTTAGCTTATGCAATGGAATATGGTCGCAATTTCATGCATGGCGAAGGCATTCCAGGCATTGATTATGAACTATTAATTCATGAAAAATTTATCCCCGAAATATCTCTTACGGAAGTAAACGATCTTGTAAAAAAATTGATCAAAAAGGAAAATCTTGTTATTGCACTTAGTATTAAAGAAACCGAAGGTGTGCCAGTACCCAAAAAGGATGAAATCCTTGCACTATTTGACAAAGTAAGTAACACAAAATATGATGCTTATGTAGATAAAGTTTCTGACAAACCTTTCTTTGATAAGGATTTAATGCCAGGAAACATCGTCGAGGAAGAAACGATAGATGACATCGGCGTTACAGTTCTGAAACTCACAAACGGAGCTAAGGTAATTCTGAAACCGACTGAATTCAAAAATGATGAGATCATAATGCGTGCTTTTAGCCCAGGTGGAACTTCTCTGGCAAGTGATAATATTTATTTCTCCGCTGACAATGCCGCTAGCATTATTGACGAAGCAGGTATATCAGAATTTAGTGCAAATGAACTCCAAAAAATGCTCGCTGGCAAAGTAATAGGAGCTAATCCATACATTGGCGAGCTTACAGAAGGTATGAGCGGTAGCTGCTCTCCTGATGATATGGAAGAATTCTTCCAGCTTGTATATATGTATTTCACTGATCCTCGCAAAGACGAAGAATCATTCCAAACATTCATAACAAGAACTAAAGACCTCTTGAAAAGCAGCAAGGAAGACCCTCGTGGATCATTAAGAGACACTATGAATGCAGTGCTTAATAATTATCATTTTCGTGAGATGCCTGTCAATCCTGAAGATATTGACAAAATCAAACTTGACGATGCATATAAGTTCTATAAAGAAAGATTTGCCGACGCTTCAGATTTTACATTTATTTTCGTAGGTAATTTTGATCTTGACCAAATGAAGGATCAGATAAGAAATTATATCGCCAGCTTGCCTTCGAACAATCAAAAGGAAACATGGAAAGACCTTGGTGTTACAAAGAAAAAAGGTAAATTCCGCAAAGAAATCAAAAAAGGTATCGAGCCACAGAGCTTTGTTTATCTGGTAATGCACGATGACTTTGAGTATACTCCTGAGAACCGCTTTGCTGTGAATTCTATGGTCGAAGTCCTTAGTATTAAATTGCGTGAAGAGATTCGCGAAGAGCAAGGTGGAGTTTATGGCATTGGTGCATTCTCCAGACAGGAAAAATATCCCGATCCAGATTATTCAATTTATATGATGTTTGGTTGCGATCCAACCCGCGTAAATGAACTTGTTGGCATAATTAAAGAAATTGTCAAGGAAATGGTTGATAATCCTCCAAGCGAAGAATATATGACCAAAGTAAAAGAGATAATGAAACGCGAACACGAAAAGAATATGAAAGAAAATAGCTATTGGCTTCGCCATCTGTATAGTTCTGAATACCTCGGTGAAAACCCTGCTTCAGTTCTTAATTACAATGATAAAGTATCAAAACTAACAGCTAAGGATGTTCATAATGCTGCTAAAAAGTATTTGACAGCTCCGAACTTTGCTGAGTTTGTACTTTTCCCAGCTGATAGCGAGTAATTCAGTATGAATATGTTATAAAAGTTGAATTATAATAAATTATGCCCTCACTTACAAATAAGTGAGGGCTTTTTGTTTGGTAATATCTGAATAAGATTTCTCTCTCTTCTAATTCCTATCAGATCCTTGGACTCTTTGCAACCGTCTTATATTGATTATCATATCTACTTTCCTATAATGATCTTTGCTACTATCCTGTCGCCTTTATCTGTAGATATGCACAAAAGATATACTCCATCTGAATAGCTATCTCCAAGCTCCAGTAGATAACGCCATTCCATCTTTGAACTTGCCTCATTTGAAGCCAATAATGGCATACCATTAATATTACCTAATAATTGACCATCTGTTGAATACACATCAAAACTCATATTGCAATCAATTAGAATATCGAAATCAATTTTGAATTTCCCATCACTGGATGGATTTGGGAATATTCTGAAATTTTTGATATTCTCAGATTCCATTGTACATATACCAAAGTAGGATTCTCCTTTTAGTGCATCACAAGCTTCTCCATAAGACATACTGCCATCCTCAACGTTGGATATCATTTTTAGCTCGTTCAATATTGGTATTTTGTATCTATCGGGCAGTAGCTCTACGAATTCCTCCGTTGCAAAGAACCAGTAGTTGATTGTTGTGTTTTTGTATTTGCTTGAATCTTTAACATCATGCTCGCCCAGTTTGATATTTACTGGTATCAGCAGTTTCAGCTTAGATTGGAAGCCCTGGTCCCCATTATAAAGCAGGTTGTCAGTATCCGCATATTTATCAAGCAATGGATTCTTATCTTCTACGTATTCTGTTGTGCTGGTAAAAGAGCAAATCTGACCATTTTCATCAGCATATCCGACCTTTTTATAAAGAATAGTAATTGCAACAGGGAGTATCTCTGCTCCATTATTCATATCCCAGTTTTCATATTTAAGTGGCTTCTCATGAGACAATTCAAACGAATTTGTGTCTATCATTGATTTTATTCTGAAAATTCCAGAGTCAATATTTATCGGATATTTTTTATCCCTGAGGATATCCAGATAGCCCTTTTCTTTATTCTTTGTGAAATACCATTCCTGTCCTGTTGATATTAATTTGCTATCCTCAATTCTAATCCCAATTTTTTTCAATTCGTCCCATGTGAGTTCCAGCTTTTCTATCCCTGCGATTCTTTGTGGGACGAAATCATCATCTTTACTTGAATTGTTTTGCTTACTCAATACGTCAATAAACTCTTTCTTTCTTTCATTATATTCTTTCTTTACATCGTCTGAAACTACATACTTATCTTGGATTATATCATATCTTTTTCCTATCATACCCTGATATCTTTCCGGCAGTCTTTCTATAAGCTCTTCTGTAGGAGCATACCATAGGAGGTGGTGCTCGGTGCCTGTTTTTACTTTGTTGTTTATATAAATTGGTATCATATCTTTTGCAAAAATATACTGAAATATCACTTTTTCATTAAATCTTATCCATGAATCGAAATAATTTGAAGTTTTAATATCAAAACCATCTTTCCGTCTGGTAGGTGCTATTTCAAGAATTGTAGGAGCGTAAGATCTTGAAAGATCATTAATATCTTTAATTAGATAACTCCATGATGATTTTTCAATCAAGGGTGATTGAAGAAATTCTGTACTGCCAAATCCGAATTTACCTTCTCTATCTTTCCAAGAGTATTTATGACAGATAGGAAAATATCCGGTCGGTTCAGAGAGATCCCATTTTGCAAAATCCTTTAGAGAGTTTTTAATCTCGTAATGATTAGTTTGCTGGATAGTTCTGATTATTTTATTTTCCATTTTTTTTGGATATTGCTTATCATTCAAGTCTTCTTTTCTGATATAATCATTAAGATTTTCTGGATGCCAGATACTTTCTACCATAAACTCTATCCCCTCATCGCTTAGATATACATCCAACTTCTCTAACTCTTCAGCTGTTAATCTTAGAATTGGAATCTGGTCTTTGCTGATGTCGTCTGTGTCGTCGAGTAGTACATTTCTTTCCGATTGTGCTTTGTTGAGTATTTCATCTCTGTCGTAAGTTCTTTCTTTCGTTATGATTTTCTTGTCGGAATCATTCTTTAGATTATCCGACGCATGCGGATTGAATAGCAGAAGAAAAGCTACAGTTAAAACCGTAATTGATGATGCAATAAAAGCCATTTTGCTTACCCCTTTGATTTTTGGAACAATAATTTTATCAGAGAATTTACTCTTATTTCCGAGCCGATTCCGGATTTCGGCTTCATCAATAAGGGGGTGTGCCTCGATGTTTCGGGCTTTCTCGAAATATGTGTCTAATTTTTTCTTCATAGTTTTTATCTCTATTTTTTTTATTCATCCGAATGACTGCCAGTCATCGGATGAATAGCTAATTTTCTTTGTGATTTCCTACTCTAAAACAATCAAATCTGATCCCCCTTAGTCCCCCTTATAAATAAGGGGGAGATTCCCTTGCTCATTCCCACTCTTGGTAAGAGGTGGGTAGGGGGTGTTTACATTAAATATATCCTTTTTTCAATCATGCCAATGTTCATATTAGATATCCCTTATAAATAAGAGGAAAACTATCTTACTCCCTCCCTTATTTATAAGGGAGGGCTGGGGAGGGATCATATTAACATCTCCTTTAGCTTCTTCCTCCCACGAAATAGCCGCAATTTGACGGCAGTTACTGAGCAATTCTGAACATTGGCTATTTCTTTTATTTTCAAACCTACAATTTCAAAGAGAATAATTGCTTCGCTCATCTTGGTATCCAATTTTGCAAGTGCTTCGTATAGTAATCTTATATCAGTCAAAGTGTCTGGTGCAACTTCATTACATTGATATACTTCAGAAACATTCTCTGGTAGTCGCTCCGTTCTATTATCTTGCTTTAAAATCTCAATTCTTACTCTGCTTGCAATCGTGAATAGAAAGCTGAGTAGTGCCTTTTTCTCATTCAAAGTATCGAAGCGTTCAAAAGCTATCAGCAATGTTTCCGCCACAATATCTTTTGCCATATCTCTTGAGTAGGATACAGACAAAGCATATCGCTCCAGCTTTGGTATAAGCGGTTTCAATAGCTCCATGAATATATCCTTTTTTTCTGCTTCTGCCATCTTACAAACTATTTCACTCTTTGTTTAGTAAGTGTGATTAACTTTACAAAAAGTTACATAAATATAGTAATTTTTGAAAATAATACTTTTTTCGCTTATTTTATTTTTTTCTATTTTGTTTAACTTATTGAAAATATATATGAATTACATAGAATTAGCTGAAAAATACGGCACTCCGCTTTATGTATATGATTCTCAGAAGATTATAAACAATTACGATAGATTCGTCCAAAGCTTTGATGTTTCTAATCTTAAATTGCATTATGCCGTAAAAGCTCTAAGCAATATCAGCATTCTAAAATTAATGAAATCAATTGGTGCTGGCTTGGACTGTGTATCCATTCAGGAGGTTCAGCTTGGCTTGCGTGCCGGCTTTCCAGCAAAAGACATAATCTTTACGCCAAACTCAATTTCCGAAGAGGAGTATGAGAAAGCTCTTGAGCTTGGTGTTAAAATGAATATTGATAACCTGCAGATTCTCGAATATTTTGGAGTGAATCATCCATCGGAGCCAATCTGCATTCGGGTAAATCCTCATCTAATGGCAGGTGGTAATAAAAATATCTCCGTTGGCCATATTGATTCAAAGTTTGGAATTTCTATTCATCAGATGCCATTAGTTAAAAGATTAATTAAGAATTATGGAATACCTGTTGAGGGAATTCATGTTCATACCGGCTCGGACATTCTTGATCCAGAGATTTTCATCCGTGCCTCAGAGCTAATTTTTGCTATAGCCGAAGAGATGGATGATCTGAAATATCTCGATTTCGGCAGCGGATTTAAGGTAAAGTATAAAAAGGACGGAATGGATACCAATATTAAGAAGTTTGGTCAATTATTTGGCGATAAGTTTAATGAATTTTGTTCTGAAACAGGAAAAGAACTTGAGCTTAGATTTGAGCCAGGCAAGTATCTCGTTAGCGAATCGGGGGCTTTCTTAGCAAAAGTCAATATAATAAAGCAAACTACTTCATGCACTTTTCTGGGGCTTGATACGGGCTTCAATCATCTGATAAGACCAATGCTCTACGATGCTTACCATGAGATTGAAAACATTAGCAACCCTGATGGCGAGAGGAAGCTATATACAGTAGTTGGGTATTTGTGCGAAACAGACACATTTGGAAGCGATAGAATTCTAAGCGAAGTACGAAAGAATGATATACTTAGATTTCATAATGCCGGTGCATATTGTTTTGCCATGTCATCAAATTATAATTCACGGTACAAGCCAGCTGAAGTACTTCTTCATAAGGGAGAAGATTATTTGATAACACAGAGAGAGAATTTTGATGATTTAGTCAGAAATCAAACAGATCCTGGTATTGACTTTTAGTATTTTTTCTTATTTACGAATAGAGAAACCTGCTGAATATTAATCAATATTTGGATGTGTCAATGGCGGAATATGCTTGCATCTTCTTCTTGCTCAAAGTGAATACATCCAAAAATCTACTTTACTCTTTTATTTGCTATAGTAATACCAAATAGAATCAATACTAAACTGAAAAAGTGCATAGTATTAATATTCTCACCATCCAACATTCCCCAGAATATTGCTACAAATGGTATCAAATAAGTACAAAATGAAGCGAATAATGCAGTAGATTTTTTAATTAATACATTTAACAGAACAATAGCTAATGCAGACCCAAAAATTGATAAAGTTGCTATTGCAGTAAAAGATTTCAACGTTTCAATGTCAGACAGCGGCATACTCAATAAATCAGTTGTTAGCAAATATATTACTGCGGGGATGCCAAGAGTAGTAAATGAAGTTGCAGTAATAAGCATACTCGAAACATCATAAAGCTTCTCTTTTAATATATTTCCACCAATTCCATACAACAAAGTAGCAAACACAATCAGCAAACCATGATAATTTGTTATGTTGACATTTTCGTCTGATCCTTGCTCGAAAATTACAAGAAGTACAGCGCCGACTAAACCTATTAATACACCAAGCACCTTAGTAAATGTCGTTTTAACAGAAAATATCAAAACTCCTGATAACAAAGTAAAAAGAGGGACTAAACTGTTCAAAATTCCAGCAGTACCACTATCTACATAAGTTTGAGCAAAAGTATATAAAAAAGGAGGAATCCCAACTTCCAGTAATGCAAATAAAATTATATAATGGAACTTTTTTATACTACTGAATTTGATAATAACATAAGGTATAAAAATTATACCTGCTATAGAAATCCTCATCGCTGCAACTTGATCCCATGAATAAGCATGAAGTCCGAGTTTCATTAGTATAAATGAGCTACCCCATATAAAAGAAAGTATTACTAATAATGCTATTGATGTTCCGCTAATCCTGCCCATAAATCTTTTACTTTTTCATCATGTAATTAACAAAAAACAAATTACGTTTATTTTCTTAATTTGAAAAAATGTTTCTTAGAATCTTAATTCAATTTAATATAAATATGGGATGCTACTTAGCTATTTTGGATCAATGGATAATTCCCACTTTTGATCCCTCACAAAAAAACAAGTGCACAAGCAAACTATTGAATATGATTATAAATTGAATATCCCACTTTCTTAAATGAGAACTTAGTTGGATTCTTATTGGATTAATAATGATCTTTTACTCTACATCTAATAATTTCAAACCAAGTTGATAGTTACTCTTGATCCTTTCTGAAAACAGTATTCACAACTTTTTCTAACAACATATAAATAGTTATCTCTGAAATTCGTCTAAAGCAATTGTATTTTTTTAATTAATTGCATAAACATACAGAGAAACGAAATGCTGAAGCTATTAAGAAAAGTCTTTTCGACAAAACAGGATAAAGATATCAAGCTGCTTACTCCTTTAGTTGATGAAATAAAAGTTCATTACGAAAGATTGAACTCTCTAAGCGATGAGGAAATAAAAGCTAAAACGCTGGAATTCAAAGAAATAATCCGTGAAGCCAGCAAAGACCTCGAAGATGAAAAAGAAAAATTGATGAAAACACTTCGCGATGAAGCTCTGGACGTTATTCAGATAACGGACACTCGCGATAGATTAAAGCAAATAGAAAAAGACTTATTCCAAGTGATAAATGATACTTTAGATGAGATAATGCCCGAAGCTTTTGCTGTGGTCAAGCAAGCTTGCCAACGCTTGAAAGATGATGGATTCAGCTATGAATACGCTGGCAATCAAACCCGCTGGGAAATGGTGCCTTATGATGTTCAATTAATGGGTGGGGTTGTGCTTCACCAAGGTAGGATTGCAGAGATGGCAACTGGCGAAGGTAAAACTTTGGTGGCTGTTCTTCCGCTTTACCTAAATGCTCTGGCTGGCAAGGGTGCTCACCTTGTTACTGTTAATGATTATCTTGCCGAACGCGATGCAGATTGGATGCGTCCTGTATATGAATATCTGGGGCTTACTGTTTCTGCTATTAAATCAAATATGGAGCCATACACACGCAAGAAATTATATAATACTGATATCACTTATGGAACGAATAATGAGTTTGGTTTCGATTATTTACGTGATAACATGGTAGCCGATCCTGAGCACATGGTGCAGCGAGGACATTGGTATGCGATTGTTGATGAAGTTGATTCCGTTTTAATTGACGAAGCAAGAACCCCACTTATCATATCTGGACCCGTGGGGCAAAGTACAGACCAAAAATTCGATGAGATGAACCCACGTGTCAGGCGACTGGTTGATGCTCAGACTCGATTTGTAAATCAAATAGTTTCCGAAGCTCAGGATTATTTAAAATCAAGCAAAGAAGAAGAGAGAGAAAAGGCAGGTGTCCTTCTGCTTAGAGCTTATCATGGACTTCCAAAACATAAAAAATTATCGAAATTACTACAAGAACCTGAGTACCAAAAGCTTAAGCATGAAACAGAAATGTTCTTTATGAAAGACAAGGGCTCACGAATGCACGAGATAGATGACGAGCTGTTCTATGTGGTTGAGGAAAAAAATCACCAGATAGATATGTCAGAAAAAGGCAGAGAGTTAATAACTGCTGGTGGTGAAGATCCAGAGATGTTTGTTCTTCCTGATATTGCTGCTGTGATGAGCGATATAGAAGGCGATGAGAATATGCCGATGGACGAGAAACAGAAGAAAATTGATGAAATCAATTTGCTTTACGCTGAAAGAAGCGATAGGATACATACTGTAAATCAGTTGCTTAGGGCATATTCATTATATGAGAAAGATGTTGAATATGTGTTGCAAGATGGCAAAGTAATGATCGTTGATGAGCATACAGGTAGAATTCTCGAAGGCAGACGTTACTCCGAAGGACTCCATCAGGCAATCGAAGCAAAGGAGCACGTAAAAGTAGAACGCGATACTCAAACACTGGCAACTGTTACACTGCAAAATTACTTTAGATTATACAACAAGTTAGCAGGCATGACTGGTACTGCCGATACCGAGGCAGCAGAGTTTGAAAAAATTTATAAATTGGATGTAGTCGTAGCTCCAACCAATAAACCAATAATTAGAGATGATAGGGATGACCTAATCTATAGAACAAAAAGAGAAAAATTTAACGCCATTGTGGACGAAGTAGAAAAAGAGATCAAACAAGGAAGAGCCATCCTTCTTGGTACAGCAAGTGTAGAAGTATCAGAAACCCTGAGCAAGATATTTAAACGCCGCGGATTCAAACATAATGTGCTAAATGCAAAACAGCACGCTCGCGAAGCTGATATCGTTGCAAATGCTGGTAAAAAGGGTGCCTTGACTATTGCAACGAATATGGCGGGTCGCGGAACAGATATTAAGCTCGACCACGAAGTACGCAAAAATGGTGGTCTTGCAATTATTGGCTCCGAGAGACATGATGCAAGACGTATTGACAGGCAGCTAAGAGGTAGAGCAGGCAGGCAGGGAGACCCAGGGTCCTCTCAATTCTTTATCTCACTGGAAGATAATCTGATGCGGCTTTTCGGTGGCGAAAGAGTTTCTGGCATAATGCAGAAGCTGAATATTCCCGAAGGAGAACCAATTCAGCACTCAATGATTACAAAAAATGTGGGACGTGCTCAGAAAAAAGTTGAAGAAAACAACTTCGGTATTCGTAAGCGACTTTTGGAATATGATGATGTAATGAACCAGCAGCGCGAAGTAATTTATGCCAGAAGGCGAAATGCTCTGCTCGGTGAAAGATTAAAAGGAGATATTTTCGAGTATATTGATGAACTTGTGGATGAATGGTATCAGATATATAAGTTAGAAAATGATCTAAAAGGATTCAAGAATCAGGTAAGAACCATTTTGCTATCAGACCCAAATATCTCACAAGATGAATTCGATAAGGATGGGCTTGATAAGATAAAAGAAAAAGTGCTTCTTGCCGCAGATGCCTTTTATAAGCGTAAAGAAGAAATGCTTGGCTCTGAGTTCATGAGCAAGTTAGAAACTATTGGTGTGTTGCAAACTATTGATGAAAAATGGAAAGATCACCTTAGAGTAATGGATGATCTAAAAGAAGGTATCCATCTACGTTCTTATGGGCAGAAAGATCCATTGCTAGAGTATAAAGGAGAGGCATTCAAACTTTTCGTTGAGTTGATTAAAGAGATTAATCGCGAAGCTACACAGTTTGTATTCAAATACTTCCCAAAGATTGTGGAAAGAGATGTCCGCCAAAAAGGCAAAGCTCCGAAAGATTCCCAAAATTATGAGGAAACTATACCACAATTACGCAGACGTCAGACAACAGAAATGAAGAACTTGCAGTTCTCTCAGCCATCTGAGAACCCATCATTTATCCATAATGCTGCACAGCAAGGTCTTCCCAATCAGCAGGAAGATACAGGGCCAGGTGGAAAACCTTTGACTCATAAAAGATCAATTCCTAAGGTTGGACGTAATGATCCCTGTCCCTGTGGGAGTGGAAAGAAATACAAACAGTGCCACGGCAAATAGTATTTTAATATTAATATTGGCTAAATAATGAAATATGCTTTCACAAGGTATTATATTGTAATACTGGCAACTTTTTCATTGATAATCTCATGTCAATCGGAAAAAGATGTTATTCAAAACGGTTTTTGGGTGGAAAACGACGCCGAGAATTCATTAGTGAAATTTACGGAAGATGGGACATTTCTGAATATAAGATATCCTGATAATAAAATAAAATATGAAGTTGAGGGTAGCGAGATTATCTTTAGTTCTGAAGATGATGTTTATAGATTAACGATCAAATCTGCCAGCGAGATGGAAATCGTTCTTTCTAAAGAGAATGAAGAGTTCTCATTCTTCAGAGCCACACCTGCCGATTACTTCTTTGGTATTTGGCAAGGTACTGATGAAAGTAGCAACATCGAATTCACATTTGCTGAGAAAAATAACGGATACTTAAGCATAACCGAAGATACAACGAAACATAACGAATTCTTTACGTATCAAATTCTGCAAAATGAGTTGATCATTTATAAACAGGACAAAACAATAGACACAGTAGTCTTCGACTTTAGTGATGATCTAATGAAACTATCCTTATTCAACAAAAAAAACAGCGAAATACGCTTAACAAGGACATTCTTGGAAAGTCTCTAATCTATTCAGATTTCTCAAGAATTTTTCGTATTTTTGTAGGTTATAATGTTTTACTTTTTCTGACATAAAGAGGAAAAATGGCTTTATTTGCAAAGGAACAGATACTACCGACAAATCTCGAAGATGAGATGAAAACTTCGTACCTGGATTACTCAATGTCCGTTATCGTTTCGCGTGCTTTGCCCGACGTTCGAGACGGCTTGAAACCAGTGCATCGAAGGATATTGTTCGGAATGAATGAATTGGGATTGCAGCCCAATCGCGCCTATAAAAAATCTGCAAGACTCGTTGGTGATGTGCTTGGTAAGTACCACCCTCATGGCGATTCCTCAGTATATGAGGCAATGGTTCGCATGACTCAGGAATGGGCTATGCGTTATCCATTGGTTGATGGACAGGGGAACTTTGGTTCTGTTGATGGTGACTCCGCTGCGGCTATGCGTTATACTGAAACCAGATTGCAGAATATCGCTACTGAGATGCTCAAAGACATAGACAAAAATACTGTGGATTTTAGACCAAACTTTGACGACAGTCTCCAGGAACCTACTGTTTTGCCATCTTCTCTACCTAACCTGTTAATGAATGGTGCCAGTGGTATTGCCGTAGGTATGGCAACGAACATACCACCTCATAATTTAAAAGAAATTGTAGCTGGTTTGCAAGCGCTAATTATTAATCCTGAACTGACTTCAGAAGACCTTATGAAATACGTACCAGCTCCTGATTTCCCGACTGGTGCTATAATCTATGGCTATTCTGGCGTTAAGGAGGCATTGACTACAGGTAGAGGTAGAATAATTGTTAGGTCTCGTGTCTTTAATGAAGAGGATAAGAAGGGGAAAACTTCTATAGTAATAACGGAACTACCTTATCAGGTCAATAAAGCAAATCTAATTGAAAAAATTGCTGACCTTGTAAAGCAGAAATCTCTTGAGGATATATCTGATATCAGAGATGAATCCGATCGAGAAGGTATCCGTGTGGTAATTGATCTAAAGCGTGGCTCAATACCTTCAGTAGTATTGAATAATCTATATAAGCATACCCAGATGCAGGTTACTTTCGGTGCTAACATGCTAGCTTTAGTCAATGGCAGACCTAAAGTGCTTAATTTGCAACAGATGATGCATCATTATCTTGTGCATCGCAATGAAGTGCTTGTACGCAAAACAAAATATGAACTCGATGCAGCCGAAAAGCGCGCTCATATTCTGGAAGGTTTGTTAATAGCTCTTGATAATATTGATGAAGTTATCAAGATTATTCGAGGTTCCTCTGATGCAAAGATAGCATCAGAAAGTTTACAAAGTCGTTTCGAACTAACCGAGATACAGGCAAAAGCAATACTCGATATGAGATTGCAAAAACTTACTGGTCTGGAAAGTGATAAAATTCAGGCAGAGTATCGTGAGTTACTTCAAAACATCGAAAGATTGAATGGGATATTAGCAAGCAAGGAATTGCAGATGCAGATTATCTCTGACGAACTCAACGAACTCGCTAATAAATATGGAGACGAACGCAGGACTGAAGTAATACACGATTCCAAAGATTTCACAATGGAAGATATGATAGCCAACGAAGACGTTATCATAACCATTACCAGAAAAGGATTCGTGAAAAGAACGCCTGTTTCAAATTATCGTCGCCAAAACAAGGGAGGGAGAGGTGCAAGTGGTGCCAGTACTTATGATGATGATTTCGTCGAGCAAGTATTCCAGACTGCAACTCACCATGACTTGTTATTCTTTACTGATAAAGGTAAATGCTATAAGATAAAAGTTTATGAGCTGCCCGAAGGAAGCCGTAACGCCAAGGGAAGATCAATAGCAAATATAATCCAAAAAGAACAGGATGAGAGTATAAATGGTTATCTACCTGTAAAAGAATTTCTGGATGATGAATTTATTATAATGTGTACTAAATATGGCGTAGTTAAGAAAACTCCGCTTTCTGCCTTTGCTAATGTCAGAGCTAACGGCATTATTGCTCTTGGTATAAAAGAAGGCGATAGAATGATCTCAGCTCGAGTATCTGATGGCACTTGCGATGTAATACTCGGCACAAGAGATGGTCTTGCCTGCCGTTTCCGTGAAAGTGATGTAAGGTCTATGGGTAGAACTGCCGTTGGAGTTAGAGGAATCAAGCTTCTTGATGATAACTACGTTGTTTCTATGATCGTTATTAAAAGACCTGATTCCCAAATTCTTGTTGTAAGCGAAAAGGGATTCGGAAAACGCACTCGCTATGAAGATTTCCGATTGACTAAACGCGGTGCAAAAGGTGTTATCTCTATGAATGTTACACCAAAGACAGGTAGAGTAGTCGGTGTGCTTTCTGTACTTGATACAGAAGATCTCGTGGTAATGACCGAGAAGGGCATACTGATTCGTCAGCCAGTAAAAGCAATTCGCACAATAGGTAGGAACACTCAGGGGGTTAGACTCATCAGATTAGACAATGGAGACACCATAGCTGACACTACAGTCGTTTCACATGAAGATACAAACGAAGATGAAGAGAATGGCACGGAAGATATTTTCGAAGAAAGAGAGAATGGTCAAAACACTCTGCTAATTTAATTTTCGTATAATGTTATGAATTATGGACCGGATACAAATTATACAACCCCCTCTCAAAAAGAGGGGGTGTTTTTCATAAAAAAAATTATTGCTTTTTGCTCTTTTACTTTTCTATTTACATTTGTTTTAACTATTTACTTGTTTCCTTATCAGACAGAAGATAGCTTAGATACACAAGAACAAATACTATCAGATAGTGTATCAGTTGAAAAGTCAGTACCCTTGGATACTATACCACCCAGCAACCCACTTGTGTCTCATGGCAGCTTATTTACTCTAACTGAAAATAATACCACAAAAATTTCAAAGCAGGATATTCAATATATCAATTATGCTAATTTCCCTGATATTTTGAAAAGAAAGATGAGACAGTTCCCCCTATTCACCGGTGGTTATGGCGAGTTTAATAGCTTTTCGATATTCGGTGGAAATCCAAGGAATATCTCTGTGGCTTTTAATGGCAGGGCAATTGATGATTTTGCTTTCTCAACCCTGAATCTTTCTCAGATAGCTCCTGAGTTTATGGAGAACGCTGAGATATTGACAGGAACTGATGCCATAATATATTCTAATGATGCTTCGTCGGCTTTGATCAACCTTCAGGAAATAATGTATAATACTAAATACCCATATACAAAAATGTGGATATCTGAGGCAAATTTCGACTATATCTCAGCCGATGGTATATTTAGCCAAAACTTTACAAAGAATTGGAACTTCACTTTTGGATTTCGAACACAAACATCATCAGGTAGATATGAAAACTCATGGCTCGATTCGTGGAATGTAAGAGCATTACTTCGCTGGAATCCTTCAGATAGAACAAGCATATCCCTTGTTGATTACTTTACTAATCAGGGATTTGGAACAACAGGCGGCATTGAGAATACTGGTGAAGATTACTGTGACGATCTAATAGCTTTCCCTATTTATGAGCAAGTAGATGAAAGAGTGTTCCGACATGATCTTACTTTATCGCTTACTTCCATCTTAGATAAAGATAGTTCCCATGCTATAAGTGGTTCTATATTTCTTTCCAACTCAGATTGGGATAGGCGAAGAAGCATAGATATGCTTATTAGTGAAAGCGATTCATCTTTATTCTACTCAAACTCTACATTTTTTGTAGGTGCTAATGCAAAATATGAGAATAACTTACTTGAATTTACTAAATTGACAATAGGTGGTGATTTTCGATATATAGCTTTAGATGGTACTGATTATATAGAATCATTTTCAGGGCTATCGGCATCGGCATTCGGACGATTAAAATTAAATTTCACTAAAGACCTATCTTTATCTGGTGGAATACGGCTTAAAGCACAGCATGAGAAATACGCAGCATCACTGGGTGGAAAAATCGAATATAACTTATCGCATGATATACTAATTTCTGCCGATATTTCTTATTCAGAAAGATTTCCATCAGCTTCTGAAGGGTTATCTTTGAACAACGAAAAGAATTTTCTCGGCTTGTTCAGATTTATATGGGAAAGCAAAGAAAGCAGTCTTTCATTTACAGCTTTTGGAAGACAAGTATTTTCACCTCTTATGGCTGAGCCGGTGTACAACACATCCGGATTGCTGATTAACACTCAAGGATATAATAGCACTGATATTACTATTGCTGGAGCTACTCTTGAAGTCACAACAACTTTAACAGAGAGCTTACTGCTTAATGCCGATAAATTGATCGTCGGTGGTTGGGCAAATATACAGTTGAGTATGGGTGATGACAGTTCTAACAAGAGATTCCCTGTATTCTATGGAGGTATGGAGCTATACTATGAATTGGAAATAGGTAGAAGCCAGGCAAGAATTGGCGCTTCAATAGAATTATTATCTTCATTCAAAGGTGAAAGTTTCTTCCCAATCAAGAGAACTTATTTTGCTTCAGATATTGAAAAGGGCTTTTCAACAAATGGGACTGAACTTTTTGCTACAGCACGTCTTGGCAGCAATGCTTATGTTAAGCTATCTTTGGAAAACCCCCTATCACAATGCTATTATTACATACCTATCCACCCCATGTATGAAATGAATTTCAAGCTATCAGTTTCGTGGTCGTTTATGGATTGATCTATTTGAGGCAGATTGGAATGGCTACAAACTATGATACTTATTGATGTTTTAGCAAAACAGGACTTAATTTTTTGAACAAAACCTGTTTTTTCATAAATTGCAATGTTGCGATGTGGATATTCATTGATGTAAATACTGTTTATTATTTAAAGATAACAGGATCGTAAAACGTAAGAAAATGTTGTCGTTCCGTGCTTGAACCGGAATATAGATTCAGTATTGTAAGGATATTCAATAGATTCCTGCATTTGCAGGTATGACATTGAAAAAAGCAGGAACGATAATCCCTGCTTTTTGGGAGAGTGTCAAAGATAAATAAAGATATATCTATAAAAACTATGAAAATCAACAATATATATAATGAAAATTGCTTAGAAACGATGTCAGGAATGTCTGACGATTTTGTTGATTTTGTTATTACATCTCCTCCCTACGATAATATCAGAAATTATAACGGATTTCATTTTGAATTTGAAAGAATTGCTTTTGAATTATTTCGAATTCTAAAAAAGGGGGGAGTCGTTGTCTGGGTTGTTGGAGATGCAACAATAGATGGTAGCGAGACTGGCACTTCTTTCAAACAAGCTCTATTCTTGAAAGAGAAAGTTGGTTTTCGCTTACACGATACGATGATTTATTTCAAGAATAATCCTATGCCACAGACTGGGAACCGCTATCATCAACACTTTGAATATATGTTTGCTTTTTCGAAAGACAATCCAAAAACGTTTAATCCTATTACAGAACCGACAAAGTACAGAGGTTTAGCCAATATGAAAAACAGAGGCAAAGATGGCAATCTGGATTATGAAAAAGTGCCAAGAACAACAGAAAAAAAAGTAGGAAATGTATTTTTTTACTCAATTGGTGGAGGAATATCTACTAAGGATAAAGTAGCTTATCAGCATCCTGCTATTTTCCCAGAGCAATTAGTTCACGATCAGATTTTAACGTGGACAAATGAAGGAGATTTAGTATATGATCCATTCATGGGTAGTGGAACTACAGCTAAGATGGCTCATTTAATGAACAGAGAATGGATCGGTTCTGAAATCTCGGTAGAATACGTAGAGATAGCAAATAATAGATTAGAAAAAAACTTAAAATAATATTATA
>Ga0272443_10003724_pt1 | contig 17604 bp, 19 predicted proteins | sample SSMAcet12_FD_193581 | JGI IMG/M metagenome (GOLD analysis project Ga0272443, IMG submission 193581) | Marine sediment archaeal communities from Little Sippewissett salt marsh, Falmouth, MA, United States - SSM-Acet-12 | ecosystem: Environmental > Aquatic > Marine > Wetlands > Sediment ... | reverse complement strand
ACCCGAGGGTGGTATGAAAGTCTGGATAGCGGGTATAAGGATATCGTACGAAGGTACCTGAGCTGTGATGACTCCTCGGTTGTCTGGTATGCTGTACGCTCTGTTATGGCCTCCAGTGCACGGTATGCCATCATACCGTTTCAGGACGTTCTCGACATCGGCAGTGAAGGGCGTATGAATGCACCGGGAACAGTGGGGGGGATCAACTGGAAGTTTCGTATCAGCAGTGATCAGATGGGAAGAGAGGTCTCCGAGCATCTGAAGAACATGGTTTCACCCTTCGGTCGTACTGCGGGTTTTAACGAGCTTGAGGCTGTCTCGGACAGGTGATGTCTCTCAGAAGAGGGTTGTCAGGGTATCTCCCTGAGAGCTCTCAGAGGATGTATGTTCAGATCGTTCGGATACCATCCTCTTACCCGTTCGCTATCCACCACGTTGAGAGAGAAACCTGTATACAGTGGAAAGGCTACGGCATCACTGAGTATAAACCGGTGGGCGGCATCGAGAAAGACTTCCCGTTCCACCGGGTCATCTGCAAACAGGGCTCCTTCGAGAAGTTCATCGTAGGCATTGCTGCGATAGTTCGCAATGTTGTAGGCGCTCTTACTGTAGAAAAGATTAAGAAAGACGATCGGGTCATGAAAGTCCGCAACCCAGGTGATGTAGGACAGGTCATACGGATTCGCGTTCGGGTAGCGGGTATAGAGTGAAAGCGGTACTGTGTCTATGATGACCGTGATTCCCAGTACCTCACTGTAGTGTTCGGCGATGAGCCGTGCACTCTCAGCCAGAGTTGATCCTCTGTGTATTGCGATGGTGAGGGGAGGAAGGGAGGCTATCTCATAGCCGGCTTCGCGTATCAGACTGGTAGCATCTTCAATGGTACCCTGTTCCTCCTCTCCTCCATGACGGGAGAAAGGGATCAGTGAAGAGGAGGGAAACGGTTGACCGCTCGTCTCTCTCAGGGTATTCCACGGTGTTATCATTGATAGTGCTTTTCTCACCTTAGGGTCACTGTATGGCCCCTCATCCCTGCTGAAATAGTAGAATCCTGTTGAGTAGATCGGGTCGATGGAAAGATCGTCCCTATTTCGAAGCTGGTCGAGGGGTATATAGACATTGTACCACTCGCCCCCTCTTTCATTATACGATTGCACCGATTCCTCTTGTGATAAACGAAGGATTTCTATGTATTCGGTTCCCACTTCATCTCTATCGTAGTAGTGGTCGTTTTTTCTCAGCAGGACCGACTCCTGTGAACTCGATACGAGGGTGAACGCCCCACTTGAGATGATCTGTCCTGAGCCGTTGAATTGATCGAGATGCACGGCGGAAAATGGAGTCGTCGCCAGTAGGTTCGTAAGATACGGGGCAGGAGAATCCAGCGTTATGGTGAGTTCATAGGGAGAGGAAGCAGTAATACCCACTCGTTCCCTGTTCGTACCGTACAGGCGGTAGTTTCGTGCTCCGGAGACCACATCGAACAGTGACACCAGTGAACTTTTCTGGCTGCCTGGTCCACTCACCTCAAGCAGATGCAGCCAGGAATCGACAAAGGTCTGGGATGTTATGGGGTCCTGATTGCTGAAGGTCGAACCCTCACGAAGAGTGAAGGTGTAGGTCAGAGCGTCATCACTTACCGTGACCTCCCGTGCATACCCGTTGACCGGATTGCCGGTCTCCTCATCGAACCGGAACAATCCTTCATACAGTCCCTCCAGTACCATCAGAGACATCTCATCGGCAGCACTGAAGGGGTCAAGGAGTATCTCATCCTCGCCTTCAGGATAGATGATAGAGAACTTATGAGGAATCTCTATACTCTCACTCTTTCCTTTCGATGTCAGAGGTACCAGGAAAACGAAGAGCAGAAGCATGATCGGAAGGATCCTTCTCATTTCGCCTCCTTCTGAAGAAGGGCAGCGACATCCTGTGCCATCCCATGATATTCACCGCTGAGCTCACTCTCGATGTTACCGACGACTGCCTCATAGACCGCCTCATCAGTATACGCCGTACCGGGAAGGACCCTCATGAGGTATTCGATGAATTCCACGCTCAGGGCATCACTCGAGATTTCCAGGTCCTGAATGCGACCTCCATGGATCTTCAGGTCAAAGGTTATCCCGCCCCAGGCGAATCTGGCACTGATGGGGTGAGAGAATTTGGGGGAGGAACCGTACAGCCACTGCCAGCTGCTGTAGGTCTTATAGGTATCGTACAGAGAAGATTCCTGCATGAGGCGGTCAATCGAAAGGTCCTCGACAGCCACCCGTTCCTCATAGGTATTGAAGAACTCCTCAATGATAGCGTGAGACACCGATTCGTGGGTGAGACCGCTCACGATATCGTGCAGATTCGTGACACGGGAGGAAACGGAGCGGATCCCCTTGGAGATAAGTTTCTCCTTGTCGGGAGTGAGATAGCTGCTCACACCATTAAGGTCTGCGTTGATCAGGAGGGTCCCGTGGTGGAAGGCCTTCTTTGCATTCTTCTTAAAGGCACTCCCCGAGAATTTCTTCCCATCGACAAGGAGATCGTTCCTTCCCGACACTTCTCCTGCTATTCCAAGGGTACTCAGGGCTCTGAGGATGATGTTGAAATTTCGGGTGTTCGAATAGTCATCAGCAGGTGACATGAAGGTGAAGTTTGTGTTCCCCAGATCATGGTACACGGCACCACCGCCACTTTGGCGTCTGGAAAGGAAGATATCGTCTTCCTTCATCTTTTCGAGATCGCATTCCATCCACGGATTCTGGAATCTTCCGATCACGATACAGGGGTGGTTTCTCCAGAGGAAAAGTACGTGCTGATCTGCCGGGAAATTCTTGAACAGCCAGTCTTCTGTCGCCAGATTGAACCAGGGATTGTGGTGCTCTGCAGTATATACACGGATCTTACTCATCTCTTCCTCATATTTCTGTGAGCATCATGATACCTTGTTTACACATCGATATCAACAACCTATACTGTCCCTCATGAACATCGTTCTTCTTGAATCGGTCAGCTCCTCAGGCCTCATCCCCTCAACGGACAGGAGGGCTCAGCATATTATCAGGGTCCTGCGTCTGAAAGCGGGCGATACATTCATACTCGGGCAGTTGAACGCCCACCTCGGTACTGGCCTCATTACCAGCATCACCGGCGACGGGGTTCACTATACCTATGAGAAGACCCGGGATGCGAAACCTCTGTACCCTCTGACCCTTCTTGTCGGACAGGTCAGGCCTATCAGTATGAAACGCATCCTCCGTGAAGCAACGATGCTCGGAGCTCAGGAGGTGATCATCAGCCGCTGCGAACTTGCCGAAAAGAGCTATGAGAGTGCAAAGATCTATACCGATAAAGCCTATGAGGAGTTTCTTCTCGACGGAGCTATGATAGCCGGGGATGTCTGTGTTCCCAACGTTGAAATCATCACGGATCTGAAGAGCGTTGAATACGACAAATACCAGCATAGATTCCTTCTGGACAACGTCACAGGTTCCAGTCCTCTTTCGCGTGAAGAGGTGACCGGTGAAACGATCGTCGCTGTGGGACCTGAGCGCGGGTTCAGTGATGCAGAGCGGGCGCTGTTCCTTCATCACGATTTTACTGTACACTCCCTGGGAGGGAGAATTCTCAGAACAGAAACAGCCTGTCCGGTTGCGCTATCCATCGTGCTTTCGCGGATGGGTTTACTCTAGGTGACGAAAAAAGGAGTGAGGTGATATGGCACACTGCATAGTGGAGGCAGCCGAGAAGCTGCTCGATAAGGAGTTTCCGGTACTCGACAAGGGGTTTGTCAGGCTTGTTGATTATCTTGGTAGTGACCAGAGGATCGTGCAGGCGGCACGGGTCAGTTACGGTGAAGGAACCAAGTCCTATCGTGAGGACCGCGGACTCATCAACTATCTGCTGCGAAACGATCATACAAGCCCGTTCGAACAGGTGAACTTCACCTTCCATATCAAGATGCCGATCTTTGTCGCCCGTCAATGGATTCGCCACCGTACCGGGCGTGTCAATGAGATAAGCGGAAGGTATTCGGTGATGTCCGATGAAGCCTATCTGCCCGACCTCGAGCACCTCAACACCCAGAGCAGTGACAATAAGCAGGGACGCAACAGCGAACCAATGGCTGAGAGTGAGGCGAAAAGAGTGCAGGAGCTGCTCAAAACAGATCAGAAACGGGCCTTCGAGACCTACAGGGAGCTTCTTGACAGTGATCTCGCCCGTGAGATCGCACGTATCAATCTCCCCCTGAGCCTGTACACCGAGTGGTACTGGCAGATGGACCTTCATAACCTTCTCCATTTCCTTGCACTCCGCCTTGATGCACACGCACAGTGGGAGATCCGCACCTATGCAGAGACTATCTACTCGATCATCAGGGAGGTCGTCCCCATGACTGCAGAGGCTTTCTGGAACCATACAATGCGGGGAGTGAGCCTCAGTGGCGATGAACTCGATGCTGTGCGTTCGATGCTGGAAGGGGAGGAGAATCCTCTCACCGGACGGGCCGCTTCGATACTGGCCGAGAAACTTTCCCGATAAACTGTTTCCTCCGTATTGTTCCCACACGAGTGCGGTACGATTCGTCAGGAGATGCCTAGCAGGAGGATCTACCATGGAAACAATGCAGAAGGAAGAGCGAAAGCTTCTTGGAAACACGATGAGGGAGTGGATTCGCAGCTATCGGGTGCTACTTTCCTATGCAGTATCCTCCATCCCTGAGAAAAGCACACTTCCAGATATGCTTGATGAGCTCCTATCCCGACAGGCAGACCCCACAGACCCGTTCCCTGAAGGGTACTATGAATACATGGTCGAGTCCTTCGTGATGGCCTATGCCTACGGACAGGAGAAGTCGGTGAGGAAGCTTCGAAGGCTCACAGGGGAACGTGGTGAAACTGATGCCAGGAAGATTCTGGATGTGTGGGTAGCCCATCCCCTTTTCTGGTCAGCCTTCTTCATCACAGACATCCATGGTGATGACCTGTTCACTGTCATTGATATCGAGAGCGGTGAGGAACGCCTGATCTATTCCAAAGGCCTGAGCGATCTGCAGAAGCGTAAGATCAGCAGTGATGTTCTCTATCTCTCTCTGCTGGGATATACGGGTGAGCATGATTGTCACCTCATCTACGGACCGTACCATTACTATCAATTCGATGATGATGATCTGATTCAGTGGGCGATGCTCATTAATGAGGACCTTTTTCATGAGCAGGGTCTATCAGGCTGTATCATGAAACATTACAGGGAATTCTTCAGTATCGACAGGTTCATGGAGAGTCCGAACATCACTCACCGGGGAGAGCTGCAGGAACGCTGCTTCACTCTCTTCGAGGATTGCGAGCTGGATGTGGATGAGCTGCCGGGGAACTGGGAGAAGAGAGAGATGGAAGGCCGGTATGTCACGAAGGAGTACCGGGGACTGAGTGAGAGCGAGAGGGCAGCCATCCCGATAAATCTTGATGCATTTCCCGGCGAGAAAACGCTCGATGAGTTCTGGGACCCGGATACCATGCGGTTCCCTACAATCTATTATGACAGACAAGAGAAACAGCTTGCCCTGACCGCCCTGACCCTCAGCGGGTATCAGCTGCTGTATGCTCTTGTCAGATCCATCTATCCGCAGTGGGAATCGGATGGGGAGAAACTCTATCCTGACTGGCAATACTCGATACAGCTGGAGAGTATCATCCAGAGTGATGATACGTTCTCGACGCCGCTTACTCGTTTCATTGCACCATATACCAACGGGAAGGATGACCGGGAAGAGACTGCCGGGAATCCGGAGGAACTTGCTCAGATGAATGATCTGCTTGGTGAGATTATGAGTGCACATAACCGTGGAGATGAGTTCGACAGTGAAGATGCAGCTGAGCGGTATGGGATGGATCCTGATCAGGTCGAATCGCTTGTTGAGGCGGTCATGGGTTCGATAGGAAAGATGGGTTCCCGTTTCGAGGTGCCCGAAGCGGAGCGCATCCATCTCCTTGATCTCACGGAACCGGCTCCCGAGGTGAAACAGAAGTATGCCTTATACCTGGAAGAAAGCGGGCTCTTCGTGGTCGATGAATCTCACGAGACAGAGAGGCTGTTTCACACGTTCACTTCCTCGAGGTATGTCAGTGAGGTTCAAGAGTACGGAATTCCCGATCTGATAGGTGATCTGTTCTTCGAAACCTTTTCAGAAAGCGGAGGGACGGTGTGCAATGCTCTGTTCTCGATGCTTCTTGAGTGCGGTCACGAACCGAGACCTGTCCGTTCCTATGCCGTTACGATACTCTCGTGGTTCGGGCATGTGATTCTCAGGGACCTGGATACCGATTTCGATGGGTTCATAGAGCTCTTCAGTTCCTTCGTGGCACGGAAGCTGTGTCAGCACGGTATCTGTGAGCTGATGCAGCGGCCGACGAGGACCGACAGGCAGAAGGGAACCTTTGATGTGATGAGTACCGAGTTTTTTCGGGCGTTTGTTTCCTGATAGAGCGCTATTCAGCTCTCCTCTCAAGGGCTTTCCTGCAGTGCATTGGGTAAGCCCTCTATTGCAATTTGGAAGGCACAGCGATAGGATAGCCTCTGATGGATTTTACACCGAAAGAACAGGCAAAGAATCTCCCGCATGCCCCCGGCGTCTACATCATGAAGGATGCTTCCGGTACGATCGTCTATATCGGCAAGGCGAAGGACCTGCGTAACCGGGTTACAAGTTACTTCCTTTCCGGAAAAGATATAAAAACAAGTTTTCTTGTCACGAAGATTGTTTCGATCGAATATATCCTCACCGGCAATGAGTATGAAGCTCTTGTTCTCGAGAACAACCTCATCAAGGAGCACCGTCCCCACTATAACATCAGCCTGAAGGATGGCAAGAGCTATCCCCTGATCCGTATCACGAACGAAGACTTTCCCAAAGTATTCAAGACACGCCGCGTGATACAGGACGGATCGCGCTACTTCGGTCCCTATCCTGATATCAAGAGCCTGTACGGCTATCTTGACCTCATCGAGAAGCTGTTCCCTCTGAGAAAATGCGGCACACCGTTGCGGAAACGTATTTCTCCCTGTCTCTACTATCATATCGGTCGTTGCAGCGGGCCTTGTGCGGGGAAGGTGAGCAGGGAAGTCTATGGAGGATATATCAAGAAGGTCATTGATTTCCTCGAAGGTTCTGACGATGAGTTGATAAAGACGGCGAAGGCGGAGATGCTCGCAGCTTCGAAAGCTCTCAACTTCGAGAAGGCGGCACTGCAGAGAGACCTCCTGCAGGCCCTGGAATCCGTATCACAGGTGCAGCAGGTGCAGGACTTCTCATTCGAGAGCCGGGACTATATTGCTGTTGAGATGCGGATGCACCTCGCTACGGTATCCATCCTGCAGATCAGAGACGGTAAACTGATGGGCAAGGCTCTCTATCGTGCAGAGACTCTCGGTGATGAGACAGAGACTCTTATCCACTTCCTCACCCAGTACTATTCTGACGGAGGAAATCTTCCACAGATGATTTTCGTCTCCCATGATGTTGACAGTGAGCTTATTCGCTCGTTTGTGAACAAGGAGCTTCATTTCGATATAGAAGTCAATGTTCCCACCGAAGGCAGGCACTACCGTGTGCTGAGGATGAGTAGTGAGAATGCTTCGCGTGATGTGGAAAAGAGGCTGAAGAGCAGGGAAAATCCCGAGGCTCTTGAGGAGTTGATGGAGGTTCTCTCTCTCGAAGACGTTCCTGCGGTGATCGAAGGGTTTGATATAGCACAGCTCAGCGGAAAGTATACGGTCGCATCACTGATCAGCTTCCTTGACGGGCATCCTGACAAGAAGAACTACAGACGGTTCAATATCAGGTCTCTTGATGGAAGGATCGATGATTATGGAGCAATCAGGGAGGCGGTTACAAGACGATATTCTCGATTGATACTTGAGAAGAAGAAACTTCCCAATCTTGTAATGATCGATGGAGGTCAGGGGCAGGTCAACAGTGCGAAGGAAGCTCTTGTCGCTCTCGGTCTCGATACGCTGCCCGTCATCGGGCTTGCCAAGGAGCGGGAGGAGGTCTACTTCCCGGATGAGCGGGAAGCTCTTACCCTTCCACTTGACTCACCCGGTCTGAGGGTTCTGATAGCGATCCGGGATGAGACTCACCGGTTCGCGACCTCTCTCAATCAGTCACAGCGTTCCAGGGAGGCATCGTTCTCTCTGCTCGAATCGATTCCCGGTATCGGCGAGGCACGCTCAAAGCGCCTGATGAGCACCTTCGGAACTCTGGAGGATATCCTCTCCTCCTCAGCTGAAGATATTGCGCGAGAAACACAGATTCCTGTGGAGGTCGCACACAGGCTCCTCAGAACACTGCATCTGTAGCAATTTCCAGAAAAGCCGGGACCTCCGGTTTGAGTCCCTTATGGAGGATGATGGTCGATAGCATCATCTCAAGAAGAGTCTGCTCCAGTTCCTTGGGATTCTCTCTCACCTTGATATCATACTCACTGAGAAGTGCTATGATCTGGCGGCACTGAGGGAGGCTGTACCGTTTCAGTGCCTGCCGGTAGGTCTCATGATCCTTCTTACGGGTGAGAGGTGCCTTCTTGCCGTTTACTTTTGCATGTTTTGCCGCATCTTCCCAGGAGGCTCCCTCTTCGCGGTTCTCAGCTATGGAGGTCAGGCGTCTAAAAATCCACAGGAGTATCGATATGATTGCTATCCCGCCTCCGCTCTCCTCCGCCATCAGGGCACTGAGGGTCTGCAGTGAATGCTGGTAGGTGTTGGTTGCCATGGATTCGAAAAGGCTGAAGGCACTTTCGCTTCGGGTATGCTGGATGTAGGATTCGATATCGGCTTCCGAGATATGTGTCTTTCCTGATTGAGCGAGAAACTGTCCGAGCATCATGATGTTCATTCTCAGGATCGCAGTATCATTTTCGACAAGGTCCAGCAGAAGCGCGGTTGCATCATCGTCAATAGAGAGGGCTAGAGATGCGCAGGTCTTACGTACCCACTGGGGTTTGCGTGAGTCGAACATCTCATAGAATATTCTCTTTGCATCCTTGTCTATTACTGTCTCAAGTTTCTTTGCCAGTCGGAACTCACTCGAGATGAGAACGAGGGTCGATGATGAGGAAGGTTTTTTACAGTATTCGACGACAGAATTGATAAGCTGTGCAGGCGCATTCTCAAGCTGGCTGAGAATCACCAGGGCATGATCACTGAACAGTGCGTTGTTTTCAAGGATCTCGAACATTTCACCGTTGAGTGTCTCAAAAGGATAGAAGCGGTGAAGGTCGGGCTCACTGCCGTTCTCCTTTGTGATGGCTGCTCTGATCTCTTTGAGGAATGCACTTTTCTCGCCGGATTCAGGACCTGTAAGTGCATAGACGGGAAACACTCTACTCATAGTCTCTGATTATCAGTTGGAGGCGCCCGAGGATGATGACATCACGGGAGAAGATCGACCCGTACTTCGAGTTCTCAGGACGGAGTTCGATGGCATGATCGGTAAGATAGTAACGTTTCAGCGTTACTCCCTGTTGTTCTCCAACCCTTGCAACCACTATTTCGCCGTTACGCGCCTGCGATCCGCTTCTGATGACCGCCAGGTCTCCATCCATGATGCCTGCATCTACCATACTGTCTCCCTCGACATGAAGGGCGAAGAACTCACCATTGCTGGAGAGCATCTTCGATGGAAGGTTAAGGTCGTACTCCTTGTTCTCCTCTGAAAGAATCGGGGCTCCGGCTGCTGTGGAACCGAGGACCGGGACGGATATGGTTTCAATGGACGATGTTGTGGAGAAGCCGACAACACCGGTCGAGCGGGAGATCCCGCTGGCGGAGTGAGTTGCGCCCTTTCTCTCAAGAGCTTTCAGGTGGTCATGTGCGGCCTTGACCGTGATCCCGAATCTTCCTGCGATATCACGTACAGAGGGAGAGTAGGAGTGTCCTTCAATATATTCCTTGATGAACTCAAGGACTTCTCTCTGTCTGGCGGTCAACTCTTTCATGATTCCTCCTATTCTTCGAACCTGTTGAGAAACAGCTGTTCTATGGCATCGGCAGCTTCATTCTCATCCGGTCCGTCTGTGGAGATGATGATTCTCGATTTATAGGCGGCTCCCAGGGTGATGATACCCATTATGGATTTACCGTTGATTTTCATCTTATCCTTTTCCATGAAAAGTTGTGATGAGAATGAATTCGCGACTTTTACGATGAGTGCTGCAGGCCGCGCATGAATACCCGCCCTGTTCAATACTTCGACTTCTCTCTCTACCATGATCAGAAGGTCTCCTCGTTGTTGTAATACAGATTCCTGGCTGATTCGCTCTCAAGCCATTTCAGGACACTCTGGTCAAATTCCTTTGCCGAGTAATATCCGAGTTTCTTCAATCGTTCGTTACGTGCCGCCGTCTCTATTATGATCGGCACGTTCCTTCCAGGTTTTACCGGAAGGACCAGTTTGGGTACTTCTATACCGAGAAGTCTCTCGGTCATCTCTTCTCCGATACGTTCGTAGTTCTTCGTGGAATCCCACTCTTCAAGATGAGCAAGGAGCTGTACCTGTTTCTTGTCACGTATCGACCCTACTCCAAACAGATTCGCAAGATTCAGAATCCCGAGCCCTCTGATCTCCATATGGTGTGCAAGGGAGGGGTTCTCTCCGCTTCCTATCAGGAATGTATCGCTGATATTCCTCAGTTTGACCGTGTCATCACTGATCAGCCTGTGTCCCCTATCGATCAGCTCGAGAGCGGTCTCACTTTTTCCGACGCCGCTGTCTCCGGTTATGAGTACCCCTATGCCGTAGACTTCGACAAGGACTCCGTGAATGGTGATGGTTTCGGCGAATACTTCGTCGAGCATCTGGATCAGCCCCCGTGAGAAATCTGCCGAGTCGAGGCTTGTCTGGAGGACCGAGCAACCTGAACGTTCAGCTATCTCGATGATCTGGGGGGAGGGGGTGAAATCATCACAGAAGATGCAGGTAGGGATAGGATAGCTGAAGAGCTTTCTCACCGAATCAAGAGTGTTTTCCTTTTCCAGCATCTCTATGTAGTGGATCTCGCCCCGTCCGAAGACCTGAATACTTTCATGGCTGAATTCTTCGAAGTATCCACTGAGAGGGAGACCGGGGCGGCTTATCTTGCTTGTCACGAGAATTCGTGACAGGCCGCTTCTACCCGCGATACAAGAGAGCCTGAGATGGTTGTGTTCTTTCAGATCCATGTCAAGCAGATCCAGAATCGAAAATCCTGCCATACTCACTCCTCCTTCAGTATCAGTATATCATACGGGAACGACTCTATGTTTGTTAAGCTGTTCTTCCTGACATTCTCCGTAATTCTTCCCCATTTCTTTTACCCTCTTCTGCTTTTCCTGTCCCTTTAGCGGGGGGAACTGGTACCGGGACGGTGCAGACATACCTGAGTTCTGCGGGTCTGACAGGTACCCGCGGTATCTAATCCATGGTACTCACATGATAACGATGGCTATACATTTGTCAAGTGTACATGTTCCTGGTTCTACATGTGCCACGTGATCGGACTGTCCGCTTCAATGGAAGGGTGATCAACTGACTGCCGATCCGAGTGAACAGAACCTCATAGGTATGGTTGAAGGCCTTGGCACAGCATAAACACACTGTATAGAAGGCAAGGTATCGGGCGGAAGCGGAATCCCCGGGCAGGTCACCTGCCGCCGGTATATTGCGGCGGCCTTTACGCATCGTGAGGTTTTGTGAAAGCCTCAGATAAAGAGTCTGTGCCATGTGAGAAACTCCAGCTTTGCTTCTCAGTGCAGCGTACAGCGAGGTGTGCCCCCTGATATAATAAAAACCCCGGTCTCCCGGGGCGTGTGAATCAGAGATACAAGAATCAATGTTCCTGGATTTTACCTTTCTCCTTTCGAGCGAGAGCATCGAGTTTATCAATAAGCAGTTCAATTCCTTCGTACAGCTCGTAACACTCGGTGTTCACCATCTTGATCGGTCCCCATGAGAAGTGGATCTTGGCTTCCAGGTGATATCCCTGGCCGACATGTTCCTTGATAATGGTGATCGTCAGATCATGAATGTATTTTTCGGCAAACGATAGCTTCTGAAGCTTCTTGTCGAAAAATTCCCTTGTCGTGTCGCTCACATTGTAGTGGACGCCTTTGATTTCTAAATTCATAGGTCCTCCTTGATACAAATCATAGTATAAGGATACGTCTGTGAAGATGAAAAGTCAAACAAAAGGGCGGGTTTATCGCTCGTACGAGGAGTCGATCCGGAGTTCCTTCCGGTATTTGTTGACGGTCCTTCTGGCGATCGAAATGCCCTTTTCCTGAAGGATATTGGCTATTTTCTGGTCACTTAGTGCTTTACCCGTTGCGTTTTCTCGAATGATATCATCGATCATTTCTTTAACCGCCCGTTTGGATACTTCCCCTGTCTGAGAGGCAGAACTCTGGAGGGAGGAACTGAACAGTTCTTTCATCGGGAATATACCGAAGTCGGTATCGATATACTTGCCGTTGACTGCCCTGCTGATTGTCGTTTCGTGGACACCTACATCACCTGCGATATCACGGTAGGTGAGAGGTTTTAGTCGGGATGGACCATGAAGGAAGAATTCATGTTGTTTCTCGAGGAGGATGATTCCGATTTTTCTGATGGTCTCATAGCGCATTTTAACGCTCGATTGAAGCTGAGATGCTCGTCTGAGGGCATCACGAATGTATGAGTTAGTCTCTTTCTTCTGGTCAGGACCTGCCTCATCTGCAAGAGAGGAGAAATCCTCATCGATGATGAGTTCGGGAAGATTGGCTGTGTTCATATGTAGACGCAGTGAATTATCCTTTCTCTTGACACTCAGTTCGGGCACAATGTACTGGATATCGGCGGAATCGAAACCGCTTGCAGGGTAGGGGTCGAGTGTCTTGAGGTAGTCGTAGAGCATGCTCACCTTCTGCTCGTCAGTATCGAGTGCTTTTGCTATCGCACGGTACTTTCCCTGTTTGAGTCTTTCCAGATGATCACGCACAAGTGATGAGAATAAGGCAAGGTCTGTACCGGTGAGTCCGTCATGCCTGGCCTGAAGGATCAGGGACTCTCTCACGTCGGCTACAGCTATTCCCGAAGGGTCGAGTGACTGTACAACCGTGAGTGCTTCATAGAGTTCTCTCTTTCTGGAGGCACCAGTCAGTTCTTCTACCGGGTTTTTGTGAAATCCGTTATGATCCAGGTTGCTTATGATAAGTCTGCCCAGTTCGTAGATCTCCTCGGGTAAGGGGATACAGCCAAGTTGTTCGAGAAGATGATCCTGAAGAGATTCCGGGCTGGTGAGGGCACCTTCAAGAAACATTCTGTTATTGTCACTTGCCGCCTGATCGAAGGTGCCGGAGGTGCGGATGCCCATGGATCTGTCTGATCCATAACTGCTTGTATCACTGTAATCATCAGCCACTGTACCCCGTGTGGTAAAAGATGCAAGCCGTTCAATGGAGATGTTCCTTTCCGGGGGAATGATGAGAGCCGGGTTCTGTTCTATCTCTCCTCTGATTCTGTCCTGCAGTTCAAGATTGTTCATTGCCAGCACTTCCAGGGTCTGGATCAGCTGCGGGGAAAGAACGAGTTGCTGTTTGAGTGACTGGTTAAGAGAGAGATTGGTGTTCACAGGACAGCTCCCGTGGAGAAGTCTTCACCGAAGTAGTGGTTGATCGCTTCGGTGTTTTTCAGGAGGTCTTCCTTCGTCCCTGAGGCCAGAAGCCGACCGTGGTGAATGATATAGGATGTCTGTGTAATGCTGAGGGTGTCCCGTACATTATGATCGGTGATGAGGACACCTATCCCCTTCTGGGAAAGTGATGTTATCAGTGTCTTGATTTCATATATGGCTTTAGGATCTATGCCGGCAAAGGGTTCGTCGAGAAGGAGGAAGGTCGGGTTTCCTGCGAGGGCACGGGCGATCTCGGTTCGACGTCGTTCGCCCCCGCTCAAGGTATAGCCTTTCTGGTTCATCACCTGTGTGATGCCGAATTCCTCCAGGAGGGAGTCTACGAGTTCCTTCTTCTGTATTGTGTTCAGGTCACTGCGTGTATCTGCAACAAGTGCTATATTGCCTTTTACACTCAGTTTTCTGAATATCGAGGGTTCCTGAGGAAGGTAGCTGATTCCTTTTCTCGAACGTTTGTGCATAGGAAGGTGATGAATGTCTTCCCCGTAGAGGAAGATTTTACCGCCGTCGGGGCGGATGAAGCCGACGATCATATAGAAGATAGTGGTCTTTCCGGCTCCGTTGGGGCCAAGAAGGCCGACTACCTCTCCCGGATTCATCGAAAATGAGACGCCGTTCACTACACACTTCCTGCCGTAGTTTTTGGTGATTCCCGTGATTGTGAGTCCTTCAGCCATCGACCGCTCCCTGGATATTGCCTGACATCTCGATCTCGTTCGTCTCAGTGTTGATGATTGTGATATCTGCCTGGTAGAGATTATCCTTATACGTAACTCTCGCATCTCCCGAGATGGTTATCAAACCTTCTTCGCTGTCGACCGTTATCGTGTTTCCTTTGGCCCGCATTACTCCTTCAGCAGTGTTACGTGCAATGATGGCCGATACTTGAAGCTTCATCTGAGCTGTCTCACTGTTGTAGTCCATATACCCGGCGCTTGCGATCAGTTCATGCACTATGTCTTCCACTTCGACCCATCCGTCGGCGATGAGGACTCCCGTTTCCCGGTCATAGGAGATCTCGTTTGTATAGATGGTGGTTCCATGTTCTACGTCACTGATAGCGACCTTTCCGCTGCCGGTGAGATAGCGGGAAGACGGTCCGAACAGTTCTATCCTCTGGGCCTTCAGAGAGATCGGTCCTGCTTCGACTTCTGCTCCCTGAGTGAGTACGATAGCCTCACGTCCTTCGATCATCACAGCGCGGGTGTATCCTCCCGAGAACCTGATGGCATCATCAGCATTCAGGTAAGAGAGACACACTGCCAGCAGAAGGGTTGGTAGAATGAGTCTGTGGATGCTATTCCTCATATGCCATGTATCCTTCCTTCAAGGTTGTGAATTCGAAAAGTCTCTTGTCGATATCTCCGGAAAATCCAAGTCCGGACAGTATACCACCTTTTTTATCCGTTAGTGTGGTTATCTGACCTTCTTCGCTTGAAAGCAGCCGTTTTCTGCTGTCATAGGTCAGTGTTTCACCTGTGATGGTGAATTCACCTCCATGTACTGTAACAATGAATCCATCAAAAAAGCTTATCGTATCACTGGCAGTATCTATTCTGAGCTGGTGTGCATTTCCCTCGAACAGGAGTTTTCCCTCACGATCCTGCTGAGTGAACGAGGCATCGATGAACTGAGCAAGATCTTTCTTTTTTGTTATCTCGATGAGGGCGGCTTCCACCGTGATCATCTCATTGTCGCCCTGTGCAATCTGGTAGAAACCGCTGTTAAGCACGAGGTCCGGAAAGCTCTCTTCTGCAATGGTCTGCCGGGCCTGTTCTTCCTGAAATGTGCAGGCTGTCAGCATGAGTGAAATCAGTACGATGAACAGAACAGAGCGATATTTCATCAGGTTACGATTCTTGTGATGGTAGGGGTGTATTCCCCTCCTTTTGTTTTCGAGAAGACTCTTCCGATGAGGAACCCGACCGCGATACCGATGATTCCGACCCCTATGTGAACGACCTCTTGTGAGGCAGGGAACAGGATTCTGCCTGCGTAATAACCGATTGGAAAGAGGATCAGGGGAACCATCAAGGTCATGAAGCCTGCGAAGATGGTCTTTGCCGGGGGAAGAAAAAGTTCTACGGTGTCACCGACGTGGATATCGTTGTCTGTCGTATCCTTCGCTATGAAGGTCTTCCCTTTTGTTGAACACAGAGCACCTGCCGAACAGCTTTTACATGCTGATGATGAACAGGTCACTGAGATATGATTCTTATCTTTGATCGACACTACCTGGGCGATTTCATACATTATTGTGCGCCTCCTTGTACAGGATATTGAATTGGTTCTATAGAGACTGCTGCCCCTCTCTGGTCTAATTCCACAATAGCTCCCTGAAGTTCAAGACTGCCATTCCCATTCTGCGAACGGGAGGGGATCTGGTCAATAAACCGCTTGATCTCCGGTTCTGCATCAAACCCCCCGACTCCATCGATTGATCCGCACATCCCGTTGTCGGTGATGAAGGCAGTCCCTTTGGGGAGCAGACGAGCGTCACTTGTGAGGACTTTTGAATGTGTTCCGATGACAGCGGCTACCTTTCCATCCAGATGGAAGGCCATGGTCGATTCTTCGGCTGTGGTCGATGCATGGAACTGCAGGATGACACTATCACATTCCTGAGAGAGTTTCGAAACGAGAGAGGTCGCATGGATGAACGGATTGGTGACAGTTATCCGGTTGAATCCTGCTGTTCCAAGCAGGGTGATGAACCCAACGTTGAGTTCACCTATCTTTATCGTCTTGAACCCTCGTCCCGGGTTCCCCGCCGGGAAGTTAGCAGGACGGATCAGGCGGGAGATCTTCTGAATGGCTTCAACCATATCTTTTTTATAGTAGGTCTTCTCACCGGTCGTGATAACATCTACTCCGGTCTTGAGGAGCTGTACAGCATGAGCCTGCGAAATTCCAAACCCGTTTGAGAGCCCTTCTCCGTTTGCGACGGTAAAGTCCACTCTCTGTGCTTCTTTGAGGCCTTGAAGGCCTTTCTTTATGGCTGTCATTCCCGGTTTCCCTACGGTCTCACCAAGGAACAGTATTCGTGTGTTCATACTCTGTACTGTAGATGTCTTTGCAACCTTTTTCAAGTTTCCCGGCACGGTATCTGCTCATGGAAAGAGGGAGAACCGAAAAACAACGCTCCGGAAACAATTCCGGAGCGCGATATACCAAAAAATCGAGAGGTTCAGATCAGAGAGCCTTCAGTGCCGCATCATAGTCCGGGTGATCGGTCACCTCAGGTACGTATTCCACATATTCAACCTTGTTGTTTTCATCAAGCAGAAATATCGAGCGGGCAATCAGACCTACATTCGGAAGGTAGGTTCCGAACGTGTCAGCGAAACTGCGGTCCTTATAGTCGCTTACGGTAAGAACATTCTCAATCCCGTGGGCACCACACCAGCGTTTCTGTGCAAAGGGAAGGTCCATGGATACCGTTATCACTGTTACATCAGGGTGCTTCACAGCTTCCTGATTAAAGCGTCTCACCTCCGCATCACATACCGAGGTATCGAGCGAGGGCACCGCGACAATCAGTTTTTTCCCTTTCACCTCACTGAGCCGAAACTCAGACAGATCATTCTTCACTGCTGAAAAATCAGCTATTGTGTCACCTACATGTATTTCTGTTCCTGAAAGCTCTACCGGTGTTCCTGCAAATGTTACTTTCATATACTACCATCCTTGTCTATTATTAACAAAAGGTACTGATGTACTATTCTATCGGCAACAGGTTTATTGACATTATCATGAAGTTCGCTATATTATCCATCTATCGCCCAGATGGCGGAATTGGTAGACGCGCTAGGTTCAGGTCCTAGTGTCCGTTAAGGACGTGCAAGTTCGAGTCTTGTTCTGGGCAAATCTAGAGAGGTAAAAGAATTGCCTCTCTTTTTTTGTG
>Ga0272443_10003723_pt1 | contig 17605 bp, 13 predicted proteins | sample SSMAcet12_FD_193581 | JGI IMG/M metagenome (GOLD analysis project Ga0272443, IMG submission 193581) | Marine sediment archaeal communities from Little Sippewissett salt marsh, Falmouth, MA, United States - SSM-Acet-12 | ecosystem: Environmental > Aquatic > Marine > Wetlands > Sediment ... | reverse complement strand
ACCATTGCCCGACCGGCGAACGGGCAACGAGCGCCCGTTCGCCATGCCGACAACGTGCCCCGCATGCGGCTCGCACGTCGTGCGGCTCGAGGGCGAGGTCGCCCATCGCTGTCTGAATGCCGCCTGCCCCGCTAGATTCCAGCAGACGGTTCTCCACTTCGTCTCCAAGAGTGGCCTGGATATCGAAGGACTCGGTGTCGTGCTCGTGCGCCAACTGGTGGAGTCGGGGCTCGTGGCGACCCTTGCCGACCTGTTCTGCCTCGACCGGAAGGCGCTGATCGGACTGGAGCGCCTCGGCCCGAAGTCGGCCGACAACCTGCTGGAGGCGCTCGAGGAGGCAAAGGACGTCGCGCTCGGCCGGTTTCTCTTCTCCCTCGGCATCCCGCAGGTCGGGGAGCACGCCGCGGAGATCCTCGCCGACGCGTACGGGACGCTCGACCGCGTCCTCGCTGCCGACGAGGAGTCGCTCACGGCCCTGCCCGAGATCGGCCCGGTAACCGCCGAGGCGATCGCCGAGTTCTTCCGAAACGAGGCAAACCGGAAGACGATCGCCGCGCTGCGTGACACCGGCCTACGGATCGCCGATGCGCCGAACCGAGATCGAGACCGACCGCTCTCGGGGAAGCGCTTCGTGTTCACCGGAACCTTGGACACCATGCCGCGCAGCGAAGCGGCCGAGCGCGTCAAGCGGCTCGGCGCTGCGGTCTCCTCGTCCGTCTCCGGCTCGACGGACTTCGTCGTTCTGGGGGCAAACCCCGGATCGAAGGCCGTCACGGCCCAAGATCTGGGCGTTCCCAGGCTGTCGGAGGCGGAGTTTCTGGCGCTCCTGGAGCAGTATGCCTGAATCAACGCTACTCGATCTCCCGTTCGATGACCTCCGGGCGCGCCTACTGTCCTTCGGTGAGCCAGCGTACCGCGCACAGCAGATCTGGTCAGCGGTCTATCGCAATCTCGCGATCTCCTACGACGAAATGCCGACCCTCCCGCGTCGGCTTCGGGCCGGCCTGGCCGAGCTCATCCCGCTCGATCGGCCCGCCGTCGAGGCGACGACGGAGAGCCGGGACGGGAGAACGACGAAAACGCTCCTCCGCTTCGCGGACGCCGAGGCGATCGAGGTCGTTTCGATGCGCTACGACGACCGGCGAACCGTCTGCGTCTCGACGCAAGTCGGATGCGCGATGGATTGTCGTATCTGCGCCACCGGCCGCGGTGGCTTCACCCGCGACCTGGCGGTCGGCGAGATCGTCGAGCAGGTCCTGCACGTCGCGCGTGCCCTGCGCAGCAGGGAGCTTCGCCCGACAAACGTCGTCTACATGGGAATGGGCGAGCCGTTCGCCAACTACGACGCGACCCTCGGCTCGATCCGCATCCTGAACGATCCGCGCGGCTTCGGCCTTCGAGCACGCGCATTCACCGTCTCCACCATCGGTATCGTCCCGGGAATCGAGCGATTCGCCGAGGAGGAGTTGCAGGTCAACCTCGCGGTCTCGCTTCACGCGGCCGACGACGAGCTGCGCGATCGACTCGTTCCGATCAATCGAACCTATCCGCTCGACGTGCTCCTTCGGGCTTGTCGGGCGTACGTCGCGAAGACGAACCGACGGATCACGTTCGAAGTGGCGCTCATCGGCGGCGTCAACGACTCCTCATCCCACGCCCGCCGCCTCGCCGACCTTCTACGGGGACTGCTCTGCCACGTCAACCTGATCCCGTTCAATCCGGTTCCCGGCCTTGACTGGGAGCGCTGCCCCGAGGAGCAAGTTCGCCGATTCGCGGACGTCCTGGCAGCGCGCGGCGTTCCGGTGACGATTCGCGTCCGTCGCGGGGTGGAGATCGAAGCCGGCTGCGGCCAGCTTCGCGCGAAGCGCGCAGACGGCCGCACTTGAGCCGTGCGCCCTACCCGGACAGCAAGCTTCGATACGCCTCGAGAGCCTTCTCGCCCCACCGATCGGCGATCCCGTCCATTCCCTCGCGGACCAGCTGGCGAACCCGCTCGCGGCTGATCCCCATGATCCGCCCGGCCTCCGCGAAGTTGTACGGGCAGCCGTCCTCGATCCCGTAATGAAGGCGGATCGCAAACGCCTGGCGGGCGGGGATCCGATTGAGCACACCTTCCAGTTCGTCGCGAAACAGTAGCCTCAAGGCCTCGTGCTCGGGGGAGAGCCCGCTGTCATCGGCGATCCGATCCTCCAGCGTCTCGTCGCCGCTGTCTCCCAGCACCTGATCGAGCGAGACGATTTCGTTCACCTGGGCCTCGATCTGACGCAACCGATCGACCGAAATCCCGACCGCCTCGGTGATCTCGTCGCCCTCGATCACCCCGCCCTCGGCCATCGATCGCATTTGCGCCAAGCGACGGACCGCCCGGAAGAGGTAGTCCGGAATGCGAATCATCCGAGAGTAGTTGCTCATCGCGATCAGAATGGACCGCCGGATCCACCAGGACGAGTACGTGCTCAACCGGTATCCGCGCTCCGGATCGAACCGGTCGATCGCCTCGATCAGTCCGATGTTCCCCTCTTGAATCAGGTCGATCAGCGGGATGCCGACGTCCGGGTACTCCTGCGCGATCTTCGCGACGAGTCGAAGATTGCTCACGATCAGCCGCTCCCTCGCGCCGTCGATGCCGGCCGCCATCTGCCGCGCCAGCCTTCGCTCGTCCTCGGCCGTGAGGAGCGGGAACCGGCCGATCTCGCGGAAGTAGATGTCCAACAGCGACGACGCCATCGGCTGTTCCTTTGTGCTCTGTACGTCGTTGTCCATGGTCGATCGGCAGTAACTTTACGGGAGCGTTTCGTCGTTGTCCATCGGCCTCACTCCGTCCGCGAGCGCCTCGGAACAGACCTCCAGCACGTCGAGCTCGGTCACGACGGCTCCCACTCCTAGCCGCTCGCTCAGGCTCGGCCTCGTCCTTCCCTCGTCCCCCGAGATCAGCTCCTTGACGTACAGACCTCCCTCGCCTTCGAGTTCCACGACTGCCCGACACGGCGATTCGAGCACTGCCGACGCCGAGATCACCCGCCGGCGCCGAACCCGGTCGGCGCGTCGATGCGAGACGCGGTGGGGCGTTTGCTGCTCGATCTCTCCCCAGAGCCCCGAGACTGCCTCGTCGAGCCGTTCGGCGTCGACCGGAGCATCGAACGAGACCGTCGCCCGGTACCGCTTCGCGGCGCGCATCTCCTTGAGCCACGCGACCGTTCCGCGGTTCACGCGCGTGAGCTCCGAAACCTCCACCTTCCCTGCTGCGTGATCGTTCACAGCGGTGCCAAGAGCAGCCACATCGAGCGTCCGGCGGCGCGGCGCGATCAGCTCGAGGACGAACGGCCGGCCGCCCCCGAGCATCCTGGCGTCGATGTCCTCGCGGCCCGCACCATGCAGGTGCGCTCCTTCGGCGTCGGCCGCTTCGAGCAGCGGCGCCGCGATCCACTCCTCCACCGATTCGGGGTACTGCTTTCCGGTGAAGCCGCACGCCGTGCAGCCGCGCCCTCGGCACCGCCGGCAGGGCCACCTCGTCTGGGGAATGCCGCGAGCCAACTTCCGATATCGCCCGTAGACGTACAGCGACGCCACGTGCACGCGGAGGACGTCCGCGGCCAGGTCGGCGACGAACGAGACGTCGGGCGCCGCAAACGAGACGGTCACCGAACGGTCGAGACGTGCCTCGAACGCCTTGCCGACAACCCGGTTGAATGCGTGCTTCAGCGACTCACCGTCGTCGCTCGGGAACCGCTCGTTGCGCAGTGTCTCCATCTCCTCGACCCGCGGAGAGAGTCGCACCCCGAACAAGTACGAGTCGAACTCGACCCCCTCGACATGACGTATCGCCCGGTCCGCCCATGCCTCGGCCGCCGCGAACAGGCCGCCGCAGACCCAGCAGACGCCCGCCCTGGAGGGTTCCGGGATGCGTGAGCGGATCACGCGACCCCGCTCTGCGTTCGTCCACCCCCGCCCGACCCTCGCGAACGCCCGCCCGAGGCACTCGTCACAGATCGCCCCGGCACCGACGATGCGGCGCGCGAGCTCCAACTGGCGCACATTGAAGTCCAGCTTCACGCTCGCCCCCTCTCCTCGTAGTCGCGATACAGGATCATGGTCCGATTCTCCGACACGAACCCGAGCTCCTCCAGACAAGCGGCCGCGACCGATTCGGTGATCGGTCGCCCGTCCCATGTCTTCACACGGATCAACGGGGGACGGCGACGCCCGGCAACGAGCCGCGGTAGCGTCGCGAGTGCCCCGCGGGCCGCCGCGCGGTCGACGTCCGTCAGCGGGACGAGCCGCTCGCCGCGGTTCTCGACGGAGAGGATCGGCCGCCCCGAATGAAGAACGAGGTAATTCGCAGTGTGATGCCGGACGACGTACCGCTCGCCGCTCGGAAGCACGATCGGAACCAGGTCGCCGTACAGGCAGGCCGGATCGAACACGGTGACCAAAACCGGCGCCGCGTCCTCCATCGCCGCCGGAGCGATCAGGCCGTCGATCGCGTCCCGAGTGGCGAACTGAGGGGCCGCCAGCCCCGACACGAACAAGCCGCGTTCGACCTCTCCCGCCCACTCCCGGCGGATCAACGACGGATAGGAGTCTCCCCACGACAGCTTCAGCCCGCTCCGCGCGGCTCGGATCAGCTCTCGGTTGAGAAGCCCATATCGCCGGAGCAGGATGTCGAGACCCGAGCCGATACCCGCCCCCTCAGACGCCGCCGCGACGGACCATCGCCCGCCTCCCCACGTCCCGCCCCGCCGACGGCCGTGCCATCCCTCCGGGCCGGGCTCGTCCCCCCACACGGCGTCGAGCGAGTCGTTCGTCACACGCCCGGTCCAGGTCAGCGACCACAGCGCCGCGGCAACGTCCGATGGTGGGCGATCCGTCCGCGCGGCAATCCTGTGAAGGAATGAGGCGCCCTCCTCGGCCAGGATCTCCAACACGCACCGCTCGAGCCCTTCCGGCACCGCCTGGTCGATCGTTCGGCGAACCTCGCCGCCAGACCCGGGAGGCCCGAAGGCGATGTTCCGATGCCCTCCGGGCGCCGTCCGTCCCCACCACTCAAGCTCACCGCGTCGAATGAGCCGGTCGAGCATTCTGCGGTCGTAGTCGCGAATCCGAATCGACAAGACATCATCCCACGCGTCGATCGGCAGTGCCAGGCCGCCCAGCTGCTCCATCACCTCCGGGAGCTCTTCCTCGACCCGCGGATCCGCGCAGTGATGCCGGTGCAGCAGGTACTCCGAGTACACCTCCGGAGCCACGGCCCGAACCCGCCGGCGGCGCCCCGCGACGGTCAGTCGGCGGATCCCGGTAGCGACGTCCGCGTCCATCCACCCTACCGCTCCATCCGCCCGGCCGACATCGATCCAGGCCGCCTCCCCGCGCAGACGATCGATCACCCCCTCGGCGGCCGGGTACCTCGCGACGATGTCCGCCCGGTCCGTCATCGCGCGCGACGAGACGTATCGCACCACGATGTACCTGACATCCGCTTCACTCAGTCTCCCGTATCGCTCGCCGTCATCGGCAGCGACCAGGCGCTCGGCAAACGCCGAGCCCGGCACAGCGACCTTCACGATTCGCCCATCCTCGATCAGGTCCGCCAGCGCCTCGAACGCGCTCGGTTCGCATCGATCGAACGCCTCTTCTTCCGTCAGATCCCCGATCCTTCGGAGTAGCTCGACCAGCTCGGCGCCGTTACGGGCCCGATGATAGGGCCCGCGACCCTGCAGCCGATCGTCCATCGTCTGGATCGCGTCGGTGTCGAACAGGACGTCACCTCGGATCCGCTCCCCGAGAAGCTGCTTCATGCCTTGGCACACGTCCCTCGCGCCTGCCCCGGCAACCGGCCGATCCTCCTCGTACAGGTACCGTCCTGTGAAGTCGAGCAGGAGCGATGCGGCAAACGGAGATGGAACCCGATCCCTCCGGATCGTGAACCTCGCCGCGCCGTCTTGGACCTCCCTCAAGAACGTCCGAACGGCGTCGACCGGCAGCTCATCCTCGAGGATCTCCCGGTACGTCTCCGTTACGATCGGGAAGCTTGGATGCTCGCTCGCGACGGCGAGCAGGTCGTGGGCGCGAAGCCGTTGCAGCCACAGCGGCGTTCGCCGTCCCGGCCGGGTTCGCGGAAGCAGGAGCGCTCGCCCTGCGTTGCGTCGGAACCGCATGGCGAAGAACGGGGTGCTCTCGAGCTCGCCGACGACGTCTTCGACGATCCGATCCGCGCGCAGCCCGCGAACGGTCTCGATCAGCGTTTCGATCGGAACTCCTCCCGGTCGCAGCAGGATCCCATCGCCCGAGAAGACCGCCTCGGCCGGAGCGTATCCCGCGTCGCGCAGCGACCGCTGGATCCCCAGCAGGAGGGTCAGGTGAAACGCTCGTCCGAAAGGCGAGATCACGGCCAGCCGGGCGTCCCCTGCCTCGTTCCGAAAGACGTCGATCAGGATCCGTCGATCGTTCGGAATGGCACCGCCTCGTTCCCGTTGCTCCGCCAGGTAGGCGACGAGATTCTTCGCCGCCGGCCGGTCGAGCCCGCACTCCTCCCGCAGCCACTCTTCCAAGCCCGGATCACTGAGCCGCTCCTCGCACCGCCGCAAGAACGCGCCAAGGCGCGCGCCGAACTCCGCGTCACGCCCCGGCCCCTCTCCCTTCCAGAACGGCATGATCCCCTCGTGTTCATCGGCTCGGGCAACGATCACCCGATCGTGCGTCACGCTCACGATCCGCCAGCACCCGGTCCCGAGGATGAATGTATCGCCCAGCCGGCGCTCGAACACGAACTCTTCGTCGAGCTCGCCGATCCGCGTCATCCCATCCTCAAGAACCATCGCGTATTGACCCGAGTCCGGGATCGCGCCCCCGTTCAGGATCGCCGCGTGGCGACTTCCGGGAAGCGGGAACAGCCGTCCGGTCGTGCGTTCCCACGAGATGCGCGGACGAAGCGCTGGCGCGGTCGGCGACCCATACCGCCCGGCAAGAAGCTCGAGGATCTCGATGTACACGTCGCGCGGGAGGTCCCGATACGGGGCGGCGCACCGGATCCTGTCGTACAGGCGATCCGCCGTCCACTCGTCCATCGCCACCATCGCCACGACCTGCTGAGCCAGCACGTCGAGCGGGTTCCTCGGCACGCGGACCGCCGAGATCTCGCCTCGCAGCATCGCGCGGGCCATCGCCGCCATCACCAGCAGGTCGGCGCGCGTCTTCGGGATCAACCGTCCGACGCTCGTCGCGCGAACGAGGTGCCCGGCGCGCCCGACCCGCTGAAGGCCGCTCGCCACCGAGAACGGCGCCTCCACCTGGCAGACGAGATCGATCGCACCGACATCGATCCCGAGCTCCATCGACGCCGTCGCAACGAGCGCGGGGAGCCGGCCCGCCTTCAGATCCTCCTCGATTCGGCCCCGTTCCTCCTTGGACACCGAACCGTGGTGCGCGCGAACGAGCGGCGCACCGGCCAGGGCGTTCATCTCGGCAGCGAGACGCTCCACAACCCGCCGGCTGTTCGCGAAAATCAGCGTCGACGTGTGCTCCTCGACCAGCTCAAGGAGCATGGCGTAGATCGACGGCCAGATACTGACCGTCCGGTCCTCCCCAAGCGGGAGGGCCTTCATGTCCTCGACCGACGTTACCACGGCGAGGTCGAGATCCTTGCGCATTCCCGCGTCGACAATCGCAACCGGCCTCGCAGCCCCGTCGACCTCCTGTCCGCCGAGGAACCGGGCGATCTCCTCAAGCGGCCGTTGAGTCGCCGACAGGCCGATGCGAATCGGCGAGGACGGCGTCAACTCCTCGAGCCGCTCGAGAAGCAGGGCGAGGAACGTCCCTCTCTTGTTCGCGCAGAGGGCGTGAATCTCGTCGACGATGACGTAGCGAACGGTCCGAAGCATCTCGCGCGCCTTGACCGAGGTGAGTAGCAAGTGAAGCGACTCCGGCGTCGTTACGAGCAGATCCGGCGGCAGCCGGACCATGCGCTGGCGCTCGGCCGCCGGCGTGTCACCGGTCCTCAACCCGACGCGAACCTCCGGCAGCTTGATCCCAAGCTTCTCCGCCGACAACCGGATCCCCCGAAGCGGCGGCTCGAGATTCCGCTCGATGTCGTTCGCCAGCGCCTTGAGCGGGGAGAGGTACAGGGTATGGACGCCGCACGGTTCCGCACGTTCTCGGCGAATGAGCTCGTCAATCGCATGGAGGAACGCAGCGAGCGTCTTGCCCGACCCCGTTGGGGCGAGGATCAACGTGTTGCGCCCCTCGGCGATCTGCGGCCAGCCGCCTGCCTGAGCCGGCGTCGGGCACGCGAAGCTTTCACGGAACCAGCGGGCCGTGGCAGGATGGAACCGAGAGAGAACGTCCCCTTGCATGTGTCCATTCTCCGGAATCCGATGGACCGATCAACCGTATCGTCCGCGCTCGACCACGCTTGCGCCTACGATTCACGCATGATAGAATACACACTCGTTTGGATACCCGAAACGGCGAACCGGACCGAAAGGGCGGGGCGCAAAGTTGCGGGCCTACAGGAGGAATCCCATGGCTGCCGGACTGCCGAAGGATCCAATCGAGCGTACCTGCTCGATTCCGGCTTCCTACCCATGCGGTCCGCTTGCCAGACGGGCGGCGTTTCGCGTTGGACCCGATCGCCCCGTGCCGATACGAGTGCGACCCTCGGTTCAGCAGTCGGCGGCTTCTCGCTCCGGGGTGGAGCCCAACCGAGAGCGGTTCGATCAGCGCCGCGCGCCTCCTTCGCAGAAGGGTAGGGCGGGCGCCCCCTAAGGCGCCCGCCATCTGCGATCCTCGCTCTCCGTTTTTCGGGGCGCCTCCTCTCCCGATCGGTCCCCCCGACGCGGCAGGTCGGAACTGCGGGCGGGCGCGCGTGCGGCGAGGATTGAACGGGAATCGCGTTACCGGTAGGATCGGGAATCTTTCGAACACGAGATGGTCGACGGATGGACCCTGTCGCAATCACTCCTCTGGTCATATCGCTGCTCGCCTTCACCCTGACCTACATCGGAATCTTCCTCGAGCGCGTCCACCGGGCGATTGTCGCCTTGGCCGGCGCCGCGCTGATGATCGCCCTCGGGACCTGGTTCTCTTTCTACAGCACGCAGCAAGCCGTGCTGTCGGTCGACTACGACACGATCACGCTGTTGATGGGAATGATGATCGTCGTCGGCCTGTTTCGGGAGACCGGCTTCTTCCAGTACCTCGCCATCCGGGCCGCGAAGCTCGCGAGAGGTCGCCCGTGGCTGTTGCTCGTCTACCTCGGCCTCGTCACGTCCGTGGTCTCGATGGTCCTCGACAACGTCACGACGATCATCATCGTCGTTCCGGTTACTGTGTCCGTCGCTGACATCCTCGGCATCTCGCCACTGCCGTTCCTGATGGGCGAGGTCATCCTGTCCAACATCGGCGGTGTCGCGACGCTCATCGGAGATCCTCCGAACATCCTGATCGGATCGGCCGCCGGCTTCGGGTTCGTGGACTTCCTCGTCCACCTCGCCCCGATCGTCGTCGTCGTTTGGGCCGCCGCGCAGGCCTTGCTCATGCTGATCTTCCGCCGCCAGTTGATGCAGCGACCGGCGTCGGTCGATCGGCTTCTCTCGATGGACGAGCGCCGAGCGATCGTCGATCCCGTGACCACCCGGCGCATGCTGACGACCTTGTCCGCAACGATCGTGCTGTTCTCCGTTCACGAAGTCATCGGTCTCGAGCCCGGCCTCGTCGCGCTGATCGGCGCGTGCATCGGACTGCTGTGGGTCCGCCCCGATTTCGACAGGATCCTCAAGGACGTCCACTGGGATGTCCTGATCTTCTTCATCTCCCTGTTCATCATCGTGGGCGGCCTCGAGGCGAGCGGTGCCATCGGCTTCCTCGGTCGCGGGATCGCGGCGCTCTCCGACTATGGCGTGTACCTGCCGATCCTCATCGTTCTGTGGGGCGGGGCATTCGCATCCGGCGTGATCAGCAACGTTCCGTTCACCATCGCGATGCTTCCGATCTTCAAGGGCCTCGCCGCACAGGGCGTCGATGTCGCCCCGCTCTGGTGGGCGCTCGCCATCGGCGTAGGGTTCGGGGCCAACCTCACTCCGCTCGGGTCGGCCGCGAACGTCGTCATCGTTTCAATGTCGGAGTCACTCGGCGACAGACTCACGCTTCGACGCTGGCTCGGCAGCGGTTCGTTCGTCGCACTGGCCAGCTGTGGGCTGGGCACGATCGCAATCCTCATGGCCGTTCGCCTCGGGTGGATGTAGATCGATCCCGATCGATGAACGGGCCGACACGTCTCATGGGAATTGACACCCACCAGTTCGGCAAGCTCGGCGGCGGTATCGCCTACCTTCTCCGCGGCCGGCGGGCAGCGCTCATCGAGACAGGCACCGCGGCGTCCGCCGATCGACTCGCGTCCCGGCTTCGCGGCGAGAACCTCGCGTACGTGTTCGTAACCCACGTCCACCTCGACCATGGCGGCGGAGCGGGCCGTCTCGTCGCCGACCACCCCGAAGCGACCGTGGTCGTACACCCACGCGGCGCGCCCCACTTGGCCGACCCGAGTCGCCTGATCCGCGGAGCCCGCCTCGCTTCACCGCTGCTCTCGCCGCTGTACGGCGCGCCGCGTCCCGTCCCCGAACACCGGATTCTCGAAGCGCACGACGGCGACCGATTCGATCTCGGCGACGACGTCGTTCTGGACGTCGTCGAAAGCCCCGGTCACGCACCGCACCACCTTTGCTTCTTCGAGCGCTCCGGGCGCATCCTATTCTGCGGCGACGCCGCCGGGAACCACGGCACGCCGGTCGACACGCCGCTTACCGTCCCGCCCCGATTCGATCTGGCAAAGGGGCTCGGGACACTGCGGCGACTGAAGCAGCTCGACCCACGGCTCCTCGCGTTCACGCACTTCGGCCTCGCGGCCGGCGCTGCGACACTCCTCGATCGCTACGCGGCGCGGCTCATTGCGTGGTTCGATCGGATCGGCGAGCTGAGCCGAGGGAAGCCCGTGGAGGCGATCGTCACGGAGGTTCTCGCGGACCGTCGCTACGCGGCGCTCGGCGAACTCGATCGGGGGCTCGTCGAGATGTGCGTCCGCGGGGCGCTGCGCAGTCTGCCGGACAATCGAACCCGGCCGACCCGCAGATGACGCTTGTCAGGTACGCTTGGCCGGCCCGCGATCCATGCGGTAGTCCGACCCGGACACCTCGACAATCTCGCACGATCCCAGCCATCTCGAGTACGTATGCTCCTCGTACTTCTCGAGCAGGTCGTCTTTCGTGAGGTTGGTCGCGATCGCGATCGGCAGCATTTCCCGGTATCGCCAGTCGATGATGCGTCGGAATTCCTGCAGGATGAAATCGCTCGTCTTCTCGTGTCCCAGGTCATCGAGGATCAGAAGATCGCAGGTACAACACTCCTCCGAGATCTCCCATTCGCCGGTTCGTGCGGCAATGCGAAGCCGGCTGGCAAGATCGAGCATCGGCCAGTAGTCGATCGTCACCTGCCGCTCCACCTCGTCCGCCGACAATGTCGGCGCGGCACCGTCGCCCTCGAACTCCGCATCGGCCGATCGAATCAGCTCGCTCGCCGACGGCACCGCGACCACCGGACCGTTCAGATCGTCGGTTGCCGGAACGAACGTGTGGCGTCGATCGTACTCCACCGCCAGCGCGCGAAGTAGGTGGGTCTTCCCGACGCCGCCAGGCCCGATGAGCACGACACCGCTGATCTTGGAAGCGGCAAGCCTCCTACAAGCTTCAACCGCTTCGGAGTTGAATCGAGATACTTCGAACGTGTCGAACGTGGCATCGCCAAACATCCGACCGAATCTGACTCCACGGATCATCCGCCCTCCCGTTTCCCCAAGTAGTACTCCTTGCCTCGACTCGTGCCCGGGACCTTCCGCCCCCTTGCGCGCCGCCCCCGGGCCTCCCAGTCCCGCGCCAGCGTGAGGTTGGCCTCGAAGTTCTTCGTGTTGAACGGGGTCACGCAGTTGAAGTAGCGACGCGACTCCTCCTTGCCCCCGTCGGTCGCCGCCAGGTAGTCGAGGACGAGGATCAGATCCTCCTCGGAGTAGCCATCGCGCAGGCGCCCGCCGATGTGCTCGACGTTCTTCGCGTACTTCGCCGACAACGGCGTATACTGAGCCCAATCCCAACTGCGCTCTCGGAGGCCGTTGAGGTGTTCGATGACCCGCTCCACCACCCCCGTCTCCGCGTTATCCGCTTCGCACGGTCGCAGCTCGGGCCGTCCGCTCATGCGCGCCGCGGGGGCGAACGACGCACCGAACAGGCTCTCCATCATCGGCAGTCCCGGCGCGTCGGAGAGACTCTCGTCCGCCGCGGCCTCGCCTTCCCCGTCGATTCTCTCGATCCGTTCGCAGTAGCCGGCGATGCTCAACTCGTGGAGCGCCGTGCCGATCGCATCCCTTCCCTCACTCGCCGCGTCCGCCAGCGCCGCAACGTCGACGGCACGTTCATGCGGAAGCGTCAGCATGTGAGCGAGCACCCCCTTGGCGCGAAACGATAGACGCGGATCCGCGAGCGCCGACTCGAGAACGGCACCCTCGCGAGCCACCCACTCGATCCGCACCTTCATCGAATCACGCTCCCGGGCCGGTGCGACCTTCGAATCAGAGTACCCCCCCGTTCTCACCCGCCGCAAACCGCGCGGGCGACCTACCGCAGATGGATCTCGACGATATCGCCGTCCTCGAGCACGTGCTCAGCCGGCACCTGCTGTCCGTCGAACCGTCCGGATCCCCACACCCGCACGTACTTCAGGCGATCGACGAACTCGCGATGAACCGCCTTCGCCGCGTCGAGCACCGTGCTTCCGATCGGAAGCGTGTACGGCTCGGTCATGTCCGGCTTCTTTCCCGGCATCTTCGTGTAGACGCGCACGATCCGCAGCCCGTCGAACACGGCCCGCCGCAAGCCGTCGAGCCCAGTCCCCACCTCGGCCGATGTGGTCAGTACGGGGAACGGCATTCGCTCGAGCAGCTCGCGGGATGGGGCCGCCGCCACGTCGATCTTGTTCAGGACGATCCGCATCGGCACCTCGCGAATTCGCTCGTCGGGATCCGCTCCCCGCGTTCGCTCGACAGCCGGACGCACGTGCCGCTCGTCGAGGAGGCCGAACAGCTCCGTCAGCTCGTCAAGCACCAATTCCCCGTCGGCCGCATCGAACACGATGAGCCCCAGGTCGCAGCCACGGATCAGGTTATACACCCACGCTTCCGTGTACTCGGGCGTGATCGGTGGCAGGTCGAGCAGCTGAATCGAGACATCTTCGAACGCCATCATTCCCGGAATCGGCGCGAGCGTCGAGAACGGGTACTCGGCGACCTCCGGCCGCGCGTTGGTCAGCGCGGCGAGAAGGCACGACTTCCCGGTATTCGGAGGCCCGATCAGCACCACCTGACCGGCCCCTTCAGGCGGCACGTGGTCATGGCTGGAGGACTTCCCGCCGCCCTTCCCCCGCGATTCGCCGTCCCGGAGTTTGGCGATGCGCCGTTTGATGTCCGCCTGCATCTTGTCGGTCCCCTTGTGCTTGGGGATCGTCTTGAGCATCTCCTCAAGCGCCGCCAGCTTCTCGGCGGGCTCCTTCGCCGAGCGGAACCGCTGGCGCGCTTTGATGAACTCCGGTGTCAGGTTGGCAGGCATCGTCTCATTCCCTCGAACGCGGCTTCGGGAGCCAGGGTACGCGCGGCCGGCGCGGGCCGCAATCCCGCGTCATTCGTTGTGCGGGATCTCCAGGGTGCTTTCCCCGATGAACTCCCGGACGACGGCGTCCCCCGGGATCAGGCCGTGATCATCCGCCTGCTCGCGTGTGATGCCGACGACCGATTCGAGGAGACCGCGAATCCGGCGATGCCGGATGTACGCATCGAGGTACGATGGATACGAGCTCAGATCCTCCTCATCCGGCCAAATCCCTTCCTCGCCGAAGAAGAACGGCTTCAGCACCGGGAGGTCGAACGGCATGCCGCCGTTGATGACGCAGTCGGCGAGCCCTTTCAGAGGGATGATCGAGAACATCTCTCCAGCGCGCACGTAGTGCCAGTGCAAGATGGTCGCCAGCGGCGGATGGTTGCGATGCTTCGCGTCGCGCAGGCTTCGGCGCATCAGCCGGACGTCCTCGAACCGAGTCAGACGGCGCCCGAATCGGTCCCCTTGATACAAGGGGATCATCGGCGTCGGCTCGTACAGCGGGTTCATCGCCTCGATGTACACCCGGAACATGCAGGAGGCATCGATCCCCTCCGTGATCGGCGGGTAGAAGCCGTGCAGACAATCGAGAAGAAGGATCTGATTCGGCGCAAGCTTCACCGGCGTCGTCCCCTCGCGTCGGCCGGTCTTGAAGTTGTACACCGGCTTGTCGACCGTCTTCCCCTCCAGCAGGGCGCGGAGTTGCTCGTTGAGCAACTGGATATCGAGCGCCTCGGGCGTCTCGTAGTTCCGGTCGTCGATCCAGTCGGTCGGGTGCTCGATCAGCGACCAGAAGTAGTCATCGAGGTTGAGCATGAGGAACTCGAGCCCCCGCTTCCGAAGCCGCTCGGTCAGCTTGACCGTCGCCGTCGTCTTCCCCGACGACGAAGGTCCGCTGATCCAGATCATCCGGATCTCGTCTCCCGCGTCCATCCGAGCCTCGACGTTTCTCGCTGCGCCGTCGAGCCATGACTCGAACCGGTCAAGCGACTCTTCAATCAGCGATCCGAGCCGCCCGCTCGCGACGATCTCGTTGAGCCCCTCGACCGTGTCGCACTCGCGCTCGTGGTTCCAGGCAAGCAGCGGATCCATGTACTCGGGCGGGTACCCGTTCCCTGCGAACTGCTCCTCGCCGATCGCACCCTGTCGCACCCAATGGTGCCCCCACCGAAAACAGGTGTACGAGTCGGCGACGGTCGTGAATCCGTTGCTCGTCAGCACGTGAAGCACTACATCCTGGATCTCCTCCACCGTGGGAGGGAAGTTCGTCACCAGATGCCGCTCGTCGGCGTTCAGGCAGACCACAACGAGATCCGAGAGCATCTCAGCGATCCCGTCATCGGTGCCTCCCGCTGCGAAGATTCGATCGTTGACGCCGGGAAGGTAGTCTTGGGCGAATCCACCCACCGAGTCCGCCGCCCGACGAAGCGCGCCGAAGATCCGATCCTGCTCGAACGTCACCAGCGCATGGTTGCGCTTCCGCGCCTTCCCGATCCGATTCAGAACAGCCATGTTGCCGCAAGTATAGCGGATTCGTCGCGCAGCAAGGGGAGAACCGGGCGCCCGGCTCGTGCTTCCCGCGATCCTTCCTCGCTACTCGATCGGCGTCGCGACCGTCTCTTCCCGCGTGGAGAGCGCGACGCCCTCGCGCCGAAGCAAATCGTACACGTCCTGCGCCCGCCACTGCTTGCAGCCGTCCACCACGACCGCGAGAGGGTTGTCAAGGAGCCACTCGTCATGCAGGACCTCGAGGTCCCGCAGATACTCGAGCGGGATCTTGTCCTCCTCGTGCCTCCCGCGCTCCTCGATCCGCTCGTGGCAGACCTCGGCCGGTGTCCGCAGGTAGACGATCTTGTCCGGCTCGGTGCACCAGTTGCCCTGGAGCCACTCCCACATCCGGCAGTACACCTGCCACTCCGTCTCGGCCATCAGCCCGGACTGGTAGCAGTTCTTGGCGAAGACGTACCGATCGCAGTAGATCGATCGCTCGAGGACGACCGTGCTGTGGTCGATCATCTCGAGCACCTCCGTCCAGGTCTTGGCGCGCGTCGTGAACGCTGCGAGCTGGAACGTGAATGCCCACCGCTTCGGATCTTCATAGAACATCCCGAGCAGGTTCGCCGCAAAGTCCTTCTGCCACGCCCCCACCGGCTCCTCTACGAACCCGAACATTCCCGACTCCGCAAGTCGTCGACCTATCGTGCTCTTGCCTGCCGCGATGTTGCCCTCGAAGAGAATCATTGTGCGCTGCCCCCTCACTTTCCCCCCCTTTGCGGAAGCCCCAACTACCCTCCGATCCCGGCTCCGCGCGAGAGCCGACGACCCGCCCGACGCAATCGTTTGAATGGGTTCACCGACCCGAACCACCGTGTGACCCACCCCTCGCCGCCATCATACGCAGCCTCGGTCCCTCATCGAAATCGCACCACTCCGACGCTGATCGCAAAACGAAGCATCCCTTGGGGCTTCCTTGCGACGTCACTTCGCTCGGGGAGACAGACGTCTGGAGGACGATCGTCCCTTCACTTCACCTAACGCCTATCGCGCGGAACAGGCGGGCCGATGTCTCGCTGAACCTGTCTTCGGCGCGGCGGCGCAGCCACTGCCCGCGTTGCATTCGGCCGAAGCGCCACTACAATCCGCGCAAACCAGCTACAAGGAGGCCGCCGTGCCGAAGATCCCACCAGCTGCCGTCGCGTTCGAGGCGACCATCTTCGACGAACTACGAACCGCTACGCGGATCACCCTGCACGACCCGCGGTTCGCCTTCCGCGGTCTCCGGCTTCTCCAAAGACAGCGACGGGCGGCGCGCATCCGCGCGACACACCAGCTCGCAGGAACCCACGTCCCGCCGTTTCTCATCTACTCGGTGACCGATCGCTGCAACTTCGATTGTGCGGGCTGTTATGCGAAGCTTCTCCACCGACACGACCGCCCGGAGGTCTCCGACGAGCGGGTCCGCGGGATCCTACGCGAGGCGAGGGACCTCGGCGTATCGGTGATGCTTCTCGCCGGCGGCGAGCCGCTCCTCCGCGCAAACCTGCTCGACTTCACCGCCGAGTTCCCCGAGATCCTCTTCCTCCTGTTCACCAACGGGTCGCTGATCGACGACGCGGTGATCGATCGGCTCCGCGAACAGCCGCACGTCGTTCCCGTGCTCTCCATCGAAGGAGACGAGACCCTCACCGACCGCCGACGCGGCCGCGGGACGTACGACCATGTGATGGCCGCGATGGGTCGTCTTCGGAAGCGGCGCGTCTTCTTCGGGACGTCGACCACATTGACAAGCGAGAACTACGATCTTCATCTTGACAAGCGCCATCTGCGGGAGCTGATCCGCCGCGGCTGTCGCCTCTTCTACTCGATCAACTACGTCCCCGTCCAGCCGGGAACCGACCACCTCCAGCTCGAGCCGGAGCAGGTCCGCGACCTCGAGCGCCGTCTGATTCGGTACCGCCGGTCGCTCCCGGCGATCTTCATCGCGTTCCCGCACGACGAGATCGCACTCGGCGGATGCCTCGCAGCCGGCCGCGGCTTCCTCCACATCAACGCATACGGGGACGTCGAGCCATGCCCGTTCTCGCCGTACTCGGACACGAACCTTGTCTTGACCTCGTTCGCCGACGCCCTCGCCTCGCCGCTGTTCCAGAAAATCCTCGGAAGCGGCGGCGTCCTCGATGAGACTGACGGCCGCTGCGCGCTGTGGAAGCGCCGCGACTGGGTCGCTGGCCTTCTCGAACAAGGCGGTTCTCCCGTCTCCGGCGAGGAAGCGACGCCGTCGGACTCCGATGCCTAGCACCCCGCGTCGCGATCCGTTCGACGTGATCGACCGGCTTGTTTGCGGCGCAGGACTCGTCCCCGATGCGATCGCGACCCGCGCCGATGCCCTCCAGGCGGCCGCCCGAGGCCGAGGTTCG
>Ga0272443_10003719_pt1 | contig 17618 bp, 11 predicted proteins | sample SSMAcet12_FD_193581 | JGI IMG/M metagenome (GOLD analysis project Ga0272443, IMG submission 193581) | Marine sediment archaeal communities from Little Sippewissett salt marsh, Falmouth, MA, United States - SSM-Acet-12 | ecosystem: Environmental > Aquatic > Marine > Wetlands > Sediment ... | reverse complement strand
TGCGATTGAGGAAATATCACAATTTAAAAAAATATGAAACGGCAGTGATTTAAATGGCTTGCGAAAAGGAAATGTATCTCTTATTTTTTAAACGAAAATGTCCGAAAGGTTCTGAAGACGTACATTCCTCAGCTTCTTTGTTATCAAGTTGCCCTAGATGAATCAAGGGAAATTCCTGATTGTCGTCGCCCCAGCATAGGCGGCGCTTTAATGAATGTTCAAGTCCTTCCTTCGTGGGAAAATCTTTCTTCCATATATCGCTTCGTGCTGTAACCAAGCATTTGAAAAATGGCTGGTAATCACTGATTCGGTCAAATAGAGTGTTTATATCTCTCCATAGAACCGATCGATTGTCAAAACCGGATCCAATGAATTCGTTCACTGCATCAATAACTATGATAAATTTTGATCCAAGTTTTTCCTTTGTAATTTGTTTAAAGACGCTGTCAAATGAGACCCTTAGGGCTGAACTTAAGTTAAGCCTTGAAGATATTACCAGCGGCAAATCTGAGGATTCTAGCGTTGATGCTTCAAGTAATAAGACATGGTCGCCTTTCTCGCGCCTTTGTGAACACCAATGCGCAATAAGGCTTGTTTTCCCCACCCCAGGATCGCCAACTAATATGCAACCAGGTTGTTCGACACCTAGCCATTTGTCCAGTTTAGATGTTATTAATTCTCGTTCTACGAACATTGAAGGAATGTATTTTAGAGAATCCTCAAAATCTGCAAAGGTTCTGTTTGTTATTAAGTCTATTCGCTCGCCCAGGATTGAAGCTGTTAAATCATCCGAGGAAATCGACTCTATTTTTGGTGTACGCTCGTCAAGTGCCCGAATCAATCGAGTATATTCGTTTTTTCTTCTGTACACATTTTGACGATAGATATATAATAGATTTCGCCCCTTGACTTCCTCCAGAAACATGGCATCGTTGCCAACTGATTCTGTTTCATAAATTGGGACTATTAATGGAAACAACCTTAAAAAAGTATTATTAGTCTCATTCCAAAGTATCATAGCCTCGTTGGTGTTTTTTGGAATAATGCTTTTATTATCAAACATGAGATTGTCAAGCGGTATGTATACCTCACTGGATTCATTACTTATTAACACTCTGGCTTCAAATGATTTACCAAGCGATTTTATAAGTAACTTCCATATACGATAATGTTCTTCTAATAAAATGCTTGCCCGTTCGTTTTCAATGAATCTGCTATGCGCAAATCGGTTTCTAACATTTACCAATGCTTCAAAATAATCCAGATGCTTGCCGCTACTTGAGCCTTCTGAAACCGTAATACGTGGCCGCTTTTTGGAAACCAATAATGAATGAATTTCATTTATCGCCTCCATAGAAATAACAGTCGGTGAACATTCTTTTAAATATATGGCGGCCTGTCTAATAAATTGAAGCCACTTGCCGGGGCCGGGCCGTTTAAACATCGCCCATATGCTCTCAGAAACATTAATGTCTGGCGAGGACTCGTGTTCAAGATATTCGCTACTTAAAACTAAAGCAAAATACTGAAATGTCATAGGGATAAGAGAAAAACATAACCATTGCAGACCAACCTGAGGATTCTGCTCGTTTTCAATCTGGTAGAAAATTTCAGTTATTGGCTTAGGTAACGAATCCAAGATATCTTGACTAAGAATTATCTCTTCAGAATCCATGCTATGCCTTCGGCTATCAATGTCCGCAAAAAACGGCAGCAGATGCCATCTATGTTGTTTTCGTCAAAACCAAAATCGATATCATGCTGCAAAAATATATCTAAATCCGAAGATAAAGTCCAGCAAAGAATTAGGTCTATTGGGGAAACAAATAACAATCATAAACAATATTTTATTACCCGGAATGTAGGGAATCAATTTTAATCTTCCTACTGATACCAAATACAATAATATCTACATTTTTATAAATAGGACTTCTCTCCCGGCAAAAAAAACCAAGACGCGAACTTAGGGCACTAGTCTGAAAAACTATTAATAAGCTCTAAAATTTTTGACACAAGGTTGACGCAGATCTGGCACGAGCACTTTTTGCTGCTTTTGTACCCATTGTACCACAACGACTTACATCATATAGCGGTGCAGGGATTTGAACCCCGGATTCATGAGGGCCCTTTTTTGTAACCGTATAGATTACAACGAATTACGCCATAAGTCATTTTCCCACAATTGGTTTTGACCTTTAACTGTTTTAAGTTGTTTTAAATTATTTTGGACTATTTTAGAATTTTTTTGACACAATTTTGACACAAAATCCTTTGATTATACTAGTCATATACGTCTATTATCGTAGATCTCCGGCAAGAAGCTCAAAAAATCATATTCAACTGACTACAATGCTTCCATCCAATCTTATCTGATTAAAACCAGTCTTAGACCTTTAACCACCAATGTTATGGCTTTAAATCCATATCACACAATCAGTAAATTGATTCACTGGAAACCAGCGCAAACGCTAGACCAGGCCTTTTCTGCTATTATTTAGAATCTTGATCTTTAATACGGCGGATTGACAGTCCGGACTTAAAATGACTATAATGAAATCGGGCGGAATTCCCTCTTCCATCGGATTCATAGAATTCTAAAACCAATCAAAAATAGGACAACATTTATACTGGAGTAAAGAAATCGAATTAAAGAAAGGACTTTGAAATTAAGATAGGTAAAATAAAAAAAGTAATTGCTATGGCGCAATCAATGATATAGATTTTAAATGCTCATGTTCGAATTGTCTGAAGACATACAGTCTCAAAGAGAGTATTTGGAATTGAAGAAATAAAATGCCTAGATTTGGGAGAATATGGCTGTGCATATAATATTGAATAGAAAGATTAATCACTTGATAATAGCAAAATATTTGTTTTCCTGTTGATTTTGCCCTTTTATGCTAATACCATATGATCCATGGTTAAGAAAGGATTTATTAGCCCACATAAGGCAGAATGGCGAGAGCAGCCTTGCTTATGCAGCTTTGCAGCCTAACATTAAACATTTTTTGGATCCAGACCGAGGATTTATCGCTTATAACCTGGGGGGCAGATTTAACGAAAGTGTGATTGTTTTAGGTAAGCCGATTTGCTCTGATTCGGATTTGGAACAGTTAGTAGAATCTTTTTCTTCGAGTTATCCGAAAGCAGTTTATTTCCAAGTTGATAGACAAACCGCTAAAGTACTAAATCAGTTTAAATACAAAATCAATGACTTTGGCCTGGAGACCTATCTTGACTTAACCAATGAAACTTATAGAGGTAAACAGGTTGAGCAATATAGTTTAGCAGGTAAGAAAAAACAGAACATCAGGACTGCTTATAACAGGGCAAAAAAAGAAGGTATTGAAATTATTGAAAAGCCATTTGATGACATAGATCCATCAGATATACTAGACATCTCAAATGAATGGATTTTGACCAAGCTGGTAAGCACCGGAGAATTGAAATATTTAGCAAGACCCATCGGTATCAATGAAGATTCTGGAGTAGCATTGCCTGATCAACCATACCTTAGATACCAGGATGATGAAGGAGTAAGAGTTTTTTTTGCTTATTCTCCTAAAGGAGAAATATTGGCATTTACGATATATGATCCTATTTATTATAGAGGTGAATTAGTCGGATATGCAGCCAATGTGTTAAGAAAAAAGAAAGAAGCTCAAGACCAATTAAGAGAACCTACAGATAATAGAACCGGAAAGGAAGTCACTCCTGGAATACTAGATGCAATAAATGTTGAAGCAATGAATAGATTCAAAGAGGAAAGTATAAATATCATGGCTCTTGGATTATCACCTTTTGCTGACATCAACGATCAGGAATTCATTACTGAGGATAATCTAAAAGGAATACATAATCTTTGGACACATAATATTTTTTCATTCTACTATGATCATGGCAATGCATTATTTAATTTCCAAAAGCTAACTCATCATAAGGCTCTGTATCGAGGGAGAGAAGAAAAAACTTTTTTCGCTGCGAAACAGAAATTAATGCAGCTATGGCATATTAACAATGCATATGGTGTTACTGGTATAAATGTGCTAACTCAGATTTGGAGGATGTTACATACATAACTTGTTATTTATGGTCATAAAAAATTTCACTTTTTTTTGGCATCCTGTTGAGTTCTATGGAGGATGACAAGCCAAGGACAAGGCTACGAGGTATAGGAAATTCTGACATGTATGCGTATTTGAGATTGCCAAAACCAAGAGTAAACGCATTTGAGTTATCAAAACCTTGAAGGTAGCATCCTCCCATAATGTCAAACTCTTCTGAAGCTAGTCGTTCTCCCTCTCTTAACATTTTTCTCATATCAGATATGCTTGTTCCTTCTTCCACCACAAAATGATCAGTAAACATAAAATTATCAGTTCCTATCTGTGTTATAGGAATCCTATAAGCTAGTGAAGCCCCAATTATCTTGCCCGATTTTGCATAAGCAATGTATAATGGAGTAAAGGCATCATCTGAGAATGGATTGCTGAATGTTGACTGGTATATAAATTCATCCTTGTTCCATAATCTTTGGATTCTTTTATTGGGATTTCTCCTGTTTAGGAATCTGCTATAGAATTCGTCAGCATTATTGGCATCCATTACCTTTGCATCAACGCCGCTTCCCTTTTTTATGTCAGAAGTAAACTTTACGATAGGTTTCTCATAAGATGCTAAATGCAATGTTTGCACAGCCCGTTTATAATCATACATTCTATACACGATTGGAAATGCACCGATGAAGTCTATTGTGGAATCCTTCTCTTTGAAAATCGTCAGACTATGACCTTTATCGCTGTTAATGCTATCCCACCATAATAAATACGGTTGTCCATCAGTCTGATCAAACATTTGCTGCTTTATGTGTAGGTTTATAAGCTGCATTAATCCTTGCCTTTTATAATTTGGATTAATGCTAATTGCTGTTAGTGTACCACTATCTAGTATACCGCTATCAAATCTCACTCTTCGAGGGACAACCACTGCAAGCCCCGCAACTTCAGCCTTATCCAGGACCAGAGTTATAAGTTCCTTGTTCTTCTCAGAATCCCCAAACAGCCAGTTGAAGTATCCCGCAGTGTAGACGAACCTCCCCTTAGCTTGACCAGAAGTGTAAACATATGTGTCTTTCCAGGATGTGTCAACATGATCTGCGATGTTCCTGAAATCCCTCATTTTATGATCTCTTGGAATATCCGATACTCTCTTGACATCATAACTACATACATTGGGATGTTTTCTTATGAGTTTTTCCAATGAAACATCAAAATCAAACCTGCCACTACCCTTCATTCGTCTCTCTTCCCAGTTTAAGTTTAGATAACATTTTTCGAGCTTGGATTCGAATAAATGGAATCCCTTGGAGATAGTATAATCCTACAAACTGGGCAAGACCAAACACTGTGCCTTTAGTCGCGATATGTGTCATGTGATCAACTCCCCGAAACCTTGACTTATTGAATGATTGACCTTTGAAACCATACAGTGCATCCATGAATGGATCATTGTAGGTCTTCTCAGACTCACTCTGGACTATTCTATTTCGGCTTTCAAATGTAGGATTATCAGCAGATACCTTATAGAAAGGGGAAAGACCTAAGGATATCAATTCCACTTCTTCATTCTTAAAGATATCAGCTGCCTCACACACGAGAGCCTGCATTGTCCCGTCCGGCGCTCGTGAGCTGACCCTATTGATATCCGCATAATACCCGATAACTTTATTCTCTCTAAACATTGGATCAAAGAACATATAACCAACCAAGTCATCATCCTTATACCCCAGAAAATACCTGACTGACTCATGGATTTTATAGTCCAGGGGGCGTGTTAAAAATGGCATCTCTATCTTTAAACTCTTAGTCTTCAACCATTCATCTGATATTTCCTTCATTATCGAGATATCAAGATCAGAAAACTCGGTTACTTCCCTAACTTCCAATCCCCCTCGTAATGCTATGTTTTTCTTTCTTCTCACATACTCAAAATCCTTCCCTTTAAGCGTGAATTTATTCAACTCTATGTGAGTGTCAGTACCGAAATCTGTTATATCAAAACCTCTCTGATCCAGTACTTTTCCATATTTAGTGCTAATCTGGATGAATCCTGGCTTGGAGTATTGCTCCAGGAACTTATCTGTTATGTGCTCTAAGTTGTCATCTGACACTATAGGGTCGCTTAACACTAAGGGCTGGCCGAACCAGTGCTTCATATAAGGTATGTATCCTACTCCCTCTGCAATGAAGTGTTCCATTCCAGGCTGCACTGTAGAGTATGCAAGTGTATGGCCGCCGTATTGTTTTAGGTATTCCTTGATTTCAGGCTTTATTGATTCCACCATTCATTAACCCTTGATTAATATAAAGCCAATAATATCATTCACATGGTCCAATATTGGGCCAACCAGCCAGTTATTATTCTCATCGTTGGTTACATTGTATATACCATGTCCTTCATTTATTATGGCAAGGGGCGAACTATATATTTCGCATAATGAAATAATTACCTTGCTTTTAAATATGTCTCGCAATCTAAATCGTAGCCTTAAGTAAGTTTCATTAAGTAAAAGTATTTACTCGTGATAATAATTCTGCTTTTTTTTATAATAAAAATGATCATTAACTAAATTCACCATCGCATCCCGATCAACAGGGATTATTCTTTCAAGATACTCATTTCCTAAAGCAGCAACAACATTATCCATCCTGTGAATAGCTGCTGACTTGAATAAGTATCCTTCATATAAGGGCATAATCATCTTCTTGAACAGCGCTTCGATTGTGTTAGGTTTCTCACCGTCTTTTAAACTTGAAACAAATTCAAACGTGATCTCTGGATTGAGGCTATTGAAGATCCCATAGAAAAGATCCTGCAGTTTTGTGTTGTGCGGATTTACCGTATTATAGACGTGGTTGAGTCCATGATCAGAATCCCGAATCCCAAACATCATATCTACCAAGTCACTCCTTAGAATGAAATTGTGAGCAGAATCCTTATCTGCTTCTATCCTGACATGAGGCGCTACATTAGGATTCTTGGCTGCAAATTTCTTGTATGCTAAGTCAATAACATTTGCGACTCCGTACATGGTGTCGTCGCTAAGCACATTCGCTCCAAGTTCTTTTACTATGACACTTGGTCTGAAAATCCTATAAGGTAATCCTGACTCCTTAATCAGAGATTCTGCTCTCCACTTTGTCTCTTCATAAGGATTTATCCATCGGTTTGGTCGTGCTCCGTCTTCAAAGAACTCGTGAGGGTACGCTTGGATTCCATGCACAAATGCAGTGCTAATGTAGTTAATTACTTCGAGAGGTTGTTGTAACAGTCCAGCAACGTTTAATACACGCTGGGTTCCACCAATGTTGATGTCCATGAGCTTTGCCCGTTCAATTGGAGATTGAGAAAAACTTAGATAAGCACCAATGTGGCATATTTCGTCAACCACAGTCAGCATTTCCTGGAACTTATTGAAGTTTGCTTTATTGCTTTCATCATCAAGTTTCAGATACGCACTAACATCATTACCCTTCTTATCTAATTTCATGCCCAGATCCCCTTCGAGAACAACGATGCGACTACGATAGGATGTATCTATTCGGCTAAGTATTCGATCACTGGCAGATTTCTCTCTTGATGCTCTGGATAATATCCAAAGATTTACATTTGGATTAGATAGGTACCTGTTTATCACAGCGTCTCCTACAAATCCACTCCCTCCAGTTATAAAGGCATTCTTTCCTCTTCCGCTGCCGAGTGTGTGTCTTACTAATCGCTCATACCTATGGAGCTTGGAATCAAGTGTCTCAAAGAGAACCTGGTGGTCATCAGTCTTCTTGACAAACTTACCAAGCGTTGTATCTGTCATGGCACTAGCCGTCTTTTCCCCAGCTTCAGCGGTATACATCACTTGCTCGGTTTCTGGTCTTATCCTATTAATCTCTTGCATGACCCGATATCCATCTTGAAGAGGAATAATCTGCCCAGACGCTGTGGTGATTTCCTTTTTGGCTACATTAGATTGATTTAAAAGAAAGTCGATGATTGCTGCAGCCACTCTGCCTTGTTTAATACGCTCTATAGCATCCGCAGGATCAACAAATCTTTCGATATTATAATTATCACCGTACCTTCCTAGCAGAGATCTTTCTAGAGTGATTCCATAATGAGGATTATCCTCCAGCAGTACTATTGTATCCTTTGTATCTACCATCGTTTATTAGTGCTCCTTAGTAGTATAAGTATTTATTGAATATTGACCTCGATATTGCATGGTAGCTTTATTTCAAAATAGGTGTTATCTGGATTCGATTCAAAGGTCATTTTTCCCTGCAGCACTTTTTCGGTCTTCCTGACAACATCTACTAGTCCAAATCCAGTACCATTGTCCTTAGTTGTGTATTCTTCGGTACCTATCTTGGATGGATCTTCTATTTCAGGACCATCATTACTGATCCTTACACCAACACCATCTATGTATTTGATTAATGAGATATCGATGTTTCCATCCCTATGTATTGCTTCAACCGCATTGTTGAGAATATTTTTTAAACACTCTGTCAGAGCAGGTACGTGAGTATAAACTTCAGGTAGCCCATCATCTTCGTTTATGGTAACATTGATTTTATGGCGATAAAACCTTCCTTCAAGTTGAGGAAGCACTGTAGATTCAATGTATTGCCTCAATACTAGATTGTCATAGACTGATTCACGATGGCGTGCACCATTTAAAAATGCAGTCAGGTAGTTTCTTGTTTGAGTAGCAAGCGTTATTCCTGACTCAATCCAATACTTGCCTGTAACAAACGACTTGATTTTGCCAAACAACTCACTTTCATTCTCATATTTAATAGACAACTCCTGAATATAGTTAACATTTTCGACGGATAATCCTGCTAAGGTAAAATCTAAAGCATCTATGGCCTTTATTCCCTCAATACCTGCAAGCTTCTGCCTGTGTTGAGCTAGTTCATCCTGGCCTAGGATTGGCCTTGCATTGGATACAATGTATATCAACTTTGATAGGTTTTCTGAATCATTTTTCAGTGTGTTAAGAACGTACATCATTGAATCGATCATACCTGCTTTTAGATTTTCCAGACTATCAACTGTGCCATTAAGGTTATTCTTACTTTCATGCGCTACTCCACGAGCAAACTCTGCTTTATGTTTTTGGGCTTTAGCCTCAGCTCTTGCATCCATCTCGCTCTCAAGAGCGCGAACGAGATTGGTATTGTGCCTAGCATAAGCCTGCAGCAATACCTTCACAGTATCATCATTGAAGGGCTTTGGAAGGTAGCCATCGACCTGGATTTCGCCTTTGCTCGCCTCGTCGAACTCGTCCTTGAAACCGGTGATCAGCAGCACTAATCCATGCTCATATTTTTCTTTGAATAATCTGATCGCTTCAGTCCCCTGCCTGCCTCCAGCTCCTGCAAGCCTGTAATCGCTGATAAGTATCTCCGCGTCATCACCCTTTTCAAGCCGTGCCTCTAGAGAATCCACTGAATTGAATCCCCTCACCCTGTGGTCAGGTAACGCGTCTCTGACAAGCTCCCTGAGATACTTGAGCGTGGGTTCCTCATCCTCGACAATATATACGGTTGGTTTTGTAGCCATTATCTTACATCCCGCTCGTTTCTTATGGGTTTTAGCATGCGATTGACAAATGTTGGAATCACACCTTGGTAATTCTTCTGATTCTGGTAAAGGTCTAACGGGTCCAGCATAGTGGGCACCCAGTTCCCTGCAACCACTCCGTGCTTGAATTCTCCAGGCTTGTCTACCAGCTCCTTGAATCCGAATGCTCGTGCAAACTTGATCTCACCCTCTGGCACTGGCTGGAATATCATTGGATGCCCTTCTGTGAATCTTCGCACGTGATTGTATGCATAGCGCAGCATGCCCAGCCTCAGGTAGAAAGTCTGGTCCTTTTGAACAGCGCTACTGACTGCTATCCGGTCGAACTGCGATATGTTGGAGCCATTATCCCGATACTCGCTAATCGAATACAGGTAATCAAAGTTCACGATGCCGTGCATGATCCTTAGAGTCCCAACACATATTGGGTCTTCGCCTTTCCTGTATTGGAAAATCCCGACCTGGTGCGTTGTGCTATAATCATCGAATGCATCCCACTCCTGTTTCTTTTCTGCGTACTTGTCAGCGACTTTGGATGCCGGGACAATGCCCTTGTCCTCAACAAAGTGCTTCCACCTGAACTCTCCGATAAGCTTGCGCTCGAGTGGAGTATCTGCCCTCTTGATTATGACATCATCGATGATCCTTTCCTCAAGCTCATCTGGCTCGCCTCCGGCAACCTTCTGAGTGGCAAAGAGAACGGGCGGCCTCTCACGCTGATATAGGTCGATGATCTCTGGCAGGTCTTTAGCTATCTGCGCAAGAGTCTCATCAGTAAATGGTTTTTCATAAAAGGAGTCCACGATAGCAGGCGCGATGATAAGGTCATCTGCAAGGTCAGTAGGCACACCTAACCCTTCCTCTGCCTCTTGCTTGTAACCAGTCCCAAAGAACACGGGTATGTGAGCATCAAAATCAGACTTAGCCTTTATTACCAGGTTGTGGCCTTGCTCAGGAGCTTTCAGGTTAGAGGTCAGGCGCTGGTCAGTCCATAGCCCGATCACGTAGTCGCCGCTGCTATAGGTTCTCTCAAGTCTCTGGAGGGCAGAATCATATGAGTTGTGCTTTATTATTCGTACTTCCTCAGATAACAGAGGCTTGATGAGCTCAGCTACGTAATCCAGTATCGGCTGTTCGTCCTCCACGATCATGAATACTCTCTTAAGCATTTCATCCCCCATTGATCGCCTTTAGCGGCGTGTAGAGCGTAAACGTTGTCCCACTGCCTGGTTTAGTGTCTATCTCGATCTTCCCCCCTATCCTATCATAGAGCTTCTTGAGGTTGCTAAGCCCCATGCCTCTGCTAAGCCTTCCCAGGTCAGCGCCCTTTGTGGTGAAGAACGGGTCGAAAATCCTCTTCATGTTCTCTTCAGAGATACCAGAACCTTCATCGCGCACGCTCAGGACATGATAATCTTTTTCGATCCTAGTCTCGATGTAGATGTTGCCCTTGTAGCCTACTGCATCCACGGCGTTGTTGACCAGTGTAGTAACGGCTTCCTCATAGTAGCCTGTGTTTATCTCAACAGCGGTGCTTGGGGAGAGCTTTGCCTCCAGGTGCACATCGTGGCAGTCAGATCGGGACGTGACCAGTGATTCTAAAAGGTTCTCCAGGACCTTCCTGTCGTCGCTGATGTAGTTGCTCCTGTTCACCTTGAACCTGGCATCTGGTGTGATCGTGCTGACAAGGTTTGTGTTCCTCTGGCTTGCGATATCGATATCCCGCTGGGCCCTTGCAGCCATAAAGCGTGAGTGTAGGTATGAGAGTATCACCTGCGTGTTGTCTTGATAGGACTCCAGGAGTGATTTAAGATAATCGGGCGTCTGCTCCAAATTGACAAGCTTCTCTGCAAGCTCGTACGGGTCACCTAAGCCATCGCCGTACTTATCGTCTATGAATTCCTCGAGCTCATCCATGACAGGCCCCTTCTGGTCACTGCTCCACCCCTTGTGGTTGAGTGCGTAATTAAAGAGTGAGTCTGCCCTGTCCATGATTTCTGAAAGCGTTGGATCTTGGATACCTATCTGCCTGAGCTCCTTGAAATACCGGTCTGAATCTTTCAGATACTTTTGAAGGCTTTCGTTTGCTACCCGAAGCGTAGTGTTGACATTGTTGAAACCGTGCCACGAATTAGCTACAAGCTCACTCTGTGCTGCGACGCGCTCAGCTACAATGCGGGCTTTCTGCTCTGTCTCCAACTCGTCCTTTGCTTTGTTAATTATGCGATTTTTCTGTCTAATCCGTAAGGTATAAAGTATCACCAATCCCAAAATAAAAATCAGCGGAATTGCCGCGAATGCCGAAGCCAGCCATGGTTTTCGAAAGAAAACAGAAAACCACGGTGTTCGTTGAATCGACAGGTGATAGGTAGTCGTACGTTTATCGGCCCCGGCAATTATATGCAGTCCGTTTTTGGTAGAATTGTCGGGATACATAAAAAAAGAATAAGCGGAAAGCCCATTGTTAAATTGTGCGAGAGGTGCAAACTCTCTATCCAGCAGCCATGTCTTGTTATCTGTTGTAGCAACCAAAAGCTGGCTTTGATTGTTTCCAATGAAGTCTTGACAGGCAACCGGATATCCCATGGTGTACAGTTTACACTCTGATAATATCTGAAGATGGTGATCGAAAATTACTATCGTAGTGTCGGTAAAAGTGGCCATGTATTCTGGCTGGTCATCGTCATCTAAATCTATTTTAATAAAGGCGCGAAACGCTTTATTCTTGCCGGTGGATATTGAATCGATTAGTTTACCTTCTCTGCCGAATACTAAGAAAACTGCTGTTTCGTTTGTACTGTCGGAATCTATTGCGATATTCATTTCCGGGCTTAGGGCCGAAATAATTTCGTCCAATCCATCTTGATTATAATCACCGATCTCGAAAAAACATGTCGAGAAAAGACCTCCCGTTTGTCTTATCCATTTCAATGAGCCGTCAATGTTTAAGGCAACAAGATATGAATAATTATCATCCATTTTGTCCGTCACCACCCCGTTTCCTTTGGAGGCAATTCCACATATAATGGAAAACGGCTCGGACTTTAGAGTTCTTAATATACGAGTGTGCTCCCTCTGAAGACTTCCTGATACATTAAATTGCCATAAAGTGCGTTCATTTTTTAGATCTATACAAACCAGCATTCTGGGAAGCGAATCATAACCTGCATCAGTACTGACCAGGATATCCGGCCAACCGTCATTATTTATGTCTGCGGATCCGCAAATAGATACGCTCCCATCCCAGTATCCGTTGTCATCCAGGTCTCTACAAATCGCTATCATTTGTTTCAGTCTGTTGTCATCAGTAGGACTGATAATTTCGAGCCAGGCGGTATCCTGCGATACATAAGCCACAAGAACTTCCAGAGTATCATCGTTGTTAATATCACAAAAAAAGTGTGATGAGAATCCCGAAGTGTTTATATTTTCCTGATTAATGGCATTGATTGTATTCGTAGCTTCATAGAAAACGATACTTGAAAGATCTTTACCAGGTGTCCATCCCGATTGAGCCGCATACATGCGCGTAACACCATCACCGAATAAATTCAGGGGAACGCGCTCTTCGATATATATATTTCCGTTGCCATCTATATGACGAGATTTCTCCCCTACGACGAATTGGCAGGGAAGCGTTTGGGCATCGGAAACCGGTTTTAATGTATAAAAATTCCCGTTATCTGATAGCAGATCACATGAGAATAGGCCTAGCAATATAGAGCCAATACCGACGATTTTTAAAACGTTGCAGATTGCCTTTTTCAATCATCGTCCTCCATCCCTAAATATAGTTAATGTTTTAAATTGGGCAAGGTGGTTAAATCCCTTATTGTTGAGTGCGTATTTTGAGAGTGTATCTGCTCTGTCAATGATACCTGAAAATTCGATAACACCAGTACCCACGGTATCTTTCATATACAGCGTCATGAGTTTCTTAAGGAGTTGATTTGCCTCTAATTGGTATTTCTGGAAACTATCATTGGCAGCCCTTATTGCAGCATTAACATTGTTTAATCCATGCCAGGCATTAGCTACAAGCTCACTCTGAGCTGCAATACGCTCAGCTGCGATACGTGCTTTCTGCTCTATCTCTAACTTAGCCTGTTTCTCATAAGCCTTCAGGATCGGTCCAAAGTATTTCAGGAACCTCTGCGTGACTGCAAGCTGGTATTCAGTAACAGGCGCCTTGTTATCCTTAGGGGATGTATACTCCACATCAGGAATGTTATTAACATCCAGAGGCGTCTTACCTCCATTTGAGATCCCAGTCTCAAAGATGTCTAAGTTGATGTATGCCCATGTTTCTCTTTCGTTTGTGGCTGGGTTTTTCTTTACTAAAGGAAATAGTGCTAGACTGCACCATTCAGAATAGTCCAAAAGATAGAATTTTGCACTGCTGTTATCTACATTAATTCTAAACATATTCGTTCGCCCAGGATAGTGGCCGTCAAATCTTCTGATGAAATTGACTCGGTTTTCGGTGTACGTTTGTCAAGTGTTTGAATCAATTGAGTATATTCGTTTTTTCTTCTGTATACATTTTGACGGTAAACATATAATAGATTTTGGCCTTTAACTTCTTCCAGAAACATGGCATCATTGTCGACCGAATCCATTTCATGAATCGGAACTATTAGAGGAAATAACCTTAAAAAGCTTTGGCCTGTCTCATTCCAGAGAATCATGGCTTCGCGGGCTGATGTCGGACTAATGCTTTTATTATCAAAGGGGCGGTTGTCAAGCGATATGTATTCCTCGTTTCCTTCATTACTTATTAGTACCTTGGTTTCAAATAGCTTGGGTACTGATCTTACAGCCAGTTTCCAGATATGATAATGCTCTTTTAATAAGATGCTTGCACGGTTGTTTTCTATGAATCTACTGTGCGCGAATCGGTTCCTAATATTTACCAGGGCTTCGAAATAGTCAAGCGGATCGCTTCTGCTTGAGCCTTCGGAGATCTTGATACGTGGTCGTTTTTTGGCGACCAATAGTGCATCTATTTCGTTAATTGCTTCTGCCGAAATGACTGACGGTGAATGTTCTTTTAGGTATATTGTGGCTTGCCGTATAAATTGAAGCCACTTTCCCGGGCCAGGTCGTCTGAACATCGCCCAAATGCTTTCCGAGACATTAATATTTGGTGATGATTTGTGTTCAAGATATTCACTGCTTAAAACCAATGCGAAATATTGAAATGTCATAGGGATAAGGGAAAAGCAAAGAAGCTGTAAACCAATTTGAGGATTCTGCTCATTCTCGATTTGATAGACCAACTCAATTATCGGTTTCGGTAGTTTGTCTAGAATATCTTTACCAAGAATTATTTCCTCGGAATCCAATTCTCATCTCCTATTTGACATAATATCCTAAATATAACTGCAGGAGCTGCCATCCCATATGTCACAATCGAATCGAAAATCGATATTAAACGGCAATAATATAACCAATTGCGAATGTAAAGTCCAGCAAAGAATTAGACCGTTCAGGAAATCGAATAATAATTACCTTACCATACCATACCTATATACCCAGAATTTAGCGAATCACTTTTAATAATCTTATTATGGAAAAAATCGTATTAGTAGGCCTTTTCGAAGATAAGCTTATATCTTCGAAAAACGATTCCGTGAACTTAGGGTATCATTCTGAAAGATTATTAATTCATATTTTGGTTTAATTTTTTTTAAGTAGATTAAGCTTAGTAAATAATGCCCGGCAGAATAGATCCCGCCGGGCTTTTCTGTTTATAAGGCCGCCTGATTATACTCCTCCCTATTTAAGCAACATCATCTTCTTCGATTCGACAAACTCACCGGCTTTGATTTGATAAAAATATATCCCGCTGGCAACATTACTCGCATCCCATTCTACGACATGTGTTCCGGCATCGTAGAATTCATTCGCCAGCCCTTTAACGCGTTGCCCGACGACATTGTAAACAATCAATTCGACATCGGAAGCGTTCGGAAGGTTGAACTCGATTTTAGTAATCGGATTAAACGGATTAGGATAAATAGCTGTTGAAAACGTATTTGGTAACAGGTCATCAGTTGACTGTCTATAGGTGATTTGAGGAATGTCAAGCGGAATGATTCCCGTCGGTAAATCAAAGAATGCACAATTAATATTGACTGCAATCGAAATCACACTTGCATCATTCTCGGTATTGATGTCGGTTAAAACGTTAGCCATATAGGTTATAGCCTGTGAGGCAGTGCCACCATCGATGCTTACGGTATCGCTTGTATGTAATCTTCCGGATACGGTATTTAATAGAGTAGCAAAGAAGTGTTTCTTCGAACGATCTGATGAAGAGGCAAAAAAACTGGCCGAAAGGATATCATACATATCATCAAGATTTTCAACGCCGGAAAATACATCAAAATATCCATCGTAATGAGTATGTATTTGATATAAAAAATCAAGGAGCTCCGATTTTCCATATTGCGTCCATGTCCACTCTCTAATGGCAGCCTTAACTTGCCATCTCCAGAAAAAAGCCTGCCTTACACAACCAGTGTTGGGATTTTCCTCAAGTGTAAAATTCACTTCAAGGTCATTACGCTCAACTGTTATAGGAACCACATCATCCGAGGTTGGTGTGTATCCGAGCGGAACCTGGATTTCTACGACGTAATTACCATTGGGAGTATTTTCGAAGAAATAAAAACCTGTCTCATCAGTTTCCGTTGAAGACAGAAGATCGTTATTAGAGTCAATTAGGTAGACAGGGACGGCAAATAGGCCATTGCCGGAGGAAGAGACAAGTCCAGTAATACGCGACGTCGGAGACGAGTGAAGGTTGAACAGAATCGAGACATTATCTGTGTTGTTGTTCGCAGTTACTAAATCCTGGTCGCCGTCACCATCAAAATCCGCCGAGAAGACCCAGTGCGGATAGACATCGACGCTATACTCCTCAGAGGATGCGAAAGTTCCATCGCCGTTGTTCAACAGAATTGAAACATCATCTGACTGGTAGTTCGATACTGCCAGGTCATTATCCAGGTCACCATCAAGATCAACCGAAATAACCGAGTTTGGATGATCCCCAACTCCATACTCCTTCGAAGGCGCGAAGGTTCCATCGCCGTTGTTTAGCAGGATTGAGACTTCATCTCCGTCAGTTGTCACAGCAAGGTCATTGTATTTGTTCCCATCAAGGTCAACCGAGAAAACCGTTGTTGTGTGCCCTGCGACACCATACACTGCCGAGGGCGCAAATGTCCCATCTCCATAATTCAATAATATAGATACGTCAGATGAGATTCTATTCGCCAACGCTAAGTCGTTTCCATTAATCCCGTCAAAATCAACCGAGAAAACTGAATGCGGGCCGTCGCCTGCCCCGTACATCACCGGATGCGCAAATGTCCCATCACCGTTGTTTAACAGAATCGAGACACTGTCTGACTCATAGTTCGTTACTGCAAGGTCATTATCCAGATCACCGTCAAGATCAGTCGAGAAAATCGATGTTGGGTGAGATCCGGCATAGTACTCCACCGAGGGCGCAAACGTCCCGTCGCCGTTGTTCAACAGAATCGAGACACTGTCTGGCTCTGCGTTCGCCACGGCTAGGTCATTGTCAAAATCTCCGTCAAAGTCAACCGAAAAGACTGATACCGGCTCTCCCCCGGCGTCATACTCCCCGGAGGCCACGAAGGCACCGTTACCGTTATTCAGCAGGATTGAAACACTCTTTGATCCCAAGTTTGCCACCGCTAGGTCTTTGTCGGAGTCCCCGTCAAGATCCACCGAGAAAACTGCCCGCGGATGATCCCCGACGCCGTAGAAGGTTGGATCGCCAAACAGCGGCTGTGATGTGGCTTGACTGACAGCAATCAGTAATACCACAACGAGAACTGCAAGTTGCTTTTTCATAGCATCCTCCTGTTACGCGTGTCTCCCGCCTGGGGTACACGCTGGTTTGAAACTGTCGTTGCTAACCTTATATAGTAGCGGAGAAC
>Ga0272443_10003718_pt1 | contig 17633 bp, 12 predicted proteins | sample SSMAcet12_FD_193581 | JGI IMG/M metagenome (GOLD analysis project Ga0272443, IMG submission 193581) | Marine sediment archaeal communities from Little Sippewissett salt marsh, Falmouth, MA, United States - SSM-Acet-12 | ecosystem: Environmental > Aquatic > Marine > Wetlands > Sediment ... | reverse complement strand
ATCAAAATAACAATAAATTAAATCTAGAATCAAATAAAAATATCCAAGAAGCAGTGACTACTCTTGCTGCAGTTGGATGGAGCATAAAGGAAGATTACAAGGATGCTGTCTCAGAAGCAGTAGATATGGCAAAAGATGGGCTTGGTAATGAAACACCAGTATTTGCCTATGTAGTTTTAACTCCCAGATTAACTTCAGAAGAAAACAGTAATGTTGCCGATGAAATAAGAAATCAACTCGGACAAGATGTAAAGATGGCCGGCATAACTACAAAACTTGGAGTGATGACAAATGACGGAATCCATGTTGGAGAAAACGGATCAATCGGGATATTATTAGTTGCATCAGAAAATATAACCTTTGGAGTTGGTGAAGTAAATCTGGAAGATTTTAATTCATCGGAAGAAGCTGGAAAGACAGCAATGCAAAACGCAATTGCAGACGCTGGTAATCCTAGTACTTCTCCAAATATGACCCTGTACATCGGAACTACTCGGAGAGGTGATGATATGAGAATACTGGATGGGATAGCAGAGGTTATAGGTGCTGACTCCCCAGTTATTGGAGGCAGTGCAAATGATGATAAAGTTTCAGGTTTATGGATGCAGTTAACTCATAGAAAAAGCTATGAAAATGGTTTAATTTTAGTTGCAATTTATACAAATTTGAAAAATGGATGGGGGTTTGAAACTGGATATAAGCTAACTGATCATAGTGGAATAGCTACTATATCAGATGGCTATCTTATTTCAGAGATTGATGACCAACCTGCTCTTGACGTCTATGATGAATGGTTAAACGGCGAGTTATATGAAAAATTAAATGCAGGAGAATTTAATGACGAAACCGGAAATATATCCTTTAGTAAAATAAAGGAGTTTACTCTACTAAACCCCGTAGCAAGAGTATTGCGAACAGAGGATGGTAGAATAGGACACTATACGGTATCTCCTATTCCAAGTACAGAAGATGTTGCATCAAAAAAATTAAGGGTATTTGCAGAGATTCAGGAAGGATGGGAAATAGCTCTTTACAGAGGAACATGGCAAACACATATGAACAGAGTTGAAACAATACCAAATGATGCCTTAGATCGAGCTGGGCTGAATCCAAGTGAAGGAATTTTTGCCATAATGCAGTTTTGTAACGGATTAAGAAGTCAGATTCCTTCAGAAGAATTTGAAAAGGTACCTGCTATTACAGATGATGTCCTTGGTGGTGTTCCTTTTATAGGAGCAATAACTGGAGGCGAACATGGTCCCATTCCTGAAGTAGGGAGAAATGTAAATGCAAATCTAATAGAATGTATGATTGTTGTTGGTTAACATACAATTATTCATTTAGGAAATTGACATGAGGCTTTTCCGTAAAACATTACTAGCGGTTTTTTCTTGTTTTCTCCTGATTATTATTATTTTATCTTATATTTTAGCAATAAATCATGTCAATGATTCAGAAAATGGGTTGATAGAACAAAACAGGATATATGGCAGATTGATATCAAAACAAATAGAGATTGGTTATCTACAATCTGATTGGCCGTATGAAATATTAAATGAACTATCAAACCGAGAGGATTTTCTTTTCTGGTGGGTTGTCAAAGGTGATGATACAATATATCGTTCTGATGATGTATCTTTTATGAGAACGAATGTCTATGATTATTTTCCACAGTTGAAGGATCGTAAAGAAATTGATGACACGATTTATTCAAATAACGAAAAAAATTACGAAATTTATTTTAAGCAATTCCATTATGGCAGTGAAATTTGGACAATATGGATAGGTTTTTCGTTAGATGCGATTCACCAAACAAGTACAAATATACTTGTTACTGTTTCCATATCCGTCATATCCATATTGATATTAATTTTTATTTTATTATATATGCTGATGAAGTCCTTTACCACCCCAATTGTAAAACTGTTGAAAACCGTATCAGAAGTTGGTAAAGGAAATTTTGATGTAAGTTCAGATATAAAATCAAAAGATGAAACGGGACAACTTGCCTCAGAATTTAATATAATGGTCAAAAATTTAAAGGATTCACGGTTAAAGATTGAAAAATATAGTAAAAATTTGGAAAAACTGCTTAAACAAAAAGATGAATTTATTAGTCAACTTAGTCATGATTTAAAAAGTCCATTGAATCCTTTGATTAATCTTTTACCTATTATTGAAAAAGAGACAGAAAATAAAAAGCATAGAGAGATTCTATGTGTAGTTAATAGAAATGTTGGGTACATGAAAAATCTTGTAAAAAAGAGCTTGAAACTTGCTAAATTGAATGCCCCCAGTACTAAATTAAAAGTTGAAGATGTTAACCTGTTTGATAAAATTAATATGACGATTAAAAAGAATGATAACATATTTAATAATTACAATATAAAAATTAAAAATAACGTATCTGACAAGATAAATATAAAAGCCGATTCATTGCAAATCGAAGAATTATTTGACAACATTATCAATAATTCCATCAAGTACAGTCCTGATGGCGGCACTATTGCCATTGATGCAAAATTCGAAAATGATTTTGTAAATGTTTCAATAAAAGATGAGGGCAATGGAATGACACCTGAACAGATTGTTCATGTGTTTGACGAATTCTACAAGGCGGATTGGTCAAGACATGATTTTGATAGCAGCGGTCTAGGTTTATCCATTTGTAAACGGATTGTTGAAAAGCACGGTGGCAGGATTTGGGTAGAAAGCAAAGGAGTTGGAAAAGGCTCTACTTTTTACTTTAACATTCCTATTGAAAATGTTTCAGCTGAAAAAAATGTTAGCCAGGAAATTGATAATTTCCTGTATCTAAGGGAATTAAAACAGAAAGATAAGGATCAATTAAACGACATATAATGAAACGGACAACCTAAAAATAATTAAGTGATTTAACAAAAATTAATTTTTAATTTAGCGAAAAGCTAAGAATTCAGCTTATGTGCAGAAGACAATATAAATTCCTGTATTCTAATGATAAAGGATTTTTTTATTACCGAATTTGGCCAATAATGCACTTCTTTTGATAGTATTATGAAAAACCACCGATTCTGAGACTTGGATCACCTAGTAGTGCCCATTGTTGAACAGTTTTCGGATGACCGGCGCCAAGATCTCCCATGTCAAATGTATTGATGTAACTGGTGAGAGTCTGCGTGTAGGCATTGCCCAGGATGTGTTGACCTTCTTGACCGTATTGTCTGAAAAATTCAATTGTTATCCATGAATCTCCGCCCCCAGATGTACACATTTTTCCAGGCATTCCATATCCTAGACCTGTGTTTCCCATTGTTGCAATTGCCCCACCGTTTGGTCTGCTTATCATAAACCAGGAAAAGGTTTCAGGAACAGCTGCACCAAATGTCCATAATGAACTTTTTGGGAGATTAAGACCCTTAAAAATATAAGGCATTATATCTAGAAAAGCAGGTATTGCTGATACATTGAATTGGCTGTTATGGCATCCACCAATCACAGCAATTGGTAGTTTTTCCCCATTTTTTAATTGATCCATTGGAAAAAGAGGGAATCTTAAAAATGGGGGCTTAGATTTAAAAACCAAAGATGTAACTCTTAATCCTGTAAAACTTGCTCCATCCCTATTTCCTGGAACTCCTGGAAAGTGATCAGCCCAAACATTTGGACTTCCATGTCCAGATAAAAATAAGAAACCACATCCTTGGCTTATTGCCTCAATAACGTCTGATTCTCCTGTTAGTTTACCGTTTGAAGCCCAAAGTATCTCCTTCTCAAAATCTGAAGGCATATAGTATAGAGCCCCGCCACGTCCAAGCAATTCTTTTTCTCCTGTAGTCCACTCTCCTTCATAGTACATTTCTGTATTATTTCTCCAAGCGGAAAACACTGTTTCTCCAAATTCATTTTCAATCCAAACATGAATGTTTGTAATATTACCATATGGCTGAGGATCGTATGATTTACCTCTTATTGTTAATACTTTGCTCATGTAACTCATGTTTGCCCATGGGTTAAAATTGTTACAATAAGCCTTTCCTTCTCCAGGACAGAAGAAATAATCACGATTTCCCAATATATTCCCCTCAGAAATAGTTACAATCTCAGCGATTGGTGGTGCGGGAAAACCATTTTTTATTTCAGGTTTTAGATCATCATCATGATTAAATGTAATATTTGTCGGAACAGATCGATCAATAGTGATATTTATGATATCGATCGGACCAGATATTAGATCAACATTTGTGCTCTGTGCATAAATTGTGTAACTGCCTTCTGGTAACTCAGAGGTGTCCCATGTTATGTTTAGATCTTGCTGATCTAGAAAACCATCTCCTGATACAACAATCATCTTCTTAAACCAAGACGGGTCACAGGGACTTTTTTCGTAATTAATAATTTTATTTACAACTGTTTCAACCTCCTTAACGTTTACACATGCTAAACGACCTAAAGATACATCAGGTAGAAAGTCAATTCCAGTGTCATTTTCTATTCCGGGTCTATTCCATGCAAAAAAGATATCGTCTCCATTAGGGTCCCAATCTTCAAAAGTACGACCAAATTCATTGTCATACTTCCAGATGTCTGCATAATAAAGATCACTTATAACTCCAGGATCATGAAGAGACGATGCAAGTGGATATTTTGGGTTATCGTAAACATTTGTGTATCTCACAGGCACATTCCAATCTTTGGAGCCTTGATTATCATCATCTCTTGGACTGGCCCAAATAAATGAATTCAAACCCCCGACCAGAAGTACATATTTCATGCTCCACTCATCGAATGCCTCTGCTAAAAAATACTTTATCTTTTCTGGTTTGTCTCTTCCTTGATAATCTTTGTAAATGTCCTCAGTGGTTTTAAGTATGGTTGAAACTCCAAAATTGTTTTTATGATTTATAAGAGGTTGCAATGGCTGTGAAAATTTTGAGGGTGCAATTATTAACAACTCATATTCACTGTTCGACATTACAGAGCTTGTTGGACATTCATAAGTTACATCTATATCGAAATCATCACAAAACAATAGCTCGTCTTCAATAGCATTATATCTTAAAGGGAATAAATCGACTACTAGTTGGGTAATATGTTCCAAATCTGAATTAAGTCCACATCCTATTTTATAGGAATACCAAGAGGATGGAAAGATTGATGATGTTTGTTTTTGTTCATCATTGTAAGTTGATATTTGGATGCCGCCATCTGTTAAGAGTCTCGGTGCAGGTGATATTTCCAAGTCCATTGCCAAAGATTGGGTTATTACATTTTTAGGTCTAATTTTAACATCAATATTTTTTGAGCCAAAAGGCAATTCGAAAATTTTTTGTTTTTTAGGAAGTATTGGTTCATTTGCCTTAATAATATAAAGTTCTTCATCCTCAAAATAATATCTTGCATAATCGTTTTCAATTACATATTTGGGAGAAGGGATTTTTACATCAATATTTTCGGATAAAGAGATGAAATCTAGATTATTTGCAGTTTTATTTGTTGTGGCAACCACAGTAAATCCGCTGATCACTAGCATACCTAAGATTAAGATTGATGGGATCTTATTCATTTTAATCAACTTGAAATATATCATATTACATATATAAAATAATTGTCTGATGAGTATAATTTAATCCTTGGTATTTATATAACACGTAAATTCAATTAAAATTAATATTAGATTAATCTAAAATTCAATAATTACAATTTATTTAAATAAAATTCAACTCAAATTTAATTTAAAATATTTTTCTTCAAAAAAAGCGGATCAAATTTTTTAGTAATAGTTAAATTAACTTTAATCTAATCTCATGTTACAATTTTTTGATACAAGACTGTAACTTATCGAATAAATATATTTTATTTCGTTTAGTGAAAACAAAAAGATTTTGAGTATTTATGATATGCTGAAATAGTCGATATCAGATAATTAGCGGATATGATCTAGTGGTTATGATAGTGGCTTCCCAAGCCACTCACCCGGGTTCAAATCCCGGTATCCGCATTATAATTATTACTTCTGTTTTTCTTTTTCAAGTAAATTTTTACCAGCTTCAGTTATTGTTACAGTTTCATCGGATTCGGTTTTAAGTATCTGCATATCAATCAATTTAATTATTATTTTCTGAACTTCCTCGTCTGAAATTTTTAATATTCTCTGAGCAGTCTCTAGATCCATGTTTTCTTCATAAATCAATTTTAAAAGTGAATATTCTTTTTCATACTTTTTTATAAGATTTTGCAACTCATTTGGATCTGTTTCACTTACACCCGATAGCTTTTCTACATATGTCTTGATTGCATTTTCTAAATCAATTTGATCTAACACGTTTCCATTTGTGTCATACAAGGTTACATATTTACTTCCTTCTTTATGTTCCCAATTTGAAATAGAATTCCATGTGTATCCAAGTTTGTTTTCCGTAACTTTGTTTTTCGCATCCGCATTTTTTTTCAATCTTTTATAGGCTATCTGCTGCTCAATTTGTATTTTATTAAGATCAACACCTATATCCTTTAAATGATCGTAAATAATCGGATTAAATGATTGTTTCATTTCTGTAATAAAATATAGTCCTGTATCTTTACCGATATCATTACATATTACTCTAATTAAAGTTTCAATAGCTCCACCAAGTTTTGCCTTTGGGATGTTTTCTATGCTTGACTCAAGATTAACATCAAATTCTTCATTTGTTAATTTACGATTTTCAATCTTTATATTAGATAAAAAATCATAGTCTTTTTTTAACGCGTCTAGTGCTTCTTGGATTGTCTCCTCTGCAAATTTTGAGGATTTTCTTCTACTAGTAACATTATATAGACTTTTCAGAATCGTGGTGATTAATATTTCTTTTGTCGGGTTCATATAACATCATTCAATTTTTTCATCATCTTTCAAGGGAATTGTAAATAGAATTATTGTCCCCTTATCAAGGCCCGGACTTTCAACCCAGATTTCGCCTCCATGTTTTTCAACAATTTTTTTGCATATCGACATTCCTAGTCCACTACTTTTGAAATCATGTCTGGAGGGATCGGCTTTATAAAAATCTTCAAAAACATGACTGATCTGTTTCTGCGTCATACCGATTCCTTGATCAATAATTTTAATTTGTACAAATCCTGAAGGTTTTTCTTTTGCCTCTATGGTAATTTTTCCCCCGCTTTGACTATATTTTACTGCATTATCAATAAGATTCCTAATTAATTCATCAAAACGAAGTCCATCCGCTCTAATTATAAATTCATTTATTTTTATTTCAATTTTAATGTTGTGATTTTCAAAGACAATTTTCATATTTTCAATAATTTGTTGGATTGTATCAGCTAGATTGAGATATTCAAAGTTGAAAACTACGTTGGGAGAGTCAAGTTTTGCAAGTTGAATGGTTTTTAAAACCAGATCTTTCATGTACTTAGCGTTTCTTTTAATAACTTCAATAATTTCTTGGCTTGTATCGTCAATTAATTTTCCTTCCAGAACTGGAAGAAGATTTACTATTGGATTTAATGGATTTTTTAGGTCATGTCCGAGTTGGTTAATGAAATCATCCTTTTGTTTGATTAATGACTCGACTTGTTCTGTTCTCTGTTTAATTTTTTTTTCGAGCTTATTGTTAATCGATATGAGCATGTCTCTTGTTAATCTAAGTTCCCTTTCATTCTCCTTTGTTTGCGTGATATCTTCTATTAATAATATGTATTCTTTTTTGCAGGTGTTGGGGTCAAAAACTGTACTCCCAGTAATATTTGCAGGAAATATATCGTGATTTCTCCTTTGAAGATACGATTGTGTTTTTATAAAACCACTAGTTTGTATTCGTTTAATTTCTTCATTTAATTCTTTTATAAATCTCTTTGGCCAATATACTGGTGGGATTTTTTGGCCGATAATTTCATGTTTCTCAAAACCTGTAATTCCGCAAAATGCTGAATTAACTTTTTCGTGCACTCCTTCACAATTTAAAGTAATGATGGCCAATCCCGCATTTTCGATGAAAGACTTGTATTTTTCATCTGGGATTACTATTGTTTCCCTCCTTTGCATTTAAATCCAACCAGAAACAGTTAGAATATTGTTATTTTCTTCCAGATTTTTTACAGAGTGCATAATAAAATCGCAAAATAGTTACTTAAAGTTTTTCTTTTAAATAAGTTTTAATCATTGTAAACAATATTTACAAAATAATCAATATTAAATAAACAATTATAACCTATTTTATTGTACCCTCTTAGCAAATATTCTTGAGAATTTCTACCTTCCTCCATGGTTAATAATATTTACAAAACTTATTTTAATCGAAATCTAAAATACTAGAAAATCTTTTAAAATCAAGATAATCTACATAAAATATGGCAAGAAATCTATTATTAATAAGTAATTCTACACTTTACGGGAGTGGCTATCTTGATCACTGTGCAGATAATATTTGTCAATTTCTAGGAGAAAAGAATCAAGTACTTTTTATACCATATGCTCGTCCAAGTGGTATCACTTACGAAGAATACACAAAAATTGCACAAAAACGTTTTGAGAGGATGGAGTATTCACTAATTGGAATTCATAGTTTCGATTCACCAATTAAAGCAGTTCAAGATAGTGATGCAATTTTTATTGGCGGGGGAAACACGTTTGTTTTACTGAATGAATTATACAAAAATGACCTCGTCGAGGTTATTAGAAAAAAAGTGGCAAAGGGAATGCCGTACATTGGGACGAGTGCTGGATCAAATGTGGCATGTAAAAGTATCAAGACTACAAATGATATGCCTATTGCTTATCCCCCATCTTTCGAAGCTTTAAGCTTAGTTCCGTTTAATTTAAATCCACACTATCTTGACCCCGTTCCAAATTCCAAACACATGGGTGAGACACGAGAAACCAGAATAAAGGAATTCCATAAATATAACGATGAGATTGTGGTCGGATTACGCGAAGGAGCTATGCTTCTGGTTAATGATGAAAATGTTTTATTAAAAGGAACAACCGGCGCTAAAATATTTTATAAAAATAAAAAACCACAAGAATATCAACCTGGTGCTAAACTAGATTTTCTTATGGCTCCAGATAAGAATATGCCTAGAGATGATTATTGATTTGGGGCACTAAAGATGGTAAAAGGGAAAAAATTTGTGGAAAAGGCGGACAGCCTTGCAGGAATTACAACAATTACTCTTATCTTGCTTGGAGTAATACAAATTATACTTGGAGAGACCATTTCTAAAAGTGTTGCTTTAACTGCTAATGGTATCGATTGCATCGGAGATGGATTTGTTTCATCTGTCGTGTGGATTGGACTTCTGTTCTATAAAAAACCAGCAAACACGAAATTCCATTATGGTTACTATAAAATGGAAAATCTCGCATCTGCTGTTGCAGCAATTGTTATGATAGTTTTGGCCGGATACATAGTGTTTCGATCTTACAATCAATTCATTAATCCCCAGCCGGTTCAATTACCGATTCTTGGTGCTATTATTGCTTCAATAGCAGCAATCGTAGCTGTTGGTCTGGGTCTTTTTAAATTTTTAAAAAGTAGAAATTCTAAAATGAGCTCTGTAAAACTTGAGGCATTTAATACAATAAAAGATGGTACAGCATCTGGACTTACAGTTGTAGCACTTGTTTTATCTTACATAGGCTTTGAGGTGGCAGATGCAATTGTTGGTTTCATTATTGCAGGAATTATTGTTGGAATTGGTTTTGCAGCTATCAAAGAATCAGGTTACATGCTTGTTGATGCCTGCGACGGCGAATGCGTAATGAAAAGTGGGTCCATTAAGAAACTTGCTGAAGAAGTGGAAGGTGTCGAAGCAGCCAATATTGTTAGGTTAAGACGATCTGGGCCAGTTCTTCTTGGAGAACTTGAAATAAAAGTATCAGATGATATTAAGGTTAAAGAACTTCATAAAATAAAATTAAAAATATCTAAAAAAATTAAAGAAAATTTTTCAGATGTTGAACGATTAACGATTACAGCCGTATCCGATGAAGAGGATTTCTCAGAATAAAGTCTGCTGTTTCATCATGTTTTTTACTGCAGAAAACTTGTTTAATATCGGCTCTACCCTGTCTTGACTAAATTGATGCTCATCACATAAAATGTGCAGAACTTTTTCGGTATCTATCGGAGACCATGACAGATTATAATCATTTGTCACGTCTGGTTTTAAAAAAATGTCTCTAATTTGACTAATTTCTTCAAACGAAGGGGCGTTAATGTCCCCAGCAACTGACAATGCATTTTCAACATTTCCTGTTTTTTTAATCAAACTTAAACTCTTTTTTGGGCCAATACCTTTAATTCCCTCGTTAAAATCAGTCCCAATTAGAATTGCCATGTCTACAAGTTGCTTATGTGTGATTCCTAAAATCTTTAGATTTGGTCTTAATTTAATTACTTCTGGATTTATTTTTGTATAAGCTTGCTTACCAGGAAGCTTTCTTCTCGAAGAAGAGGTTAGATTTCTAATCAAAATCGGGGAACCGACTAAAAGACAATCAAAATCCTGGGAACCGACTGCGTAGGCATCTCCTTTTTTCACCATGTAACTAGCTTGGGCTTCGCCTTCACTTGGTGCTTGAATATAGGGAATACCCAATGCATTAAGAAGTTCTTTACTCTGAGCGATTATATTATCTGTTACACTTGATGTTTGCTGAGCCTTAACCCTAGCAGTCTCAACATCTCCTCTCTCAAGAGCCTCTTTCCATTCCTTTTTGGCCAGATCCTTTCTTTCTCGTCTTCTCTTGATTGTCTTAGCTTTTAGTGGATTAGGTTTTCCGTCAAATACGTAAACTGGTCTAATATGCGAATCTATTAAATTCCCGTTTCTGTACAAAAGGCCTGAGAGATGAGAAGTAATCTCACCTTTTGTATCTTTTAGTGGGGTACCATCTCTACTACGGATAATAGATAAAAATTGATGAAGAACATTGTGGGCATCAATAACAATTACTCTATCTCTTAGATCGTTAAATGTTATTTTTTCTTTTTTGAATAACTCCCCGATGTCAACTCCCATCTTAATTTTAATCTAATGCAATTTGAGAATATAGATTTTACCACAACGATAGCTTTAAGGAGAGAAATAATATTTGCACCTGTCATGAAGCGCGATCTTATATCAATGTTGGATGTAAAAAATGATCTCGAGGACATCATAGATTTAGGAATTAACCTAAAAAAGAAATCAAAAAGTGGCAAGTCAATAGAGCTACTGAAGGGTAAAACTCTTGGTATGATATTTGAGAAGTCAAGTACACGAACTAGGGTTTCTTTTGAAGTAGGTATATCGAAACTTGGAGGTCATGGGCTTTTCTTAAGTAAAAACGACATTCAGCTTGGTAGAGGAGAGACAATCGAGGACACAGCTCTAGTACTATCCAGATATCTTGACATAATTATGTATCGAGCAATGAGCAATAAGGCTATGAAAGAACTGGCAAAATATGCTACAGTTCCCGTCGTAAGCGGTCTGGATGATAAAGAACATCCCTGTCAAGTAATCACGGATCTTATGACAATAAAAGAAAATAAAGGAAAACTCGAAGGGTTAAACTTTGTATATATTGGAGACGGAAAAAACAATATGGCGCATTCCTATCTATTAGGTTGCGGAATTTCTGGGATGAATATCACGATTGTCTCGCCAAGAAGGTATTGGCCAGATTCTTACTATGTTGAAGAAGCCAAGAAATTTGGAATAAAGGTTGAAATTACAGATAAAGTAAAGGGATCAACAAAAAATGCAGATGTGATTGCAACAGATACATGGATTTCGATGGGTGACGAGTCAGAAAAAGAAATTAGGCTTAAGGAATTTAAAGATTATACTATAAATCAACAATTAATGCAACAGGCAAAAACCGATGCAATTTTTATGCATTGTCTTCCAGCATACTATGGGTATGAGGTAACAAAAGAAGTTGCTCATGGCAAACAATCCGTCATTTTCGACGAAGCAGAAAACCGAATGTGGGCACAAATTGCTATAATGGTTACATTGTTAAAGTAAAATAATAGTCTTGGTAATCTAGGAGAGTATTTCCCTTAGAATGTTCTTTTCCGCACCATACTTTATTTCTTGTGCTATTCTTCTACCAGTTGAAAGATCTGGTTGGATCATTTCAGAATATGGGGATCCGGATACATAGGGATTAGTCCCAGCAACAATCCTTGCTGAAATTTCAAACACTTTAAATTCTAAATTTTCTGTAACAACCGTTTCTAGACAAAATGAACCAATTACGCCACCAAAGAGTTCAATTGATTTTTCTACAACTTCCTCGCCCATTTTAAAAACCTTTGAAAGCAAAGATTCTCTCATTACAATAGGAATGTTTCCCGTAACTACAAAAGTGGGGTGGATTCCCAGTTCCTCAAGTTCTTGAATGGAACCTAGACGCTGGACCTCATCAATGGTTGTTTCATCTCGCCTATCCATTGATAGTAGCTGGAGACTGCCCACACTCAATTCATAGGCATCGCTTCTTATTGGTGAATAAAAGAAGTGAATGTAATATCGGGTGCCCATGACAAATTCTTGGATTGTATAGGATTTCGACTCGTCCACCCTTTTTTTAAATTCTTCATAAGTCTTTGCAATGAAAAATCCCTTTCCGCCCTTTGCACCATGATATTTTACAATCACAGGTTTTGAGATATTCTTTGGATTTTTTATTTCCTTGGGCATGGTCAAACCTGCCCCCTCTAGCCATAGTCTTTCCTTGTTCCGATCCGATTCCCACGATAGGACTTTACGATTTCCAAAAGTGGGGATTTGAAGTTGTAAAAAATTTTCCGCGCCCAAATATTCAACAAAAGATCCGTGAGGAATTAAAATCACGTTTTTTTCTTTAAAATCCTCTGTATATCTAGCTATGTCTTTGTACTTGTCAACAATAAAAAATTCATCCGGTTTACCAAGAGGAAATGCGTCATAAAATTTCTTTTTTTCACCCACAGAAATTCCAAGAGTTTTGAATCCTTCCTTTTTCGCACCATTAAAAATCTGAAGGCTTGAGTGCGAACAAACAGTACCTATGGTGAGGTTTTTTTTATCGTAAGATGCAAGCATGTCTTTAATATCTATTTTCGTCATATGTTAGGACACCCTTGCAAGTACTTAATGTATACTATTATTTTATTAGTTTCGATGTGTCAGCCATACGATAACATTTGTACAACAAGCACTTTTAAGCAGAATAATGAAACACTTTATTAGATATCTATGATGATAGTCGGACAAGTTTCCAGCAAGGAGGAGGCAAAGGAAATAACTTTCATTGCCAAGCTTTTTGTGGTAGGTCAGCGCGCTAGATTTCTCGCTCAAAACAAGGATAAATAAAAATCCTATCACTCCTCCATCTTTTTTTCTTCAAAATATTTAATTACTATTTATGGTTAAATCAATCAATTTCTGGTGTAAATGATGGTGAGCCTAACCTTTTATGGAGGAGTAAAAGAAATTGGAGGCAATAAAATTCTTCTCAATGATAATGGAACCAATCTTTTCCTGGACTTTGGCATGAGTTTTGGAAAGCGAGGAAAATTTTTTGAGGAATTTTTGATGCCCAGAACGGCAAATGGAATTGGAGATTTTCTTGCTATGAATCTTATTCCAGATATTGAAGGCATTTACAGGCAAGATCTTATGGAACACTTGGGTAGAAAATCAAATCCTCCAGAAATCCAAGGAGTATTACTTTCTCATGCTCATGCAGATCATGCAAATTACATTTCCTTTCTTCATGAAAAAATACCGATATATTGTGGAGAAACCTGTAAGTTGATATTGGATGCAGTAGAGGAACAATGTCAGCGAACAATTGAAAATGAAGTACTTTGCTATAAGAAGCGCCCTCTTTTCAGAACTGAATACAGAAAACCTCCAATTCAAAGAACTTTTAATACATTTAGGACAGGGGATAAAATAAAAATTGATTCAGTGGAAATTGAACCAGTGCATGTTGATCATTCTGTACCGGGTGCTTACGGCTTTATAATTCATACTTCAGAAGGCACAGTTGTATATACTGGAGACCTTAGAATGCATGGTCTTCATTCTGAGATGACAAAAGACTTTATTAATAGAGCAAAAGATGAAAATCCAAAAGCATTAATAACTGAAGGAACTAGGATCAATACAGATCATACAGATGAATCAGAAAAAAAGGTATATGGAAAATCAAAAAACCAAATTGAGAAATGCAGTAATTTAAGTATCGTTGATTTTAACTTTAAAGATGTTGACAGATTTACAACATTTTATAGAATCGCAAAAGATGTCGGTAAAAAACTAGTAATTAGTTTTAAGCACGCATGTTTCTTGGAAAGATACAATGGGGATCCAAAACTTAGAACACCCGACATTACAGACGAAAACATCATGATTCTAAAACCAAAAAGGCTTACGGGCACATATATCGATGAAGACTATACAGATTCATATATTAAAAAAAGACTTAATTATCCCAATATAATAAAAGCTGAAGAAATTACTATCAATCCTAATAATTATATGATGGTGCTAAATTTTTATTATTTTAATACACTAATCGATCTTAATCCCAAAGGGGGAGTATATATTCATTCACTATCTGAACCGTTTAATGAGGAAATGGAGATATCCTATAATCGCATGATGAATTGGATAAATTTCTTTAATCTTAATTTCGTGCAATCACATTGCTCTGGACACATTTGTGGCAAAGATTTAAAGGAATTAATTGAAAAAATTCAACCCAATGAAATCTATCCAATTCATACAGAACACCCTGGTATGTTTAGGGATTTAAATATGAAAACCAAAATTGTAAAAGAAGGAAAAACGTATAAACTGTAAAATTATTGGCCCTTAAATCTATAACAATCGGGGGGAATTGAAAATATGACTGATATATATAGTTACGATAAAGCACAGGAAAACAATTCGTCGCAAACCATGATTAAGACTGATACAGGTAAACGAAAAAAAGAACAATTTATTGAAATCCTAAGGGAAGGCGATGTAATTAACGACCTATTTGCAGTAAAAGCGAAAAGACCCCCTAGATCATATAAAAAAGGAATATGGTTTAATTTTGTCGCCTCCGATAAAACAGGGGAAATTGGTGTTAAATTCTGGGGAGGAGACAATAAGGACAGAATTAAACGACTTTATGAAAGTTTTAAAGTAGGAGATGTTGTACAAATAAGAACAGGAAGTGTCGAAATCTATGAAGAGAAGCCTGAGATTTCAATTAATGAAAAAACAGGCGGACTACGCCGATGCAGTCCTGATGAATATGATATAAAGGATTTCACACCAGCCCTACAAGAAGATGAAATTAATGAATTATTTGATAAGATTTTAACTGATATTACAACAATTGAAAACGACCAGTTAAAAATGCTTTTACAGTCTTTCTTCAATGACAAAGACTTTGTAAAAGCATTTAAAAATTCCCCTTCTGCCATTACACACCATCATAACTATGTTGGTGGCAATCTCCAGCACACTGTTGGAGTTGTCAGATTATGTAAAAACATATGTGAAATGTATCCCTCAATTAACAGGGACCTTGCGGTAACTGGCGCGATCCTTCATGATGTAGGAAAACTAAAGGAATATCAAACAACTGCGGCAATAGATAAAACCGATGAGGGGAATTTTATTGGACACATTGTAATTGGAGACAGGTGGATTCGTGAAAAAATTGAAAAATTACGAGAAAGCGGTAAGACATTTGATAAAAATTTGGAAAGTCAAATCTGTCATATTATTTTAAGTCACCATGGGAGATACGAGTATGGCTCTCCACGGGTACCAAAATTTGTAGAGGCGTGTGTCATACATCAGGCCGACTTGATGGATTCTCAAGTGAAAAATTTCATACAGGGAATTGAAGAAAACAAAAAAAATACGGAAGATGAATGGGTTTACGTTTGGGATCAAAACATTGGACGTAAACGAGCAATGTATCTCGGATAAACACGAAGGTCGATTGAAAATGAAAAAAGATTTAGTCGAGATTCTTTGTTGTCCTACATGTAAAGGGGATTTGGAACTTACCATTAAAAAGAAGGATAATGAAGAAATCATTGAAGGAAAATTGACTTGCAAAGGTTGTAATTGTGTTTATCCGATAAAAGAAGGTATTCCTAATCTTTTACCTCAGAAGGATTAAATTCCATAAAATTTTTAATGTCGAAGAGAAGATCATTTGATCTACATAGATCCTTTATATATTTTTTAAATCTGGGGGCCCGCTTATCCAAAATTACTGCAACACCTCTGTCATTTTCGTCTCTTATCAGGCGGCCGATTGACTGTAAGAGCTTTCGAGCGGCTGGGGCTTCTACTGTATATTCCCAACCTTTTCTAAATTTTAAATCATAATAATGCTGCAAACTACGTTGACGCGCCGTTGGTTTTGGATATGGGATGCCGACAAGTATTGCTATTTCTAATTGTTTTGCAGGAAAATCCATTCCTTCGCTGATTCTTCCCCCCATAACAGAAAATAAAGTTGCGGAATTATCAAAATCTTCACCACATTCTTTGAATTCTGATATTAAATCCATTAGAGCGCATTGACTCATTTTTTGTTCTTCTACAAATAGGTTACCTGAAAACTCCTTTGTATCAACCCTTTTATGGAATTGAGATAATGTATTAAAACTTGGAAAAAATACCATAGTATTGCGGGGAAATGTTTTGCATATGCTGGAAATATATTGCTCCAGATTCTGATACATGATTTCGTTTTTCGAAAGTTCAGAATATTTTGTTGTTACGTCTTTGACGTAAAATACCTTCCTATTTTTAGACGAAAATGGAGTCGGATAGTTGACCAAGGTTGTATCTTTTGAAAAACCGAGTGAATCACGATATTCTTCAATTGGTTCTAATGTACCAGACATATGAACGGTTGCGTGAAATCTCTTCATTACGTCGGTTCCTAAGGATGGATCCAGACAATAAGCCTCAATTCTAGGGTTTCTTCCTCTTTCCTCATCAACAATTAATTTAGAATATAATTTCGGGTCTAAATTTGTCCAAAATTCTAAAAATACGCCAATTTTATGTAAAAAGGATCTTGGTAGTTTATTATTTTTTTGTCTGTACTCTTGGATTTTTTCTCCATAAGCGATAAGATCACCGACAATTTCGTCTAAAGTTTTACTTGTAATATTTAGTCTGTACATTATTTCAGTTTCAAATTCGCTTGAAGGAAGAAATGCATCTTTATTTTCGATGTCAATTTTTTTGATGTCATCCTCCATGATGCCGTGAACATATGTATCTGATAGATCCATAACAATATCTAAAAGAGTTTTACAAAATTGAGATACATGGTACTTTCCTCCAGCAATTGAAGGATCACCAAATTTTTCTATTTCCAAGATGCAGTTTTTTAACATAAATTTACTAAGCTGTGCTGAAAATAGTTCCCTTATATATTCAGGAAGATTATGTGCCTCATCAACAACAAGAATTATGTCTTCTTCTGGAATGGCCAACCAATCAAATAGTAGATTTCTTATCGTAAAGTTAAAAATATAGATGTAGGGGACAACCACTATATTTGCATCTTGAACAAGAAATTTGTTAAGTTCGTAAGGACAAATCTGATCCTTTTCACAGCGGTTGATAAATTCTTCCACCGT
>Ga0272443_10003717_pt1 | contig 17633 bp, 16 predicted proteins | sample SSMAcet12_FD_193581 | JGI IMG/M metagenome (GOLD analysis project Ga0272443, IMG submission 193581) | Marine sediment archaeal communities from Little Sippewissett salt marsh, Falmouth, MA, United States - SSM-Acet-12 | ecosystem: Environmental > Aquatic > Marine > Wetlands > Sediment ... | reverse complement strand
GATGTCCTTTCTGTGGGCTGACTCTGGATAGGGATCACAATGCAGCCATAAATATACTCAGACTGGGGCTACAGTCTGTGCATCAAAATGCTAGATGCCCCCGACTTCAGTCGGGGGAGTAGTCACATCGACCTTAATTTCTCTGCGACCTCTTCCATCGCTTCCTTCCTCTTGAGGTCCGCCAGCACCCCTGTCGACTCCTGGAAACCTTCTAGGGCGTTGAAGAACCGATCCAGAACGTCGCCACTGTAGGTAGGGACCAAGAATATGTGGGTGTGAGGAATCCTTCTGCCCCGCACATACATGGCCACGAAATCTGGGTTGAAGGCCTTCATGATCTTATGGGAAACCGCCCTAGCCCCTCTAAAGAGGCTCTTTGTTTCCTCCTCAGAAAGGTCGTGCCACCAGGGAACGTGTCTTTTGGGGATGATCAAACAATGTCCTTTCGAGAATGGATTTATGTCCAGTATCCCCATAGAAAGCTCGTCTTCATACACACAATGGCACTTCGCTTCACCTCTTACGATCTGACAAAATATACACTCATTCTCTATGTCCAAAGTCACGCAAATTGCCTCCCAGAAACACATCTAGACGAGGTAGATATATCTCTGTTCCAATGCGTCATCTCGATCATAATGCGTTTCGAATTGCGAGATGCTTTCTAGGTTCTCTTTAGGGCAAGTTTTATCTATCTCCCCCACCAACTGACATCTGCAGATTTGAAATCATGATTTGGGAATCGTGGGGTGACCCAATCGTGATCCAAACGTTGTTGTAGATGATATGATGTGCCCGATTGGGGTCGGTTAAGTTTCCATCTACATACGATGGTCGAATCCAGGTCATCCCATCTCTAAAAATGACATATGTATTATAGTCTATATGAGGAATTTTTGATGAACTCTGGATGTGTGGGAAAGGTGATCTTTGGGTCTTTAGTCTATGGCGCCCCTGGCGTCTGTGCTTTCTTAAGCCTGGCAGGTGTCAGAAACACCGTTGTGGACCTTTGCTCTGCGTGGTTCGTGATCGCCATGGCCATGACCGTTTTTGTCTATTTGGCACTTTTCTGGTCCGAGAGCAACAGGTTCAAGGAATAATCGAAGGGTAGAACTACCGTGGCCTGAAGGCCGCAAGCTTCCTGACACATCCCTCAAAGATCTGTCAGAGGATTTCCCGTTTGGGGAAAACTTCTCCAGAACTTACATCCTGGAAATGTGAAGCTTCATCTCATGTAACAATTGTGTATGTTCTGGATAGATCATGTCAGCAACTTTTATATGTACAACCGAAGATAGATGCAAATTATAGTTGAGAACCAATTAGGTGATACTAGTTGATTCTCATGTGAGTTGTGTTCAACTATACGGGCGAGCTAGATCTAAAATCTTACGGTTTTAGATTTGCTCGAACGGCATTGTTAAACACTATATAGTCGAGAACCAATTAGATGGGACTAATTGGTTCTCGCCAGAATAGTGTTTAACGATACGAATAGGCCAAATCTCAACCTCTTACGAGTTAGTGATTTGTCCGAAAAGTATCGTTAAACACTATACTTCAAAGGGAGCACGATTAAGTGATGTGGGGTGATTTACGATTGAAACATCTTAACTTTAGCAAGGTCTTTCTTCTGACCTTAGCGATGACTTTTGTGGCTTCCGTTGCAATCTCAGACGGAGACTTGCAGTACGGGTCGAAAGTAGATAGGTCCGACCTAGACGAAGCAAGTGCCCTCAGTCCTTTCTACATGGGACCTGAGTTCGCCTTTTGGGACGTGGGAATCCGTGGTATTTTCGATCCGGAAGATCCCGTCTACATAAATATAGTTCCCTCTGACAACGAAGTGAGCGAAAATGATGTCCGTTTGACGCCTTTTGGCGATTTTCCAGCAGGATCTCAGGTGAACAAAGCAGATAATGACATCGGAAAAACATTGACGAAATTTGGGAGTGGCACAATTCCTCTGGCCGAGCCAAGGTATCTGGACGTGAACGGTGACAAGGCCTATAGCCTTGAGGACCCCGTGTACTTGGATATCAATCCTGGCAAGGTCTCCTCCAACGACGTGAGGATCTCCAACTACAAAGGCCTCCCGGCCGGGGCCAGAGTTACTGAATCGGATTCTGATAACGACCTTCCGACCACGACCCTACCTGTAATGCTCAGCTTCTTCAACACAAACGGCAACATCAACAACGGAGGATTCGCGATCTATGACGAAGGTGATATGGTCTACATGGACACCCAGTATCCCTTCTACGTGGTAACCATAAACGACGTGAGGATGTCGTTTTAGGGCGATGTCGTTTTTCCGTTGGTTATCGTAAGAATAGTGCTTGACGGCGCAAATAGGTCAAATTTCAAACTCTCGCAAGTTTGAGAGTTGGCCAAAAAGTACCGTTAAACACTATATTTTCACCACATTTAATTTCATCTCGAAAGACCAATTGACAAATATAGCCACCTTACAATCCCGATTTTGGCTTTTTGATGGGGTGGTATGTTCTGTAAATAGCCAAAAAAGTACTTATAAGATTACAATAGACAGTGTCGCACTATGAGGAATAAGGGGGGTTAACTTGAGGGAATTAATCAAAATATGTTTGCTCGCCAGCTTAACACTGGTTCTGTGCTTGAACGGAGCTATGGGACAGTTCGGCTCAAAAGTGGCATCAGGAGACTCTGATGTAGGTCGATTTTTGGAAGATTTCCCCGCACCGTTTAATCCAACACTGGGTTACTGGGACATCGGGCCTAATCCTGGGATGTACGACGATGGAGATATAGTCTACCTGGACCTCCTGGGTAACAAGATAATTGGTGCCAACGATATCCGGTTGACAGCTTACGAAAGCAACCCGCCTGGCAGCAAAGTGACCGCTTCAGACAACGACATCAACAAGCCTTTGAGCCTGCTTCCAGGTGCCTCTGCTGGCATTTACTACGCAGACCTGTACGGAAGCCAAGGGTACGACTTCCAAGATCCCATCTATGTCCTGACGACCGCACCTACCGTTCTTGGTGCTAGAACTTCTACTAACGATGTTCGGCTGAATCAGATCTACGGATTGGCACCAGGCACCAAGGTATTGGACTATCATCCTGATAACGATGGCCCTGCTGTACCCATGATCGTGCCCATATCAGCGGGAACACCCATTGCCACAATCCGGTTCTACAACACAAACGGCAACGTCAATGGTGGCGGAAAGCCGATTTATGATTATGCCGATGACGTTTACATAGACGTATCATTGTCCAGTGCAAGTGGCTATCCCTTTGGGTTCGTAGTTCCAAACGACATCCGGCTCACTACGTCTCCTCTTAGGAGCTGCACATTGACCAGATAACCGCCTTGAAATTGGCATCTTGAAAGTATTTTGAGAGGTTTGATAACTTGAAGCGGATCCGAGAATGCAGTGTTCTGATGATCCTAATCTTGGTGCTTTACCTGGCTGGAGCTGTGGGATCTGAGTTCGGGTGGAAGATAACCAACTCGAGCCCGGAAGTTGGACGGATTGTCGAGGATTTCTCCAACAATCTTCCATCACCCACGCCTTTTGTGCAGACCCCTGTCCAGATAGGTTATTGGGACATCGGACCCAACTGGGCCGTATTTGACGTTGGAGATGTCCTTTATCTCCACGTTGGAGATCCCGTAACCCCTGGAACGTCTATCCGTCCTAATGACATTCGTCTCACGCCTGCGCCTTTCGGTCCCCATCCGGTCGGATCCAAGGTAAAGGGCAAAGACAACGACATCGGCCAATCGCTGACGCCATTTCCAAGAGGTCTTCCTCAGATCGTTTTCGTGGACGAAGGAGGTATCATAGGTCAATACGATCTTGCAGATTCAGTATACATAAAGACCGTTTCACCTTTCGACTCGATAAGGACCGGTGACGTCAGGTTGAACTCAAGCCAGGGTGACGCAGGGACGAGAGTGTTGGACTTGGATTCGGACAATGGCGCGGCTTGTGCACCTCTGCACAATGGCCCGTCCTTCAACATCTGGATGCCGTTTGCTTCGCAGAGGGGCCAGGTCCGGTTCTACAACGCAAATGGAAACATCTACGTTGACCCCGGAGCACCTCTCTCAACATGGCCCAGTCCGCCGATCTACGACGAAGCTGACGAAGTCTACTTTGACCTTTCAGCACCTTCAGCGTTTCCGCGCAACTTTGGGTATCTGACGCCCAACGCAATACGCCTCAGTGCCTAGAGTGCTTGCTATTCTGTGGAGCGCTTCTGGCGTTCCTTTTTTTCTTAGAGCATTTCCAGCTTCAAAAATTGGGTTGAGGGGGTGCCAAGGGCTGTTCCTTGCAATTTTGCGTTTGCCCTCAACACCCAAGTCTGAACAGCTGGCGTCTTTCACAAATTTCACAACGCCGCCCCACCTTCGCCTGAAAGTGTGGGGGCTTCAACCGACTTGACGCGGAAAGATCTGGTGCGGAAGGGTTAGCAAAGCCAGCTGCCAGGTTAGATCCGCCTTGGGATCAAGCGGTATCCATCTTCGCCACGTCATCCAGACCGAGCTCTTCGGTGGAGATCTCTTTCATCTTGTACTTCTGGATCTTTCCGGTGACAGTCATGGGGAAGGAATCTACGAATTTTATGTACCTTGGCACTTTGAAGTGGGCAATTTTGCCTCTACAAAACGCCTTTACATCTTCTGGGGAGAGGTCAGGTTCGTCTTTTAACTTTATCCAGGCCATAAGCTCCTCGCCGAACTTGACATCGGGAACGCCGATCACCTGGACATCGCTGATATTGGGATGTGTGTAGAGAAATTCTTCGATCTCCCTTGGGTAGATGTTTTCGCCGCCCCTTATCACCATATCCTTCAAGCGGCCGGTGATCTTGCAGTAATCCTCTTCGTCGAGGATGCCAAGGTCCTCTGTGTGAAGCCATCCTTCCTCGTCTATGGCAAAATCGGTCGCTTCTTGGTTGTTGTAGTAACATCGCATTATGGCGTAGCCCCTGGCGCATATCTCGCCGGTCTCGCCTCTTGGAACTATCTTGCCATTTGTCGGATCTACAATCTTGACTTCAGTATGGGGCATGGGCTTTCCCACGGTGGAGACCCTTTGATCCAGTGAATCGTTTGTAGAGGACATTGTGATTCCGGGAGATGCCTCGGTCTGCCCGTAAGTTATGACGACTTCGGTCATGTTCATGAGCGTGCTAACCTTCTTCATGAACTCGATGGGACAGGGAGATCCTGCCATGATCCCAGTACGAAGCGATGATAGATCGAATCTCTCGAATTCGGGGTGTTCCAACTCTGCGATGAACATAGTGGGAACGCCGTGAAGTGCTGTGCAGCGCTCTTTTTCAACGGCCTCGAGGGTGGATATCGGACTGAAGTACTCAGCTGGTAAAACCATGGTGGCCCCATGAGTCATGCAGGCCATGTTGGAGAGAACCATGCCGAAACAGTGGTAGAAGGGCACGGGAATGCAGAGTCGATCCTTGTCGGTGAACTTCATGCATTTGCCTATAAAGTAGCCGTTGTTCAGGATGTTGTGGTGAGTGAGAACGACGCCTTTGGGAAAACCTGTGGTGCCTGACGTGTACTGAATGTTGATGGGATCGTCAAAATCCAGTTCATCCACGCGTTCGAGCAGTACCTCGTCCGAAAGCTCATCACCCATTTTCAAGACTTCGTCCCATGTGTACATGCTGGATTGCTTTTCGCCTCTGATCAGAACCGCCGTCTTCAAGAAGGGCAGGTTCTCTGAGGATGTCTCTCCTGGCTTGCTGGTCTTCGCCTCAGGACAAACTTCGTGAAACATGCCGACGTAATCGGAGGTCTTGAATCGATCGATCAAAAATAGTGCCTGTGTCTCAGACTGCTTCAACGCATACTCCAGCTCGTGCGTCCTGTAGGCGGGGTTGATGTTCACCATGACGATGCCGGCCTTGGCCGTAGCGAACTGTGTGATTATCCATTCTGCGATGTTCGTCCCCCATAGTGCCAGACGGTCACCCTTCTTTAGACCTAGACCGATAAATCCCTTTGCCGCGCGGTTAACCTCCCGCTGTAGCTCGCGGTAGGTTAGTCTGATGTCCTGGTGTAGTGACACAATAGCGTCATTTTCTGGGTACTTTTCCGCAATTTCATCGAACATATTGCCGATTGTCTTTCCAATGAGAGGTTTTTCAGAACCTTGGAAAGCGTAGCTAAGGGATATTTTGCCCGGCATAAAAAAGCCGTCAGATCATTCTTTACATATAACCTTATCCCGACCCGGTCTGAGAAGTATAGTCAAGAACAGATTATATAAAACGTACGTGTTTAGCTTCATTCAATCGGCATCATTAAACCCATTTTGTGATAACTCGTGCAACCTGTTCCAAATAGCTGATGAGCCTATTTCAAAATACTGCCGCATGCTGGTCTTTGCCGATCAACTATCTCGGCGAAGGAATCGCCGCCCATGACCTCAAATGACGTGTAAACTTCGATTCATGATCAAGGGCCGTATAAGTAGTTTTGAAACAGGCTCGATTTCAAGCAACTTTGGCCACAGACATTGTTTTCCAATCTGGATCAAGTTATTTGTTGGCATGCGTTCATTGGCCAAAACCAACATCGTGCAATCGACTTTTTGGGGATAAACACATACGATAAAACTAATCGTTTTTCGCAATATCAGTGCTCGACGATACGATTAGAGGTCGTGAAGAAATAACCTTGTCATATGAATGTTGTGTAATTATTATACCGAGTCTGCATCATATTGGTTTTGTATAACAGCCATACACATCCCTGTGTAAGTTATTTCTTTACAAAATCTTAGGCCAAATCTCAAACTCTCATGAGTTTGACATTTTGGCCTGTCCGCATCGTTAAACGCCATATTCTGCTGCAAATTCGCTTTTAGCAGGGGAAATTCTGCAATATAGACCTTTTTTTGATATATGCATTTAAGTAGCATATTGTTAAAATGTGGCTGAAATTTTAATTTATCGCAAAAACTACCTCGTTTCGAGCTCGTCTCCGCAGATTAATTTTAAAAATAGAATATTACATATCTTCAGAAACCGATATCTGGAACATTATCTCAGATCAAAGCTCACCTTGCAGAAAGTGGGCGCAAAGCTCATTTTGCGTGATTCGTTGCTACTTCAGCGACCGTGTCCAATAGTGCCATAAGCGCGCGAAACCTCACCCCAGTAGTGAACCACCACTTGAGATATTGGCTGAGATATTGGCGGCGAGGTTCGATTCCGGTGCCCGGACCAGTATCATTGAAGTGTTGGCAGTGGCAACCGCCACGTTGCCCTGAAGGTCTGATCCGGTCGCTCTGACAAGGTCGTTTTGAGGGCGGTGGATATCTTGCTCTTTTATAATATAATCGACCCGTCCCAAAGCGACATCTCCAGGGTTCAAACGACTTTTATCCAAGTCTATTTGCCCTACCCGAGAATCGATCAGAACCACGTCGAGAAGCGGCGTATCACCATCATTTGTAACTACGTAATCGCGAACTATTGCATCATCAACTTGGACGGCGCTCTGGTTTGGCAAAACTACCAACGATAGGGATGGTATCTTTTCTGCGATCCCCCCAAAAGTGGTCTGCTTCTCAATCTCGAATGTTCCTGAATAGACCTGGCGGGACATTATGTCCTTCTCAAAAGGTTTGTGCGAGGTCGTCATCGTCATCCAGGTCCCGTTGAAGCTGACTTTGTTATCGAAGCCGATGACTTGAGATCTGCCGCCCACGTAGCTTGCCTGCTCTCGTTCCATCTCGTTGACACTGAAGCTCTCCTGGACGGTGGTTCCTGTCCCTCCGTACATGGATTTGGACTCGATGCTGTTAAACCCCACCAGAGGGGTCTTGCCTGAGTAAGAAATCCTGGTTCCACCAACGTGAATTTTGGCGTCAGAGCCGTTTACTTGGGCAGAATGAACCCGGCCCACCCCAGATCCGCGCCCAAATCCTCCTGGGCCTATCTCTAGGTAACCATCACCCTCCATGGAATTGTAGCGCTCAACGCCGTTATTTCTGTCGACGAAGGCGGATCCCATATCGATGACGCCCGTTCCCTTTATCCAGGCTCCAGCTGAGATGGACCCCAGAACCAGACAGAGCCCCAAAACGATCGTCATGAGTGTTATCGTTCTCCCCTTCATGTTTTCACACCGCCCTACTTTCCAGAATCGAGTTTTCGAAATCAGATGCAACAAAACAAAGATTTTATGGCGAATCTAAGATCCGCCACCATAAATGTATACCGTCGTCGCCGGTTCCACATAGAGCGTGTGTTTTGACCCCTCGGCGTAATACTTGGGCTTTCCGTAGAACCACTCCCCATCGTAGACCTTGACGGTGTGCCATTGGCCGCCGACGAGTTTCAGATTATAGATTCCATCGAGAACGTCGCCATTCATGCCGTCTTTGCCTACATAAACATCGTCAACGTAGACGTCGTAGCCCCTCATACCTTCCGATTTGACGGTCACACTGACATCTCCAGAAGTGCCCATATTTGTAGGCGTTGGCGCTTTTGACAGAGGCGAAGGTTCTGGAAGCGGTTCTGGTGTTGGGGTTGGCGCAGACATCGTGGTTCCATGTGTAAAGGCGCTTTTCACATCCACGATAATCAGGTTGCTTGGCCGATTGTCGGTGACGAAATAAAGGAAATACCGCCCAAGCTCTTCAGCGCGGAAAATCATCAGGCTGTAAGGCCAAATCCAACGCTGCTCCACCCTAACCCTGCCGTCTGGGCCTATCTCGTAGAAATTGGCGGATCCTGCCCCTTCGGCGATGGCGATGAGGCGAAGCCAAGATCCAAGGGGGCAAGCTGCATATCGAATCCAACTTGATTCCCCCTCTATCCAGAGCGAATTTGTCTCCCCTGGGAGAGGATATAATACGTAATCGTTGTAAGAGACCGCTCGTCCGTTCAAGTACACATAAGCCGGCTCGTTTCCAGAGATTTCGAAGACCTGAGGACCTTCTTCAGGGGGCGTTTCGTCTCCCAACGAGAAGAACTCTCTGTAACTTGAGTATTGGATCTCAGAGTCATTAGATCCTGAATTTGCATAACTTTCGCTTCCGTAGAATCCTCCACCTACCATGCTCAGGTAATCGGCATTCCAAGATTGGTCTGCTTCTTTATCCACATCGATGGCCACTGCGCTTCCGAGCAACAGAAAGATGGCCAATAACGGAGCCCCACTCCATAAATTCAACATATAACACCTCTTTTCATTAATTGGATTTGGCCGGTTGTAAAGATTTTGGTGCAAACTCTGATATGGGTTTCTTGTCATCAGGGGGTTGATGTGTCATCGCCTTCGAGAAAGCCGCGAGGCCTGGGAGAACGAGTACCGGCAGAAGGGTCAGATCTGGAAGGGTGCGCCTCCCATCTTGCCTGATCTTCCGTCAGGATCTCAGGTGCTGGAACTGGGGTGCGGCAACGGAAAGACTCTCTCTGCCATGCTGAAGCGTCCCTGGCAATTGACGGCCCTCGACTTTTCATCACGAGCGGTCAACCTGAGTCGAAATATGGCCGCAACAACCTCAGGATCTCCAGATTTCGTAGTGGGTGATAGTGCAAGCTTGCCTTTCAAAGATGGTGCCTTCGACGCGGTCTTCGCCTTTCACATCACTGGCCATCTGATCGAAGATCGGCGCCAAAGGATGGCTTCAGAGGTGGCTAGAGTTCTGGACCGAGAGGGAAGGCTCTTCTTCCTGGAGTTCGAGCAAGAAGATATGCGTGCAGGCAAGGGCGAGATGGTCGAGCCTTTCACCTTCATGCGAGGTGACGGAATCTTGACCCATTATTTTTCCAGGGAAGAAGTGGCAGAACTTTTCAGGGTACTGCAGCCAGTTTCGGTGGACTCACAAAGGAGAACGCTCAGGATCAGAGGACAAGATCTTCTCCGATCTGAGATAGTGGCGATTTTTGTCAAAGGCGAACAAAGAGATTTTCGCCTCTAATACAGCCTCCTCTCGGGCTTTGAGGACCATTCTCTCAGGACTTTGAGACAATCGTCCCGATCAACTTTTATCATTTTCACGTCCCAACCCGACTCGCCCCTTATGACTTCGTATATGTGGTCGTCGTCGAACCCTATCGCGGCCACGTCTTCTTTTGTTGTTCCGTAATAGAGCCCCTTGAGTCTTGCCCAGTATATGGCAGAAAGGCACATCGGGCAAGGCTCTGAGGTGCAGTAAATTTCGCAATCTGAAAGATCAAATCGCCCCAGAATAGAGGATGCCCTCCGTATTGCGAGCATCTCTGCGTGAGCCGTAGGGTCGTTCGTCTTCAGGACCTCGTTATGGGCCTTTGAAACAACGGACCCGTCCCTTTCAATCACAGCCCCGAAAGGACCTCCGTCATCTCGCACGATTCCGATTCTTGCCTCTTTCAGGGCAAGCTTCATGAACTCATTCATGGCAGCCCCCTCATTATCTCTCGATGTCTGAAGCAATGGGTGGTGTGATCGTTGACCATTCCAACCGCCTGCATGAAGGCGTAGCAGATCGTCGGCCCTGTGAAACTGAAGCCCCGGCGTTTCAGGTCTTTGCTCATGTGGCTAGATTCCTCGGTCTCGGAAGGAATCTTTTCTGCTGAATTCCAGTGGTTCTGAATTGGCGATCCCCCAACGAAGCCCCATATGTACTCGTCGAAGCTTCCAAACTCATTTTGAATCTCAAGGAAGATTTTCGCATTGGATATGGCAGACTTAATCTTGCGCTCGTTTCGGACGATTCCAGGATCCTGGAGCAGTGCTTCGGCCTTCTCTTCGCCGTATTCGGCGACCTTCCTCGGGTCAAATCCATCGAAGGCTTGCCGGTAGTTTTCCCTCTTTCTCAGTATGGTAGACCAGCTCAAACCCGCCTGGGCGCCTTCCAGGATCAGAAACTCGAAGAGTTGCTGCTCCTCATGGAGCGGCACGCCCCATTCGCGGTCGTGGTATGCAATCATCAATGGGTCGTCTCCTGCCCATTCGCATCTTCTCTTCATCGATATCAGCCTGTGATTTCACCTTCACACCGATTTGGAAGTATGGTGTTTGTGCTGTTTTACAAAGCCATTCGGACAACGCTCTGACTCGTAAGTACCTTGCGCCTTCGAACAATTTCCTTGCCTCGTTTTCTGGACGATGAAAATCTTTTAGGGAAACGCAAGCATCTAGGTGTCATATGAAAGAGTACTCCAACGACGAGATCACGATTTGGTGGGATCCAAAGAAGTGCGTACACTCTGCCGAGTGCGTAAAGTGCCTTCCCGGTGTTTTCAACCCCAAAAAGAGCCCCTGGATAAACCTCGAAGGTGCCAGCGCCGAAGAGGTCATGAAGGCCATAGATAAATGCCCTTCCGGTGCTCTTTCCTACTTGAAGAAGGACGATCTGGGCAAGTTCAACGTCCGAGAGGTCGAACAAGAAAAAGAGCCAGTGGCTGAAATCAAGGCGATGAAGAACGGGCCCTTTCTGGTAAAAGGCCGATGCCACCTGATCGGCGAGGACGGGTCCGTTCTGGCCGAGGAAGGTCCTTTCGCCCTCTGTCGTTGCGGCAGGTCCAAAAACAAGCCTTACTGCGATGGAAGCCACAAGAAGGAAAATCCTGACCGATTGCCTCTCGCGATGATAATAGAGCCGGAAGAATGAGCAACAGCAGAGGAAATAGTGGAAACTGGCAGCAAGATCGGTCGCGGATTGGATCTGTGGTTCGGGAGTTAACTTTTTGATCCATCTGAGACACTTGACAACCGAGAGGTTGAATTGAAAGAGCGCAACAAAAGGGACTTTGAAGAATGCGATCTGATAGTCGTCGGAGCGGGACCTGCAGGCCTCTTCTGCGCCATAAATTCCTGCGAGACGGATAAAAGGGTCCTCCTTCTTGAGAAGAAACAATCCCCTGGGCGAAAGCTGCTGGTTTCAGGCTCTGGACGCTGCAACTTAACCCACGATGGAGATGCTCGCTCGTTCCTCGACCATTACGGCGATCACGGAAGGTTTCTTCGCCCCGCCCTCCTGAGCTTTACAAACAGCGATTTGATCTCTTTCTTCGAGACGAGAGGACTTCCCATGATCCGAAAAGAGGGCGGCAAGATCTTTCCCGAAACGTTGAGATCTAAAGATGTGCTGGCCATCCTGGTCGAAGAGTGCCGGGCGAGGGGCGTCGATCTCAAATTTGGTAGAGAGGTGAAGTCGATGTCGAGGTCACTGTCTGGATCTCAGCCTAAATCTGAGTCTCGCTCTCATCCAGGATCTCGGTCTGGGAACGAGGATGAGTTCGTGGTCGTGTCTGAAGATCATGCCTACAGATCGCCGCACCTTGTGATCGCCACAGGCGGTCGCTCCTATCCTGGAACCGGCTCGGCTGGAGATGGCTACAGGTTCGCGCAAAGTCTGGGCCACAAAATCACCGAGATCGGGCCTGCACTGACACCGATCATCATAAAAAATTACCCGTTCTCAGATCTGGCAGGTATCTCCTTTTCGGATGCCGAAGTCTCGCTTCACCGGAAAAAGAAGGTAAGGGACATGAGAGGTGATGTTCTCTTCACCCACCAAGGCCTCTCAGGTCCTGGGATCCTCGATCTGTCACGGCATATAAGGGCTGGAGACTTCCTGAAACTCTCTTTTATACCCTCCAGAAAACGGACAGAGCTTGAAGGGTGGCTCCAGGACAGGACACAAGAGAACGGCGCCAGAAAGTTGAAATCTGTACTGTTGGATCTGAACCTTCCCGCCAGATTGATGACGCGGATCCTTGAGCTCTCAAAGATTCCTACAGATCTTCGGTGTGCCCATATGACAAAGAAGATGCGGACTCTTCTCGTCGATAACCTGACCGGCTTTCCTATGATAGTGGAGTCCCTCGGAAGTTTTGATATCGCCATGGTCACAAGAGGCGGCGTGGACCTGAAAGGGATCAACCCGAAGACGATGGAGTCCAAGCTGGCGAAGGGGCTCTATTTTGTGGGCGAGGTATTGGACGTGGACGGAGATTGCGGCGGTTACAACTTGCAGGCCGCCTTCTCCACCGGGTGGCTTGCAGCAGAGGATATACGCGAAAGTTGGTCTGATCTGTGAGCTCGCTTTAAGTGTGTCATTTTTCGCCGAAAGATTCCAGGTTCTCTGTTCAGATTTTCAAAGAGCTGTTGACAAGCCCCTTATTTGCATCACATTTGGCGAATCTTCTGCTGATATTTTCTGATGGAATTCTTCTAAAAAACTTGCAGTCAACATTTGAGAATTTGATTTGATGCTATCATGTGACATCAGTTATGTAGAAAATACCACAAGTTATAAATAGATCAAAAACAATTAGTTTAATCAGATAGCAGACACATCACAGATGAAACCTTATCAACTTGGCAGCATAATAATGGAAAAGTTAGCTGAAAATCAGAAATCGGAGTGGGGTGATTTTATCTGATCTTAGTCAGAATAAGGGGCCGTAGCGAAATAACTCGCACATAAAAGTGTTATATCCATTATGAGGAACCGACATGATGCAGCTTTAGTACAATAACTATGCAGCACTCATACGACAAAGTTATTTCTTCACGGAACCTAAATCCAGAACATTTTGTTATAACCACGGACGCGAAAATTAAAATAAATCCTTATTTATTTCTTCTGAGAAGTATATTGGGCAGCTTAGAACTGGCATGCAACATCTAAAAATTTGAGAGGCATGTGTATGGCTGAGGAGAAAAAATCATCACCAAAGAAAGGGAAAGGTGAGCCTGTGAAGGTAATTGTGGAGATGCGAGTCCCAAGGGAAAAGGGCGTAGGTTTTTCTCTCCAGATGGCGAGTGGCCTTGCAACCTCGGGATTTCAACTGGATACTGAATACGAACCAGTGCCTATGACACCTCCTCCAGAAGAGACAAGACTAGCATCAGATCTCGAAGCAAAACACGAGGAGATCGTCCTTGTGCGAGGTGCGATCGAAGAGGGTGATATGGATAACCTCAAGAAGCAGCCCAACGTGATCGGCGTCTGGGTGGATACCGAGATCGCCCCTTTTGAGATGGGCGAGTTCTCGGATAACGTCATGTTGGCTTCTGAGGAAGCTTTTGGAACATGTCCCATACCGCCATGTGACTGTGATCCTGGGACTCCTAAAGGAGACCTTTCTGACGTCGCCAAATATCTCGGCGTGGACAATATCTGGGCAGCCGGATACAGGGGCAAGGGAATCGTAGTCGGCGTGGTCGACGGTGGCATAACCGCCCAGGGTCGCGCAGCAGGCGGCAAAATACCCAGGGTGATCGGAGGCTGGCCTGCTGCCGATTGGGGCACGAAGGATGAGTGGAACCACGGAAACATGTGTGCCACAGACGTCTTGGGAATGGCGCCTGATTCCAACATATACGATCTCAGGATTGCATCCGGCACACTGAGTGGGATGATATCCAATGCTATTCAGGCATATCAGTGGGCAATCCAGCAGCACAAGAAGGATGGAACGCCTCACGTTCTGACCAACAGCTGGGGTATCTACCAGAAGAACTGGGATAACGATTACGCGACGAATCCCAAACACCCCTTCACAACGAAGATGGGCGAGGCCATCAATGAGGGGATACTCGTTCTTTTCGCGGCAGGCAACTGTGGCGAGGCCTGTCCCAGCAGCAGGTGCGGCAGCGATAACGGACCTGGCAAGAGCATCTGGGGGGCTAACGGTCATCCTGGAGTCATGACTGTAGGCGCTGCCAACACTGAGGGAAAGCTGGTCGGATACAGCAGCCAGGGACCTGCATCTTTGGATGAGTACAAGCCAGATTTCTGTTCGATCAGCCACTTCAAGGGTTACTTCCCCAGCGATACCGGTACGTCTGCCGCCTGTCCGATCGCAGCAGGTGTGGTTGCGCTGCTAAAACAGTACAAGTCTTCGTACACTCAGACCGCGGTAAAGCAAGATCTGAAGAAGACTGCAAAGAACATCGGTTCTGCAGGATGGGATCAACATTCCGGATCTGGCATAATACAGCCGGCTAAGATAGTCGTGACAGGAGATGATGAGGGCGCCAAGTCCTGCGAGAAATATAAAGAGCCGGCGTCGAAATACTTGGATGCTTACAAGAATTCTGGCATAAATACGTATCTTTGCTACTATTACTACTACCTGGCGTTGTACTACCGTTGTGCGTATCAGGCGACTAATAACCAGAAGGACCTCTGCTACTATTACTACTATCTGGCGTTGTACTACCGTTGCGCGTATCAGGTGACTAATAACCAGGAGTACCTCTGCTACTATCACTACTACCTGGCTTCGTACTACTGTTGCATGTATCGGGTGAATAACGACAAGAGGTATCTCTGCTACTGTTACTATTACCTGGCAATGTATAACCACTGTCTGTATCAGATGACCAGGGACCAGAGATATTTGTCGCTTTACCAGCAGTACGCGACCGCGTATAGAAAATGTGTGCAATCAGTTCAGTAAGTTTTGTCAAAGTTATGAACGCTAAGTTTGGTTCATATCCGATGTTTAAGACGATGCTGACACGATGAGAGGGTGAGTAATATGAGAAAACTTCCTGGAAAACTTCCTGGAAAACTTCCTGGAATATGTCCCGAATGTCTCGAACCGAGGATGGGTATGATGCCTCCTGAACATCCGGAAATGAGGCTGCCACCAGAACGCCCGGAAATGAGGTTGCCACCAGAACGCCCGGAAATGAGGTTGCCACCAGAACGCCCGGAAATGAGGTTGCCACCAGAACGCCCGGAAATGAGGCCTCCACCAGAACGTCCGGCGATGGGTATGGAGGCTCCCGAAATTCCTGCAATGGGAAGAAGTGCCCACAGTATGGGGTGGGCTGCAATTGGGATAGCTTCCGAACTTCCGGAAATGGAGATGGCTTCCGAACTTCCGGAAATGGAGATGGCTCCCGAACTTCCGGAAATGAGGATGGCTCCCAAACGTCCGGAAATGAGGATGGCTCCCAAACGTCCGGAAATGGGTATTGCACCCGAACTTCCGGAAATGAGGATGGCTCCCAAACGTCCGGAAATGGGTATTGCACCCGAACTTCCGGAAATGAGGATGGCTCCCAAACGTCCGGAAATGGGTATTGCACCCGAACTTCCTGCGATGAGTATTGCACCCGAACGTCCGGAAATGAGGCTTCCACCAGAACGTCCGGAAATGAGGCTTCCACCAGAACGCCCGGCAATGGGTTTGCCACCCGAGCATCCGGCAATGGGTTTAGCACCTGAGCATCCGGAAATGAGGATGGTCCCCAAACGTCCGGAAATGGGGCAGGCACCCGAGCGTCCGGCAATGAGATTGCCACCCGAGCATCCGGAAATGAGGCCTTCACCAGAACGCTCGGCAATGAGGCTGCCTCCTGAATGTCCGGAAATGGGATTGCCACCAGAACGCCCGGAAATGAGGCTTCCACCAGAACGTCCGGCAATGAGATTGCCATCAGACTGTGACGATGATCTTGAACAAGCACAGTACTACTACGATAAGTATGTGGAAACTGGCTATAAGCGATATCTTATCCTCTATTACTACTACATGGTACAGTACAACGACTGCATGTATGAGGAGACCGGGACGAGGACCTACCTCTGCTACTATTACTACTACACGGCACAGTACTACGACTGCATAGGGGGTTTCCTCTGCGACTATTACTACTACATGGCACAGTACAACGACTGCATGTATGGGGAAACAGGGACGAGGACCTACCTCTGCGACTATTACTACTACACGGCACAGTACAACGACTGCATGTATGAGGAAACAGGGACGAGGTCCTACCTCTGCAACTATTATTACTACAGGGCACAGTACGCTGGCTGCATGTGTCAGGTGAAAGGGAACGAAAGCTACTGCTATTACTATCACATATACCAGGAAACGTACCTTTCTAGATGTGGGGGCCCAGAAATGAGGATGGCTTCCAAACGTCCGGAAATGGGGTTGACTTCCGAAATTACGGCAACGAGGGCGACAGCACCTAAACTGGTGGTGACAACTACCACATCAAGATGCGAACGAGATCTTGAATTGGCACGGCAATACTACGACCGTTATACGAGTACTGGCAATACGATCTATCTCTGCTACTATTACTACTACTGGGCACAGTACTGCAAATGCATGTATGAGGTGACAGGGGAGAAGGACTACCTCTGTGGGTACTATTACGGAATGGCAGCTCACAACGACTGCAAGTACACCGTATACCCCGAAAAAATAAAATATCACTGCCACTATTACGACTACCTGACACAGTTCTACGTATGCATGTATGGGGTGACAGCGCGCTGCTACCATTACAGCTCCCTAGCGAACTATAACTTCTGCAAGTATCAGGAGACCGGGGAGAAGGACTACCTCTGTGACGGTTACTACAACGGCGCAAAGCACGCCGAATGCATGTATAAGATGACAGGGATGGGGGACTACCTCTGGGACTATTACTACTTACTGGGACGGTACTACGAATGTATCGGAAATTCCATACAATAGTCGCAGGACGTAGTTTCAACATATTTTATTACTTCGGGAGCGCGGAGGGTCACGAATACCCCGTCCTTTAGGGCGGGGATGAAGTGAACCCTCGCCCGTTTTTCGTGCTCCTTTAAATTGACAAAACATTATTGACGGTTCATGGAAATCTG
>Ga0272443_10003716_pt1 | contig 17637 bp, 18 predicted proteins | sample SSMAcet12_FD_193581 | JGI IMG/M metagenome (GOLD analysis project Ga0272443, IMG submission 193581) | Marine sediment archaeal communities from Little Sippewissett salt marsh, Falmouth, MA, United States - SSM-Acet-12 | ecosystem: Environmental > Aquatic > Marine > Wetlands > Sediment ... | reverse complement strand
GTGCATAGACGTTCAGGTTTCCGGTCGCCACCCTGTCGGTCAGAACCAGGCTCAGTTTTCTTGCCACCTCCCTGGGAGACATGCGGCTGATCTCCCTGCCCTCCAACCTCACCTGCCCGCCAAGCGCTTTCTGCACTCCGGCAAGCGTGCGCATGAGTGTCGATTTACCGGAACCGTTCGGCCCGAGCAGGCATACCAGTTCCCCCTGCCTGAGACTGAGGGAAAGATGCCCGGCAACGACCCTGGCCATGTACCTGTGGCCATGCGTGGCTGCAGCCGAAGCGGGCCGGCGAATCTTGTAGCCGATTTCAAGATCCCGGGTCTGCAATAGAACACTGTTCATGAGAATGAAGACTTCAGGTTTCTGTTTTTCATAATAACCCAGATCACTACAGGCGAACCGATAAGCGCCGTAACGGCGTTGATCGGCAGCGTCGTCTGGCTTCCCGGCATCTGGGCGATAATGTCACACACCAGCATCACAAGGGCCCCCATCAGGCAGACACCCGGCATCAGGAAACGGTGATCCGAGGTATCGAGTATCGAGCGTGTCAGGTGCGGCACGGCAATACCGATGAAACCGATCGGACCGCAGAAACCGGTCACGCTCCCGGCAAGCAGGCTGGTTGCCGCGATGACCGTCACCCTGACGTAAAACGTGCTCATGCCGAGGCTTCGGGCATAATTCTCACCGAGCAGCATGACATTGAGGGACTTCGATGCCGCAAAAGAGACCAGGAGACCGATACCGATGACCGCCGCGAGCACCCAGAGCTGATTGCCAAGCACCCCCCCGAGGCTGCCGAAGGTCCAGATAAGGTAGTCCTGTATCTCTTCCGGTTCGCTGAAATACTGCCATATACTGATAAGGGAAACCGTCATGTTTCCTACCATGATACCTACGATCAGAAGCACGATATTATCCTTGATCCTGACCGCTATTGCCAGAACGACCAGCAGCACGCAAGCCGCACCGAGCGTAGCGGAGATCACAATCAGCCAGCTCCCCCCGAGCCCGAGCTGTCGGATGGCAAACGCATTGGCTGCGGAACCGGAGGCAAGCATCACCATCGCCACCCCGAGACTGGCGCCGGCTGAAATACCGAGTACCGAAGGACCGGCAAGCGGGTTGCGGAACAGTGTCTGCATCTGCAGTCCACTCACCGAAAGAGCTGCCCCCGCCAGCACGGCGGTCAGGGCTTTCGGCAATCTGATATAGGTAACGATCTTGTCCCAGGCCTCGATATCCGAGCCGTTGCCCATAAGAATAGAGACCACACTCGGTAAAGGGATCCTCACCGAGCCAAGCACGAGGTCCAGCAGAAAAAAGAAAAGCACCAGTGCCAGAAGCAGCATCACGAGAGGAAGCCGCAAGGTAAGCCGGGGCCAGGGATGCGCGCCCCCGGAAGCGGTATCATCAACACTCATGTCAATCGATAAGATGGTAAAACGTTAGAGAATCATCCTGAAACCCTTCACGCTCCGCAATGTCAGGGTGCAGGATCATGATCAGGTCCTTGAGAATCCGTTCGGGCTGGACAACACCGAACTCCCAGTATGCATTGCCCCCTGCCGGGTTGAGCAGGCGGTTATTGTTATAAACCCTGCCATGCTGCACAGAAGAAAAATCCCGGAAGCGCAGGTCGTTCGAAAGCAGTTCGTCGAGATTCAGCACGGTTCCCGGATTAAGCCAGAAATCCGCATCGAGAGCCACCTGGTACACCGGCTCGATATCCATCTTGATGCTTCCGGTTGTCTTCAGGTCACTCCAATGGTACGATGCTCCTGCATCGCGCAGGAGCGCTGCCACATAACTGTCGCCACCGGGAACGAACCACGCATCCTTTCTTGGCAGGCTTGAAATAACCGACGGCCTGTCGGCAACATCGCGGGTAAGGGCTCGCAGGCCGTGGTACGCATCACTGATCTGACGAAATTTTTCTTGTGCGAGCTGCTCTTTGCCGAACAACGCAGCATACAGCTTCACCCACTCCGCCCTACCCAGTGGAGAAGACTCAAGCCACTCAGATACGACAACGACAGGAATACCGGCATCGATAATGGCATTGTACTCAGTTCTCCTGGCCGGAGGAAGAGCGGTCGCAATAATGAGATCGGGATCGAGTTCGAGAATAATTTCAAGGTTCGGACTGAACGGCATACCGATCTCCGTGATCTGTCCATCCTGAATTCTCTCCTGCACCGAAGGGGTATTGACAAATTCCGGACGGGCGACCCCGATAATCCTGTCGGTGCATTCAAGCAGATCGATGAAGCCGATATGCGTCGTAGAAAACACGGCAACCCTCTCGACAGGGGTCCTGACGACAATATGATCATCATACCCTTCCGGCACCGGCTGGCCGGGTTCGAGAAGCAGGTAACTCAGCAGGCCGTCGTTGCCAGGAACACCAGCCCGGACTTCGAGCGTTCGGAACCCGGCAAACTCCTTGATGGAAAACCCTCCGGCATACTCGAGGCCGTTACCGGCAAGTGCGTTTTCCGGCTCGGCACGCTCCGGGGCCTCCTCGCCGTTACCAGGGTTCTCTGCAGAACAGCCGGAAAAAAGAAGAAAGACCGCAAGCAGGAGCATCGGCATCACTGCCGATAACCGCCCTGCACCTGATGTCAGGGATTCACAGGGCCGGAGGTGTACTGCAACCCGCTCAGTCATAATACTCCACATACTGCTCAAAATCCTCTTTTGGTGGGAATGAAATTGCCCCGGCTGCACAGATCTTCTCGCAAGCCGAGCACATCACTATGCAGCTATACGGATTGACGACTTCCATTTTCGGCCGCCTCCTCAGCCCTTCCTCCGATTTTGCGGAAGCAAAGACATCCTTTGGACAGAACTCGTAACAGGATAGGCAGCTGTTGCAAAGCTCCGCGTCAATGCGGGGAAACCATGGAATATCCTGACGGGGAGCTCTCAGGCGCCCCTTTCGTTTTTTCTTCATCTGATTTTCGTTCATACTTTTCCCGGAAATCCATCCGATAGAACCGCACCGACCTCCCATGATGAACACATCATGGAAGATCGATACATCACAACTCTTCAACTCAAAAAGACACCGTATAACCAAGCCTGGCAAGTCGCCCGGGCTCGTAATACACGTAGCGGCTGCTGGCATCTTCAACAAGATTTCCGGTCGTCTGTATCTCGGTATCGAAGACATTCTCCACAGCAAGCGTCACGTAACCTGAACCGGCCTTCACCTTTCCTGTCATATCAAAAGCCGCATAATTTTCAAGCTCGTCCTCGCGGCCGGCAAGAATGCGGCAGGTAAGGTCGACATTGACCGGCAGGGTCGCATAGGAGATTCCGAACGTGTTCTGGAACTTCGGACCGGGCTGATACTCCTCTCCGTCAGTGTTCTCGGCAACCGGGTACGCCCAGTAACCGGCAGCCGAGAAGGAAACATCGGAAAGAAAGCTGCCGGAAGAGAGGAAAGGATACAGCCCGAGTTTCCACTCGACCCCTTTGGAACTGTATGATCCTGCATTGAAATAACCGTATGGACGCCCCTGTGAACGGTCGACTTCGATCTTGTCATCATAGGTCATATAAAAACCGGCCAGCCTTGCAGATGCCACCCCGGAATCGTACTTGAATCCCGCTTCATAGGTCCAGCCGGACTCCGGCTCGAGATCAGGGTTGCCAACAATGATCCTGCCCTCGTAATACAGCTGGGTAAAGGTCGGAGCCTGGAACGCCTTGCCTGTATTGGCAAAGAGGTTCAGCTCTTCATTGACTTTCCATGTCACACCTGCGCTGGGAAGAAATGCATCGTAGTCCGACGTACCGTCCTCGTTATCGATGAACTGCTCACGAACGCCAAGGGCAAGAAGCAAATCAGATGACGGCTCTGCTTTGAGCTCGGCAAAAAGCCCGTAATCGTCACGGTATTTCTCACCGTAATTGTTCTCGTAATCAGCAAAACGATGCACATAATCGGCTCCGGCGACCAGCTCGAAAGCCTCAGAGAACTTGAAGCGATAATCCGTTTCCGCCCCATAGTTATAATTCAGCCTCTGCAAGGTCTCTCCATCCTGTTCTTCATTGACATAGTCCGTCTGGTACCGGTTGTCGTAAACACCGAACGCCTTGGCCTTGAACCTTGCAGTCTCATAGCGAAGGCTCAGGAAGTGGAAACTGCTTTCCTGATCGGTCGACTCCTCTTCGCCTGAATCGTACCGGTCGATGAAAGTCGTTTCGTACCAGTTATACTGGTAGTCGACAGAGACGTTATCGAAGGGTGATGCGTTGACATTGACCATATACTTGTCAGTGTTGCCGAGCGCCATCGTGTGCTCGTTTTTCAGATCCCTGCCAACATCATCCAGTTCGCCCATATGCTGGTAACGAACACCGGCGGAAATGCCGGGGAGAGAGAAACTGACACCGTGATTCATCCACTCTTCGTTTCCGAACTCAACAGATGCGGTTCCGCTTTTTTCATCGACGGCCTTTTTCATCACGATATTGATCACGCCGGCCATCGCATCCGCTCCGTAAAGGGTCGATGCTGCGCCTTTGAGTACCTCGATCCGCTCGATCTGCTCTACAGGAATGGAACTGATGTCATATCCTTTGCCCGAAGCCTGCTGGACAGGCATTCCGTTGATCAGGATCAGCTCCCCGTCCTCGATCCCCCTGATGTAGACTGCGGCATTCATTCCCTGCCTGTTGATCCCCATCGGGGCGAGAGACTTGTAGCCGATCCCTCCGATTTTTCCGAGGGCATCCATGGCGTTTGTCGCACCGACTTCCTTGAGCTTTTCGCTGTCAGCGACAGTAATGAAGCGAGAACTCTCCTTTTCCTTGATGGGAAAGCGTGTCGCGGTCACCACAAGCTCGTCACCGGTGTAGGACGAAAGAATTGCCGATTGAGATGAATCGTCAGCATAAAGCGTGCAGTGACAACACACACTCGCGATGAGAAGAGCGATAATTTTTTTTTGCATTCGTAGATCCTGTTGATCAGTTAATAAAACACTGACTGACAGGGCTGTCCTGATGGCACAGAAGAAACGTGATAGCAATAGCCTATGCGTCGTCGGACATATCGATATGGATGCTTGCCTCGCCAGACCAGCGGCACAAGAACAAAGAGCTCCTGCAATCCGCATCTCCTGGTGCACCGATCAACGGCAAAGCTATCATAAAGACAATCGTATGAAGTCGGATATGGCTATTTTCTGTATTGCCTGAGACTATAAACCCGTAGTCCGATATGATGCAATTGAAACTGGCAGGTCTCCTGACTCTAAACGGTTACATCTGCTCTCCGGGCCTTCCCGCGGATTTCCGGGAGGAAATCAACGACGCAGTGACCAGGAAAAACTCCAGCTTTATTGTCATGTGGCCATGACAGAATAAACTGAAGCATACCGTTATTACAGTTGCGGGTACAGTGTACGAATCTCACGTACTTCCCTATTCTCCGGCTTTTAAACCGGCACCAGTTACAAGCGAAAGAACATTTTTTATCTTGGCGTATTTACAAAAAAAAACACTCCCCTCAAAACACTTAATGTATCGTTGCCCTGCAGCAGACAGGACAACGATACATGCGATCAAGCGGTTTGCTTGAGCTCAAAAATCTCATTAATCTTCTTTTTGCGGTAGCGAAACACCTGATCGAGTCGCTGATTGATAACCAGAAAGTCAAGCAGTTCTCCCAGCGCACCGTAGGGAAGCCTGTAGTCTATGATGTCTGTCATCTCCACTCCACCGGAAACCTCCCTGAAAAGATGTTTATGGCGCCAGTATTCATATGGTCCCTCCTTCTGCTCATCCTCAAACATCAACGGCTTGTCGACACGTGTAATAGAAGTAACCCAGCCAACTGGAACATTCCACATCGGAAACAATGTATAGGAAATCTCCATTCCCTCATAGAGCGATCCCGAATCATCAAACCCACCTGTCACGGTAAAATGCAGATCAGGAGGGGTTATCCTCTCAAGGTTCATGGGGTTGGAAAAAAATTCCCATACGGTGTCGATACCTGCAGCAATCTGCTGCGTATATAGTAAATGCTGTTTGCTCATAATGATCAAGACTTACGTTTCTGTTATTACACCTATAACACCAAAAACGGACAAAACATATCCCAAATCCCAGGAAAAGGCATCTATTTGTAGTGAGGCTCTTTTTTTCGGATATTTCGGCTGTTCGCCTTTATAGAACTCCTCATGGAAACCATGACAAAAGCAACAGTAGCCGCCATCCTCTATCCTTCAGCCAGAGAACGCCGGACCGTTCTGCTCACCAAAAGAACAATAGCTCCTTTCAAAGGGTGCTGGTGTCTGCCCGGCGGTCATATCGACCCGCTCGAAACTGCGGAAAAAGCCGTTGTTCGGGAAGTTGCCGAAGAAACCGGGCTCACGATGCATGCACCAGAATTCATAGGCTACTCTGACGAGATCTTTCCTGAACACAACTTTCACGCTGAAGCGCTCATCTTCTGTGGAACTGCTACCGGAGAGCTCGCTGCCCAGAGAGATGAAGTCTCCGATATCAGATGGTTCTCTCTTGAAGACGCGCTATCGCAAAAACTTGCATTTCGCCATAACGACATTCTCCAACGATATGAATCCCGCACCTTCGGCCCCTGAACGCCTCTTGAGGTCACTGCTTCTTCTCTTTGTCCTGGCACATGCCGGATGCACCAACAACAGCGACCAGAACAGATCAGCTGCAGACGCAAAACCTTCAATTGTCAGTCTGGCTCCGAGTATCACGGAGATGGTCTACGCCATCGGAGCTGGAGATCAGCTTATAGGAAGAACCAGTGCGTGCGACTACCCCGCCAGTGCCCTTGAGGTTCAGATTGTCGGTGCATTCGGCAGACCATCGCTTGAAATGCTGACCAGTCTGGAGCCGGATATTGTACTCGATGCCGACCTTTCCGATGAACAGATGGGCAACAGGATTGAAAAACAGGGCATCAGGCGCCAACGACTTACCATCAATACACCCGACGACATCCCGGACGCATTGCGCACCATAGGGCGTGTCACCGGCAACACAGAACGAGCTGACAGCCTGGCATCAGCCATTGAAAACGGCCTTCAGGTTTTCCGTGCCAAGACAGCTGAAAAAGCATCAAGACCAAAGGTATATCTGGAAATATGGGACGATCCGCTCTGGACCGGTGGCTCGCAAAGCTATACCTCGGCACTCATCGGGTATGCAGGAGGCTTCAATATCGGAGACAGCGTCCCGAAAGAGTATTTTGAAATCTCTCCAGAGTGGGTCATCACTGAAAATCCGGATATCATTGCATGCATGTACATGTCAAGAAGCATTTCAGCAAGGCAAAAGGTCATGGCAAGACCTGGGTGGGAACATATCAATGCTGTCAGAAACGAAAAAGTATACGACCACTTCGACAACAGTGTCTTTCTTCGGCCGGGCCCCAGAGTCCTCGAAGGCATCGCAAAGCTTCAGGAAATAATCACAACCCCCTGAACACCAGCCGCGTCTCTCCAAGGTTTTTTTTCTGCATGTAACAAAAAAAGAGCGGTATTTTTTATCTTCAAGGCTTTAGTCATAAGATAACGGCGGTGCCTGCATGAAGAAGTCCCCTTTGGTCATATTGTTTTTAACGGTCCTGCTCGACCTGATCGGGTTCGGCATCGTCCTGCCGCTGCTTCCGACCTATGCCAAAGATCTTGGCGCCTCACCGTTGATGATCGGCTTTATAGCCGCCGTCTACTCGAGCATGCAATTTATTTTTTCCCCTCTATGGGGCAAGCTCAGTGACGTTATCGGCCGCAGACCGGTCATGCTGGGCAGCATATTGCTCGCGTCCATCTCCTATGTCTTTTTCTCCCAGGCGACAACCATTCCGCTGCTTATTCTGGCAAGAGGCATGTCAGGAATGGGCTCTGCCAATATCGCTGCCGCTCAGGCCTACATCACCGACGTGACCGACAGTCAGGGCCGGTCGAAAGCCATGGGAATGCTCGGTGCCGCCTTCGGGATCGGCTTTATCATCGGTCCGCTGATCGGAGGGTTTCTGAAAACCAATTTCGGCATTGAAATGGTCGGTCTTGTTGCTGCTGCGCTGATCGGTATCGATTTCATTCTGGCTATCTTTTTCCTGCCGGAGTCCAACAAGGAAGCAATAAAAATCTCTCAGCTCTTCACCCAAAAAGCCATATCCGGACCTCGTCAGTCCGTTGTCGCGCTTGTCTCGTCAAAAGTATCAGACTATACGCAGAGCGTCAACGACGCCTTCAGTTCCAGACCGATTGCCATGCTGATGACCACCAATTTCATTTTCACCTTCGGCATCGTCAACATGCAGATTGCCTCTATCCTGCTCTGGAAAGAGTTCTACCTTACCTCAGACCAGCAGATCGGGTACCTCTTTGCATATGTAGGATTTCTCTCGGTGATCGTTCAGGGGGGACTTATAGGAAAACTCAACAAAATACTGGGTGAACATAAACTGTTTACCTGGGGACACATTTTATCATTTATCGGTGTTTTTTTCATCCCCTTTGTTCCTCAGAGTAATCTTTTCAGTATCGGGCTGTTCATACTGTTTTTTTTTGCAATGGGAACCAGTCTGGTCAATCCGATCAATATTTCGATGACCTCGCTCTACAGCTACAACAAGAAACAGGGGCAAATCATGGGGCTGGCCCAATCGGTCAACTCATTTGCCAGGATTCTCGGTCCTTTCAGCGGAAGTATTCTTTACGGCATCAATCATAAAACACCATTTATTGTTGCAGGGATCCTCATGATCATCGGAACCGTTATTTCTCTCGGCCTGTTCAAATACGACATAGAAGCACTCGAACCCGCCGCTGAGTCCGTCAACGCGTAAAAAAATGACAGACACCTGAACCAATACCGGAAACGATAGAATTAACGGTCCATATCCGCAGAGGAGAGGACGAGGAGATGATGAATCAAGATATGGCATTGAAGGAACAACGATTACACGACAGTTTACCCGAAGTCCTCTATCGCATAGGCGATATAGCTGACCAGCAGAACATCGAATGCTACCTTGTCGGTGGCTACATCCGCGATGTGCTGCTTGAAAGACCGAGTCAGGATATTGATATTATGATTATCGGTGATCCGATAGCATTCGCAAGGGAGGTCCAAAAGCAGCTCAAAGGAAGAAATTTTGTAGTTTTCGAAAGATTCAGAACAGCCCGACTGGAACTCGATGACGCTGTTGAAGGACCGGTACTGCTTGAAATCGTCGGAGCACGCAAAGAGAGCTACAACCCCGATTCACGAAAACCCATCACCGAAATCGGTTCTCTCGAAGATGACCTTTCAAGACGCGATTTCACCGTCAACGCACTGGCGCTCGAACTGAATGCCTTGAACAGGAACCGGATTGTCGATCTCTATGGAGGCATAGAAGCACTGCACTCAGGCATTCTGAAAACACCTCTCGAACCGGAAAAAACCTTCTCGGACGATCCGCTTCGCATGATGAGAGCCGCAAGGTTTTCCAGTCAGCTTGAGTTTTCTCTGACAGATGAAACGCTCGATGCGATAAAAGCCATGCACACTCGCATATCGATCGTCTCGAGGGAACGGGTCAGCCATGAATTTCTCAAAATCATGCAGAGTCCCAAGCCCTCGATCGGTCTTAAAATACTCTTCGAGACAGGCTTGCTGAAAGAGATCTTCCCCGAACTGACTGCAATGGCCGGCATAGAACAGGTTGACGGGCTCGGTCATAAAGACACGCTGCTGCATACCTTTCAGGTTGTCGATAAACTCGCTGAAAAAAGCGATCATCTCTGGCTTCGTGTTGCCGCACTCCTCCACGATATCGCCAAACCGCTCACCAAGCGGTTCAGCAGACATACTGGCTGGACATTTCACGGCCATGAGGTAGTCGGAACACGGCTTGCAGCAAAGATCTTCCGTTCGATGCGCTGGCCGCTCGAACCCCTTGAATATGTCCAGAAAATGATCCGCCTGCACCACCGCCCTATTCCGCTCTCCAAAGAAGAGATTTCTGATTCGGCAGTCAGGCGCCTGATGTTTGAGGCCGGTGAAGAACTCAATGACCTGATGACACTCTGCCGCGCAGATGTCACGAGTAAAAACCCGCGCAAGGTGCGCCAGATCATGCAGAATTTCAACCGTGTCGAGGAAAAAATCGACGAAGTGGCAGAAAAAGACCTTCTGGCCAAATGGCGCCCACCGGTCAACGGCATTGAAATCATGGAGATTCTGGGCCTCAATGAAGGACGAATGGTCGGAGTAATCAAGAAAAAAATGGAATCCGCCATTATTGACGGTGAGATTCCCTATGATCGCGACGCAGCGCTCGCCTATATCAGAAAAGTATGGGATGAGATGCAGGCTGCAAGCCCGCCACAAAAAAGCGACTCGGTATGAGAGTGTTATATTGAAAATATTTACGACTCATAATCTTCCAGCAATACTTAAAATCAGGAAACATTGATACCACGTTACTCACCTAAGGACATGGCTGCCATCTGGACTGACGAAGCCAAATTCCAGCGCTGGCTCGACATTGAAATCGCCGCTGTAGAAGCGAGGGTTGAAGCCGGGTTTGTGCCGGAAGAAGCGCTTGCTGTTATCAAAGAAAAGGCCGCGTTCAACGTCGACGAAATCCTTGAGATCGAAAAAGAGACCAAACACGACGTCATCGCATTTCTCACCAACGTCAACCGTAATGTTGGACCACAGTCCCGCTACATTCACGAAGGTCTGACATCATCGGACGTCGGCGATACCTGCCTTGCCATGCAGATGCGCGATGCAGGAAAATTGCTCATCAAGGATATCGAATCACTGGTCGACGTCCTGGCCAAACGCGCAAAAGAGTTCAAATATACTCTTGAAATGGGCCGGACCCACGGCATCCACGCAGAGCCGCTCACCTTCGGCCTGAAGCTCCTGCTCTGGCATCAGGAGATGCTGCGCAACCTCGACCGCATGAAAAGAGCCGTCGAGAACGTTTCTTTCGGTAAAATTTCCGGTGCTGTCGGCACCTACCAGCACCTCTCTCCCGACATTGAAGAGGCTGTCTGTCTGAAACTCGGTCTCAAACCCGCTCCGATCTCAACACAGGTTCTGCAGCGTGACCGCCATGCAGAATTCCAGACGACGATGGCTATCGCTGCTGCCTCCATCGAGAAATTCTCGGTCGAACTGCGCCATCTGCAGCGCACTGAAGTGCGTGAAGCAGAAGAGTTCTTCAGCAAGGGGCAGAAAGGCAGTTCAGCCATGCCGCACAAGCGAAACCCGATCACCTTCGAACGACTCACCGGTCTGGCAAGGATTGTGCGTTCCAATTCGATCGCAGCAATGGAAAACGTAGCCCTCTGGCATGAACGCGATATTTCACACTCCTCGGTCGAACGCGTGATCATGCCCGATTCCACTATCGCCCTCTGCTATATGCTGCGTACATTCCGCAACACCATACAAGACCTCCTTGTCTACCCGGAAAGAATGCAGGAAAACTTCAATACATCCTACGGCCTGACCCTTTCGCAGACGCTTCTCCTCGCGCTTACCGGCAAAGGTCTCACCAGAGAAGAAGCCTACAAACTTGTGCAGCGCAATGCCATGCAGAGCTGGGAAAACAAGGTACAGCTCAAAGAACTGGTCCAGCAGGATGAAGATATTCTCAAGCACGTCACAGCAGAAGAGATCGAACAGCTCTTCTCGTCAGAAAATATTCTCGGCAAGCTGAAAAAAAGCGTCGATATCATCTTTGCCCGCAACGGCTTGGACAACTGAACCGGCCATCAGCCACCGTTACCCGGGCATAACGCCCGGGTATTTGTTAATATTTACGAATATTACTAAATTGATCTCCGTTTTGTCTCCGGGTCAAGCCCACCAGCATTGGCCATAAACCGGGGCAGAGCTTTACTCTCGTTTCCAGGCTACCAGCAATCGAACATAATTTCTGTTCTACTGTCAGTTATTACTTCCGTTAATAACATAGGGGGATTTTGCGCCATATGTATGCTAAAGTCATAAAAACGTATGCTGAAAAGGCTGATATACAGTTTATCTGCAGTGACTCTTCGTCCGAAAGTGTTCATTGCGGAGCCTGTAGTATGGGGCAAACGCCGTCACAGAACCCTGAAACCGTGCTAGCCGAAAATCCGGTAGGGGCAAAAACAGGAGACATTGTTGAATACGGGCTGAAGGAGCACGGAGAGGTTAAAGCTGCAACCCTGCTCTTCATCGTACCGCTCGTAACATTTATGATCGCGCTCGGTATTACAGGATCGATGGGTTTCGAAATCTGGCAGTCATTTCTTTTCGGGCTTCTGGTCCTTGGAGGAACACTGCTCGGATTGCAGCTGCTGCTGAAAAACAAAACGTATTATTACATCGCAGGAATTAAATAACAGCACATGATTAGTGAAGCATTTATACCGGCCGTCTCAAGTCTCGGAGCCGTCGCACTGACACTTGGCGTCATCATCCATTACGTCTCAAAGAAGTTCCACGTCGAAGAAGACCCGATGGTCACTATCGTCAATGACATCCTGCCCGGTGTCAACTGCGGTGCCTGCGGGTATCCGAGCTGCGGTCAGTTTGCAGAAGTCCTGGTCGACACAAAAGATTCCAGTATGACATGTCCGGTTGGCGGATCCGATCTTGCTGCGAAGCTCGGCGAAACGCTCGGCATCACCATGGCCGAACCCAAACCGCAGATCGCTGTGCTGCTCTGCCAGGGCGACAATGATACGGCAAAAGAAACCGCTGAGTATCTGGGCATCCAGGACTGCTGGGCGGCCACTCAGGCTTTCGTTGGCCCGAAACAGTGCCGCTACTCCTGTGTGGGACTCGGATCCTGTATCGCCTATTGCGATTTTAACGCCATGAGCCTCGAAAACGGCCTTGTCGTTATCGACAAAGACCTCTGCACCGGATGTGAAGCCTGTATTTCGGCCTGTCCTACCGGTGTGCTTGTCATGCAGGAAAAGAAAGCCGAGCGCTACTTCATCGCCTGCAACTCGCACGACAAGGGCGCGGCCACAAAAAAAGCCTGTGAGGCGGGATGTATCGCCTGCCAGAAATGCGTCAAGGTGTGTGAAGACAACGCCATTGTCATTGAGAATTTCCTTGCCCGGATCGTTCAGGAAAAATGCACGGCATGCGGTAAATGTATCGATGTCTGCCCGACGAAAGTCAACTGCATCAGACTTGAAAACGATCTTAAAGCTGTGAAACAAAAAAAAGCCTCATAAATGAAGACATTCAAAATCGGGGGCGTTCATCCTCCTGAAAACAAGTTAACGGAACATATCGCGATTGAGGTCATGCCCGTTCCCGCAGAACTGGCAATATCCTTAAACCAGCATCTCGGCAAACCGGCAAAACCGCTGGTCAAGATGGGTGATGAAGTCCGCAAAGGTCAGCTCATCGGACAGGCTGACGGGTTCATTTCGGCAAACGTGCACGCAAGCACAAGCGGAAAGGTAAAAGCTGTCAAACCTCATCCCCATCCCGGTGGACAGTATGCAATGACGGTCTTCATCACGCCTGACGGCAAAGACGAATGGGCTGAAGGCATGAACACCGAACCAGTCGACTGGAAAAAGTTTTCCAGGGAAGAGATCATTCAGAAAATCAAGGACGCAGGAATCGTCGGCATGGGCGGCGCCGGCTTTCCCACCAACGTCAAGCTCTCTCCCCCTCCGGACAAGTCCATCGACACGATCATACTCAATGGAGCGGAATGTGAACCATTTCTTACCGCCGATCACCGTCTGATGGTTGAGTACCCGAAAGAGGTCATCGCCGGCCTTGACATCATCGCATCGCTCTTCAGAGGAGAAGCAAAGTCGTTCATCGGGATCGAATCGAACAAACAGGATGCCATTGATACATTGAAAAAACATGCCGCAGCATCAGGTATTGAAGTCGTTTCGTTAAAAACAAAGTATCCTCAGGGCGCAGAAAAACAGCTTATCAATGCCATCACCGGCCGGACCATCGAAGAAGGTGAACTGCCGTTCGACAAAGGCTGCCTGGTTCAGAACATCGGTACAGCCGTAGCGATCTACGAAGCTGTCTGTATGAACAAACCGCTCATCGAACGAGTACTGACCGTCTCGGGTATGGAAATTGGTCAGCGAAAGAACATCATGGCCCGCGTCGGAACCACCTTCAAAGATCTCATTGCCTTCTGCGACAACATGTCGGCAAAAACAAACCAGATCATCTCCGGTGGACCGATGATGGGAAAAGCGATTTTCTCGCTTGATGTCCCTGTCGTTAAAACCACTTCAGGAATTCTGTTTCTCAATAATACTGCTCTTGAAAAGTCAAAAGAACGAACCTGCATCCGCTGCGGAAAATGCGTCGACGTCTGCCCTCAGGGACTTGGCCCATGGCTCCTTGCCAATGTCGCTCAGATGAGAGAGTTCGACGATATTCAGCTGTACGGTCTTGCCAACTGCACAGAGTGCGGCAGCTGCACCTTCGTCTGCCCCTCAAAGCGCGAGCTCGTTCACTGGATCAAATACGCCAAGGCACTCGTCAATAATCGCCAAAAACGCAAATCAGCTTAACAGATCAGTTTTCGTTATGGAATCAGTAAACCTCAAAATTTCATATGCACCATTTGTTCGATCAAAGGACTCGATCGAAGCAGTGATGTATAATGTTGCCCTGGCTCTCGCTCCGGCAACCGTCATGTCAGTCTACCTGTTCGGCATGAACGCCCTCATCGTCAACCTGGTCTGTATCCTGAGCTGCATCGCTTTCGAGTGGCTGATGGATACCATCAGAAAAAAACCGGCATCATGCCTTGACGGCAGCGCCCTGGTAACAGGCCTGCTGCTTGCTTTGAACGTTCCGTCCAATCTTCCCGTCTGGATGCTTGTTGTCGGTTCATTCATCGCTATTGCCGCAGCAAAACATGTCTTCGGAGGACTTGGACACAATGTGTTCAACCCCGCACTGGTTGCCAGGGTATTTCTCCTGGTCTCCTTCCCGGCCGCAATGACAAGCTGGCCGGTTCCGGCGCCATTCTCGTTTGACATGAACGTCGATATGCCGACTGCTGCATCGCCGCTCGGCATCCTGAAAACCGATGGACTTCAGGCATTGGGCTCGTTCAATATTATGGACGGCTTTTACGGAACCATGAACGGCAGCATGGGCGAAACATCCGCGATTGCGTTACTGGTCGGTGCCGCATGGCTCTTCTACAAACGCTATATCACGATCTACATTCCGCTCACCATGATAGGCTCGGTGTTTATCTTTACCGGTATTTTCTACCTGATCGACCCGACATCCTATGCATCGCCTCTCTTCCACATGGTAACCGGCGGTCTGATTCTCGGAGCGTTTTTCATGGCAACCGACATGGTGACCTCTCCACTGTCAGTCCGGGGCCAGATTCTGTTCGGCCTGGGATGCGGTCTCCTCACGGCGATCATCCGCCTCTGGGGAGGATACCCCGAGGGCGTCTCATTTGCCATCCTGATCATGAACGGTTTTGTTCCGCTGCTTGACGGCTGGGACCTTGCCGACAGAAAAGCAAAACATCAAAAGAAGTCTGAAACAAAATGAGACCTATCATTATCCTTACTTTAGTCGGTTTACTCTCAGCCTCGCTTCTTGCTGTCGTCGATGATCTCACTCGCGAACCGATCGCACAGGCAAAGGCTGAAATGAAACGAAAAGCAATCGAAGAGATTTTTCCATTTAACATAGACAGCCTGAAAACCGTCAAGACCGATAGCACGACATTTTATGAGGCTCTGGACAAAGAGCTCAATGTGAAAGGAATTGCCGCAGAAGCTTGGACAACGCTCGGTTACAGCGGTCGGATAGAGATTCTGCTGGGTGTTTCGCCAGAACACCGGATCTTTGATTACAAGGTTGTCTCCCACCTTGAAACGCCTGGACTCGGCGACAAAATCGACAAACCGAAGTTCAAAGCCCAGTTCAAAGACCGGACGCTTGGAGATACCAACTGGAAAGTCAAAAAAGACGGTGGCGATATCGACGAACTCACAGCAGCGACCATCTCGTCGCGAGCCATTTCCGACGCCGTCGTTCGCGGTCTTGAATTTATCAATGCGCAATACCCTAAAACGACAGAAGAATGAATGAAGCTGTAAATATTCTCACGAGAGGGTTCGTAAGGGAAAACCCTGTCACCAAAATGCTGCTGGGCCTCTGTCCCGTCCTTGCCGTCACCACGTCAGCCTACAACGGGCTCGGCATGGGCCTTGCGACGACATTCGTGCTCCTTGGCTCAAACGTCGTCATTTCGTTAGCGGCAAAAGCAATTCCCAACACGGTCAGGATTCCGTCATTTATTCTGGTTATCGCAACCTTTGTCACCATTGTCGACCTCCTGATCAAAGCATACTCGCCGGAACTCAATCAGGCTCTTGGAATCTTCATTCCGCTGATTGTGGTCAACTGTATGATCCTTGGACGCGCAGAAGCGTTCGCAAGTCGCAGCGGTGTCTGGTATTCAGTCATCGATGCCATCGGTATGGGGCTTGGCTTTACGTTTGCCCTGCTCCTCCTTTCTGTTTTCCGTGAAGTTCTCGGATCAGGTACCATCTTCAATATTCCGCTTGTCGGTGAAGACGCCAGCACCATGCTCGTCTTCGCACTGCCTCCCGGTGCATTTGCCGGTCTCGGGCTGATTATCGCAGGCCTTAACGCTCTTGAAAAGAAAAAGGGGAATAAATAATGGCTGAAATTCTGCTTGTTATTGTCAGTGCGATATTCGTTAACAACGTTGTCTTCGCACGCTTTCTTGGCATCTGTCCCTATCTCGGTGTTTCCAGAAACATTGAAACCGCTCTCGGTATGGGCTTTGCTGTCACCTTTGTGATGACCATCGCAACAGCTCTCGGTTACGTCCTCCAGAAAGCGGTTCTGATTCCGTTTCACATTGAGTTCATGCAGACCGTGATGTTCATTCTGGTCATCGCCTCGCTGGTACAGCTTGTCGAGATCATTCTGAAAAAAGTCAGCAAATCGCTCTACAGATCCCTGGGGATCTTTCTCCCCCTGATCACGACCAACTGCGCTATTCTCGGTGTCGCCCTTATCTCTATTCAGGAAGACTACGACCTGCTCACCTCAGTTGTCTTCGCATTCTTCTCCGCGATGGGCTTCATTCTTGCCATTCTGATGTTTGCAGGGATCAGGGTAAAACTCGAAGAAGCCGACGTCCCGGCGGTGTTTAAAAACGTTCCGATCGGGTTTATTTCCGCAGCAATTCTCTCGCTTGCCTTCATGGGCTTCTCCGGACTCGTGAAGTAACGAAGAGCGGTTCGTCACAAAACCGAAAAAAGCCGTCTTGCGTAAAAACAAGGCGGCTTTTTCATTGCACATACCCGGGGATAGAACGTCGCTCATGTTTTTCCGGCATCGTAGGGGCGCCCGAGAAAATGACCACGTGCGGTTTTTCCGTAGATCCATTCAAAGAGAACCGACACAACGATAAAGACAAGAAAAACGACAATAGCGCTGAAATCGCTCAGAGCAGCGTGAACGAGAAGAACAGAGAGCGACACGCCACAACAGACAGCACCGAGAACATGGATCCAGCGACGCCCATTGATCTCCTTTGTCAGTGCAGCTGCACTCGCATTGACGAGGGCGAA
>Ga0272443_10003715_pt1 | contig 17639 bp, 13 predicted proteins | sample SSMAcet12_FD_193581 | JGI IMG/M metagenome (GOLD analysis project Ga0272443, IMG submission 193581) | Marine sediment archaeal communities from Little Sippewissett salt marsh, Falmouth, MA, United States - SSM-Acet-12 | ecosystem: Environmental > Aquatic > Marine > Wetlands > Sediment ... | reverse complement strand
CATTAGAAGCTTTGGAAGACGCTGAAATGGCCTTGGCGGAATTGACTTCTTCAATTTCCATTGCAGAAGCGAAGGTGGATATTGCTGTATTGGAGGAATCACTGCTGGAAGCATACAATGAATTTGCTTACCTTTACAGCCCCGCCATGGTTTATTACGAAGAAATGCTCATTGAGGCGCAAGCGGCATTGGCTGAAGCGGAAGCAGCTGGCGATGAAGAAGCCATTGCTTCTGCAGAATATACAAAAGGGAGAGCAGAAGCTAACCTGGTTTACTATCAAGATGTTTATGAAGATGAGTACATTCCTGACACATTCACGGTTGAGGAACAGGACGAGGATAACCCAAGAGAGATGATTGAGGTAATTTATCCGCCGACGGATTATGAGATTGAAAATGCTCGGACAGCCTATTATCTGCTGCAGGAACAGGTGGCTGTTGCTTATGTGTATATCGATGCTTTGGAAACAGGCGTGATCCCCGAAGGCGCGATGGGGGATGATATTGCGGCCCTGCGGTCCGCTGTGGATGCCGTTGAAGATGCCCAGGCTGACCTGGAAAATCTGAATCTCTATGCAACCTGCTCCGGCGTGATCACTGAATTGAACAATGAGGTTGGGGAAGGCCCCAGCTCATCATTTGTGACTATTCTTGATTTATACAACCCCTATCTTGAGATTTATCTGGATGCCTCAGATTGGGAGATGCTTGATGTCGGCAACCCTGTCGAAGTTGTCTTTGACTCTTATCCTGATTTGATATTGACCGGTGTGGTGAGTTACGTTGATCCTTTCATTACCAGTTCTGGCGGCGCAAGCCTGATCTATGGTGAGGTGATACTGAATGAAGAGAGCCTGACCCAGATCACGTCGCTGCCTATTGGCTCTGAAGCGACTGTGGATATCATTGAAGGCAGTGCTGAAAATGCAATTTTGGTGCCTATTGAAGCTTTACATCAGGCGGGTGATCAATATTCCGTCTTTGTGGTTGAAGGTGGGGAGACCGAGGTTCGGTTTGTTGAAGTCGGTCTGATGGACACGTATTATGCTGAAATCACCTCCGGCCTGGAAGTGGGCGAGATCGTCACAACTGGCATTGTGGAGACCAACTGATGACAAAAGACAAAACCATCATTGAGACGCAGCATGTCTCAATGACCTTCGGAAAAGGCGATGCGGAAGTCCACGCCTTGAAGGATATAAATGTGTCAATCAGATCCGGAGAGTTTGTGGCCATCATGGGCCCATCTGGCTCAGGCAAGAGCACGTTGATGAATATCGTTGGCTGCCTGCTGCGACCGGTTTCTGGCAGGCTGATCCTGGACGATGAGGATGTCAGCGACCTGGATTCTTATGAACGAGCTATTCTGCGAAATGAGAAGATTGGTTTTGTTTTCCAATCGTATAACCTGCTGTCTCGAACAAACGCATTGAGGAATGTTATGCTGCCGTTAATGTATAACCGCGATGTTCATTATTCAAGGTTGGATATGGAAGAGAAAGCTGAAGAAGTATTGGTGAAGGTTGAATTGCAAGATCGTTTATTTCACAATCCCAACGAATTGTCCGGTGGTCAGCAGCAGCGGGTGGCAATTGCGCGAGCTTTGATCAACGATCCCATCATTCTGATTGCTGATGAACCCACTGGGAACCTGGATTCATCTTCTGGTGAAGCCATCATGAATATGCTGCACGAGATGAATAAGGAAGGGATGACCATTGTCATGGTCACCCACGACCAACTCATTGCAGACCACAGCGAAAGGACCATTCATCTTCTGGATGGTGAGATCGAACATGTGGTGAAGAACGGAAAAAATAAAAAACACGCAGGTGAGGCAATATGAGAGTAACCGAGATATTAAGAACGGCTATTGAGGCGGTTAATAAAAATAAAGTCAGATCATTGTTAACAATGCTGGGCATCATTATCGGCGTGGCAGCGGTCATCATTATGGTCGGTATCAGCGCTGGTACAGAAGCTACTATTGCTGAACAAATCACAAGTCTTGGCTCGAACTTGGTTTATGTTTCCTCAAGTTTTACCATGGGAGGGGTCAGTGGTATGCGGGGTGGAGGCTCATCAGGTGGCCTTGTTTTTGAAGATGCCACAGCTATTTCTGAAGAAGTCAACGGTGTCGCTGGGGTTGTAGTAGAACAGACTTCAAGCCAAACCGTCAAGTATGAGGATGTTGTCGTTGATGAAGTGACGATCATGGGAACAACTGCTGATTTCCCCTCTGTCCGCGACATGGAAATTGCCGCAGGGCGTTATTATACGGATGAGGATGTTGATCGGGAAACTAAAGTTGCTGTAGTTGGCGCTACCCTGGCTGAAAGTCTATTTGGGGATGCAGATCCAATTGGTCAAACTGTTATTGTGGGCACGACGCGGCTCGCGATTATTGGCGTGTTCGAGCAAAAAGGATTGGTTGGAACCACAGATTATGACTCCAGGATATACACGCCTATCTCTGTGGTGTGGAATTACTTTTCTAATCAGGAATTTGCCCGCGTTATGGGTGACAGTGTCCGTATGATCTACGTTGAGGTTGCTAATCCCGAAGAATTGGATAGTATCATTACGCAAATTTCACTTCTTTTGGCAAAGCGTCATGATGTCACACTCGATGATGCTGATTTTTCAATCACAACACAGGATGATATCATCACCACCCAAGAATCAACCACTGAAGCATTTCGGACGCTCTTAGGATGGGTGGCCGGCGTCTCTCTGGTCGTAGGTGGCATTGGGATCATGAATATCATGTTGGTCAGTGTAACCGAACGTACCCGCGAGATTGGTATCCGGCAGACGGTAGGTGCAACCCCCAGTGATATCCGATGGCAGTTCTTGACGGAATCTATCCTGCTGAGCATTACCGGTGGGCTTTTAGGAATTTTGGCTGGTTTTAGTGGCGCCGCACTATTTGAACATTTTGTGGGGATGCGCACTGTGATCTTGCCAGAATCAATCATATTATCTTTCGCCGCGGCGACTCTGGTAGGAATTTTCTTCGGATACTATCCGGCCAGCAAAGCCTCACAGCTTGACCCAATTGACGCACTGCGGCATGAATAAGAAAAAGAAAGTGAAGGGACAAATGAAACAAAAAAGGCGTATTTTTATATTGTTGGTGATACTGATGCTAATGTTATGTGCCTGTTCGAATAGTGATGCTGAATTGGAGGATGAAAACGCTCCAACAAGTACTACCACAAGCACTACAACAAGCACTACAACAAGCAATGAAGGAACCAAAGCTGAAAGTACTGAAGAAAATAAAGGCACGATGAGTGATGTCAATCAAATCATATTTGGTACAATGGAGTTGGACGGCATGAATGATGAGATTACCCAAGAACAAGCAGAGACACTCTTACCTTTGTGGCAGCTCTACGAATCTATGATGGAAGAAGATGCAACGGCTTCAGAAGAATTGGAGGCGATCATCTCACAAATCAAATCCGTGTTAACTGATGAACAATTATCAATGATGGCGGATATGGATTACAGTGATATGATGGCAAGGGGCATGCCGGGAAGTGGTGATTTTGAAGGTGTACCGGAAGATATGATGCCCGAAGATGGTGAATTTAACCCTGAGAATATGCCTGAAGGTGGCGGTGGGGGCGGTGGTGGTAATAGAGGCGGTGGTGGTATGGGTGGCGGCGAAGCTGGCGTTGATATTACAGGAAATTTGGATCCAGACACACTCGCAACAGCTCAGGCGGAAGGCACGGGTGGGCGGCAGGTGAACAAGCAGACACAAGTATACCTATCTGCGTTGATAGAGTACCTGGAAGAAAAAGTGGGGGACTGATCAGTCTCCCACTTGTATTCATTATTGAACTTAAGAAAGAAAAGTTGAATAGAAGTGAAATTTCATAATACAATAGAGACTATGGAAAAAGAACACGCATTTATCCTGGTCGTTGATGATGAGGAGCGTTTGACCTCAATCATCAGAACATATTTAGAAAGGGACGGCTATTTTGTTGAAGTTGCCCAAAACGGTCGAGAGGCGTTAACTTTAGCAGCACAAAACCCGCCCGACCTAATTATTCTGGATATCATGATGCCAGAGATGGACGGTTATAAATTCCTGGAAGCCTATCGTCAAATTTCACAAACGCCGGTGATTTGCCTGAGTGCCAGAATTGGTGAAGACGATCAAGTCAAGGGGCTGGATTTAGGTGCGGATGATTACGTAACCAAACCATTTCGCCCTCGCACATTGGTCGCCCGCGTGCATGCTTTGTTGCGCAGAGTCGGGATGAATCATTCACATGATTCAGATGCTCGGATGGAGGTCGGTCGAGTTACCCTGGATCGTGATAAACATCTCGCGATGGTGGATGGCAAGCTGATTAAACTTACGCCCACTGAATTTGATCTCTTGGCGACGTTCATAGCCTCCCCGGGAAGGGCATTCAGCCGTTTGGATCTACTAGAAGAAATTCAAGGTTCCCGATACGTCGGTTATGAGCGGACCATCGACATTCACATCAAGAACCTACGTGGAAAAATTGAAGTGGATCCACATCATCCTGAAATCATTGAAACAATATACGGAGTTGGTTATCGGTTTGGCGAACCGAAATGAAACTATTCACGATCCGTTCAAAACTGACAATCACATTCATTTTCATCAGTCTAGTTGGGATTGTTACGATTGCACTGCTTTCCTACCTGATGACCATTGAAGAGGTGCGGAATTATGTTATTACTGAAGCACGTCAGGACTATATTGATCGTCTGGTGACATCTTATGCTGAAAATGAGTCTTGGGAAAATATTGATCCCATAGGCGTGGAAATTCCCTATTCAGCATCAAATTCTGAAGAAACTGATGGATCAACGAACATAAATGAGGCTGTTCTTGTTGTGGATATGAATGGGGATATTGTTTTCCCATTATGGGAAGATGATGAAAGTAATTTCTTTTTGAGGGAGAGTGATTTTGAAGACGCAACCCCAATCCATTATGAGGATGAACAAATTGGTTATCTGTTGACTATTGACGATGATTTGGAACGCGATCTCCAGGACCCAAAATTTCTTCACCGGATAAACCAGTACACATTGGTTGCAGGCGTTTTTGCTATTGTCATTGCGCTAGTTTTGGGGATTATTGCTTCTGATTGGATATCAAGACCGCTTCGCAAATTAACGAATGCTGTCAATGTTGCGCGGCAAGGTGATTTAAGTGTTCGCGTGGAGGTGGAATCGAAGGATGAGTTTGGTGAACTGGCAGAATCATTCAATGAACTGAATGCTGAGCTTGAGCGCTTGATCAAAGCCCGCCGTCAATTTACAGCTGATATTGCTCATGAACTGCGGACACCGATAAGCATTATCCTTAGTTATTCAGAAGGAGTCCACGATGGTGTGATCCCGTTGAACCAGGAAAATTGCGAAATCATCCAGGACGAAACTCTTCGTCTGAGCAGGCTGATTGAGGACCTGAATACGCTTTCACGGACTGAATCCGGGGAACTTCCCATGGATATAACGGCTATTGATGTCCCCTCTATCCTCGAAGGGTTAAACGTGGAAAAGATCCCAACGTTTACACAGAAGAATCTCGAGTTGTTTATTGATGTCCCCGAGGACTGCCCCAGTGTGTTTGTAGATAAGGAACGCATCTCACAGGTCATCCGGATTCTAATCAACAATGCTGCTCGATACTCTGAGGAGGAAGGCGTAATTGAAATCTCTGCCAAAATATTGAAAGATGGGTTAGTTCAATTAAGCGTGAGTGATAACGGCCCAGGCGTGCCGGAGGATGCGTTGGAATTGATTTTCCAACGCTGTTATAGGATGGATGCTTCCCGCCAGCGCGGCACTGAAGGTTCGGGACTGGGTTTATCCATTGCTAAGTCCATTATCGAAAGACATGAGGGAAAGATATGGGCGGAGAATAATCTTGAAGGCGGCTTAAGAGTCAGTTTCACAATTCCAATTTCGACTTGACAGAAAATAAAAAATGCGTAGAATAATCCCAGTGTTATGCGAGTAATTATTCTGTTTCCGCTTCTTGTTTGTACCGCTGCCACCCAACCGTGGCATTTATTTTGTCTTCAAAAGAGAGCCTTTAGAGGCTCTCTTTTTTTATGTAAGGAGGGGTGCATTGCGATTTCCTGGTCTGATTGATCCCCATGTGCATCTGCGTGAACCCGGAGCGAGTTATAAGGAAGACTGGTCTTCAGGAACGGCAGCGGCATTGGCAGGGGGATTTACGCAAGTGCTGGCGATGCCCAACACCCAGCCGCCTGTCGTAGACGGGACAACCCTGAGCCAGGTCTATGACCTGGCAGAGAGAAAAGCACGGTGTGACTTTATGCAATATTTGGGTGCAGGGAAAGATAATGCTGATTCCATCCTTGCTTGCGCAGATCAATCTGCCGGGTTGAAACTCTATCTGGATCAGACCTACGGCCCACTGCAATTGGGATCAATGTCTGAATGGATGGCACATTTCAAGTCATGGCCAAAGAATCTTCCGATGGTTGCACATGCAGAAGGCAAAACGCTTGCAGCAGCGATCTTGATTGCAGCCCTGGTGGACCGCCCTCTGCACCTGGCACATCTTGCCACTCGGGAAGAGGTCTTGATCGTTCGGAAGGCGAAAGAGCGCGGTTTGAAGGTCACCTGCGAGGTTACACCTCATCACCTGTTCCTCACTGATGCAGACCTTTCAGGGGGGTGGGGCGAGGTCAGGCCGCGGCTTGGCTCTCAGGCGGATGTTGATGCATTGTGGGATAACCTGGATGTGATCGACTGTTTTGCGACAGATCATGCGCCGCATACCCGGACGGAAAAGGGAAGTGACAACCCGCCACCTGGTTTCCCAGGATTGGAAACAGCCCTGTCGTTATTTTTAACAGCAGTCCATCAGGGAAGGCTGTCCATGAAGGATGTGATCGAGCGGATGAGCAGCAACGTAAGGCGTATTTTCAATATCCCCGAACAGACCGGCACCTGGGTTGATGTGGATTTGGACATGCAATCTACCCTGACTGCTGAGGGGATGTATTCCAAAGCCGGCTGGACGCCCTTTGAAGGTTACCGGGTTCACGGTGGTGTTCACAAAGTTGTTCTGCGCGGTGACGTTGTGATGGAGGATGGCGAAGTGTTAGCACCGCCGGGATTTGGTCAGCGAATTAACAGGAAGAATGGTTCATCAGAAGGCAATCAATGATTGTGATGAACCTATTTTAATTAATCATCTTATATAAACAGGAGAAGTCGATGACAAGTTTTACCCCTCCAATTCATGGGAATAATCCCTACCTGCCCTTTGGCGATCAGCAGGATTCACTCTTTTACGGCAGAGATATCCTCTCTGTAAAACAATTTAACAGGGACCAGCTTGCTTATATTTTCGGTGTTGCTCACGAGATGTATGAAATGGTCGCTCGCGTGGGCTCTTTTGATTTGCTGAAAGGCAAGATCCTGGCAAATTTATTTTATGAACCTTCAACGCGCACATCATCCTCATTCACCTCTGCCATGGATCGGCTGGGTGGAAGTGTGATCCCAATCAACAATGTGAAATTCTCATCTGTGACAAAAGGTGAATCGCTTCCGGATACCGTTCGCACCCTCGAAGCTTATGCGGATGTAATCGTTCTGCGGCATCCGGAAGTTGGCTCTTCAGCTCTGGCTGCAAAATATGCCCGGAAGCCTGTGATCAACGCCGGCGACGGGATTGGTGAGCATCCCACGCAAGCGCTGCTGGACCTCTTCACCATCAAGGAGGAATTAGGCCGGGTGGATGGTCTGACGGTGACCATGATGGGCGATCTGAAGTATGGGCGGACGGTGCACTCGCTTTCCCGGCTGCTGACCCTATATGACATCAAACTCAACTATGTAGCCCCCGAAATGCTCAGGATGCCGCAGGAAATCCAGGATGAGATTGCCGAAGCCGGCACCCAGCAGGCATCATTCAGCGATCTTTCTACCGTTTTGCCGGAGACGGATGTGTTATATGTGACCCGGGTGCAGAAGGAACGTTTTGAAGACCCAACCCAGCACGAAACCCTCAAAGGCAGCTATGTGGTGACCAAAGAAACCCTGACTCAGGCGAAGGATAAGATGATTGTCATGCACCCCTTGCCGCGTGTCTGGGAAATCGATATGGCAGTGGATGATGACCCCAGGGCAGCTTATTTCCGGCAGATGGAATATGGCTTGTATATCCGGATGGCACTGCTGGCGATGGTTCTGGGCAAAGCCTGAGCCTCCCTTGGAGATTCACATTACAATAGAGATGAAGAATTAGACAGGAGCTGGGAGGAATCCATGCCCACATTTTTTGAGAAACTTAACCAACGCGCTAAGGAGATCGATTCTCTGCTGTGTGTCGGATTGGACCCGCACACGGAAGACCTGCCCGAACAAACAGGCGCTGCCGCACGGGAATTTTGTCTGAGGATTATCGAAGCGACCCACGAATTTGCCCTGGCATTCAAGCCCAACAGCGCCTTTTTTGAAGCGCTGGGGGCGGAGGGTTGGCAGGCGCTCCAGGATGTTATCAAGGCGGTTCCTGATGGCATCCCGGTCATCCTGGATGCCAAGCGAGGGGATATCTCTTCGACTGCGAAGGCGTATGCCCGGGCAGCGTTTGAGGTACTCGGTGCGGACGCGATCACACTGAGCCCCTATCTGGGATACGATTCCCTGACGCCCTTCATGCAGGACCCGGAAAAGGGCATCTTCTTGCTGTGCAAGACCAGCAATGCCGGTTCTGTTGACCTGCAGGACCTGCCGTTGGGCGGTCATTACCGGCTGATGATGGTCTATGAGAAAATTGCTGGGTTGGCGACTGAATGGGGGACGAATAACAATCTGGGATTGGTCGTGGGGGCGACTTTCCCAGATGCACTGCGCAGGGTGCGGGAAGCAGCGCCCGAACAATGGTTCCTTGCGCCTGGATTGGGCGCACAGGGCGCGGATTTGAAAGCCGCGATGCGCGGCGGCCTGCGGGAAGACGGCCTGGGTCTGCTGATCAACGTCAGCCGGGGAATCTCAAGGGCGGGGAATCCCCACGAAGCTGCCCGAGAACTGGTCGAGCGCTTCCGTGAAGCCGGTGAGATCACACAGCCCAGAAAAAGAAAGGCAAAGAAAGAGAAGGTACATTTTGTTGCACCGCTTGTCGAAGGTTTGCTTTCCATGGGCTGTGTACGTTTTGGGGAATTCACGCTCAAATCAGGTTTGGTATCGCCGATCTATATTGACCTGCGGCGGTTGGTGGCTTTCCCGGGCTGGATGACCCAGGTAGCTGCCGCGTATATCCAGCAGCTTAAGAAACTAGAATTCGACAGGATTGCCGGGCTGCCCTATGCTGCGCTGCCGATTGCGACTGCAGTCAGCCTGCAGGGGAACTGGCCGATGATCTATCCACGTAAGGATATTAAGGAGTACGGGACAGCCGCAGCTGTTGAGGGCGTGTACCGGCCCGGCGAGACGGTTGCCGTCATTGATGACCTGGCGACCACCGGCGGCAGTAAATTCGAAGCGATTGAGAAGCTGACCGCTGCCGGCTTGAAGGTCCATGATGTGGTGGTCCTGATCGACCGCGAATCCGGCGCGAAAGAAGCCCTGGCGAAAGAAGGGTATCAGCTGCATGCCCTGTTCACGTTGACCCAGCTCCTGGATCACTGGGAGGAGACCGAGCGTCTGCCTGCGGAACAGATCGCCAGTGCGCGGGCGTTCCTGAGTGAGCACGGCGGGAACTGACAATCAGGTAACGCAGCGTTCATTTCAACAGTTGAACTATTGAGCTTAGGATGAGTAATCATCCCAAGCTCATTTTATTTATTACGATTTGGATAGACTTATGGAACCAGAGCCGGTCCATTTCAGTTAATTGTCATTTGGATGCTCAGGATATCGACCAGATATCAGAAGATCTTTTTGGGAAAAGAGTATCCAAAAGACGCTTATTTTCATCTCTACGTGTTCCGCAATCCGCGAAAATATGGGACAGCTCATCCATGTTCCTGTGACCGAATAGGAGGTGCAGGAATACCAACGGAGGAAAATTTACTGTAGGCTTATCGAGTTCGGTATTACTCAGTGATTTGATTTTCTCTAGATGTCCATCCTTGAATGTCATTAACAGCCCATCCCTGTAGAAATTTAATTTGATCTCGCCGGTGTAATTTGCAAAAGCTGAGTCGGAAAGGTGTGCTTCCAGGGCTGGTGCGATCTCTTTAATAAATTTTGCCGGGTGGGGGACGCGAACGTAATATGCATACGGTTTGATGACAACGGGCAGCCTGGATGCTATCACTTCATAAGCTGGGTGCGCTTCTCCCAGCCAGAATCCGAATGCGGATTGGGGCTGGTCCTGTTCTTTCGCCAGTTCTAGGCCCTTCTGCCAGAGGAAGCGCGCCACGCTGGGGGTCACTGCAGCCCAGGAAACTTCGGGTGCGATTTCGTAAATCGTCAGGCACGAGTTATTCCCCCATTTGATGGGCGGGATGCCGATGACGCCAACCGGATTATCCGCCTGATCCTGGATGATGTAAATCTCGCGTCGGTTGATGTTATATTTTCGTTTCCCGCCGAGTTCATACCGCCATTGTGCTTCATCCCACACAGCGCTGATAAGCTGGCGTTTGCAGCCACGCGCGTAAACCGACATCAGGAAGGAAATATCCCCATCATCGGCGGGGCGGAAGCTAAAAGGTTCTTCCTGCTCCTCTGCCAATGTGGGCAGATTGGGTTCAAATCCATAGCGGCCGCCCTGCAGGTTGAGCGCCATTTCGTAACCGAACAACCGGTAGTAATAGGGAATGCCTGTGATGACCTGGACCAATTCGCCACGGTCTTCGCTCCACTCGTGCAAAATCTCAAACTGCTGGCGGACCAATCCCCGCCGGCGGTATTCTTTTTTGGTTCCCACCAGTTCGGGGCGTCCAACCTTGAAGGGAATCCCCTCATAAGCCCAGGTCTGGGAGATAAGACAGCAGGTTGAGACGATCTCACCGGTAGTGGTATCTTCTACGATTATGAAATCACCAGGCTCGAAGGTTGGCCCTTCACCGCCAATCAAGTCCAGGGTCCAATCCGCCAGGCCTTTTTCATCCCATTCATTCTCACCGTGGACTGCTTTATTAAATCTTACCAAGGCATCGGCATCCTCAGATGTCCCGTGCCTGATGATGAGGCCATCCCCCAGGTCTCGAATACGTCCTTCGGTCATGATGGATACACTCCTGATTTTTTCGGTAAATAGAATTTTATCTGAATTTTCCTAATTAGGCATTATACTCATGCCATGAGACTCAAGTTCAAAGCCTTATACTTTATGATTTTTCTGTCCTATGGTATTTTGGGACCCTTTCTGGCATTGTACCTGACCCAAAAGGGGTGTACAGGCACGCAGATGGGCGCTTTGCTGGGAATGGTACCGATCCTGACCGTCCTGTTTCAACCGGTGTGGAGCACACTTAGTGATGTATTCAAGAAAAGACGGCTTTTATTGATCATCGCCTGTTCTGGGGTTAGTGTTTCAATGGTCGGTCTGGCACTTTCAGAATCATTTATTGAGATTTTTTTGCTCGCTTTCCTCTTTTCGATCTTTAACACACCGATCATGTCGATCAGTACGGCAGTTGTCCTGGATTATCTGGAGGACACCGGCAAGCCTGATGAATATGGGTTGATCCGGGTATGGGGATCGATTGCCTATGCCATCTCAAGCCTGCTGCTGGCCAGCCTGTTCCTGGATCAAATCCTGACACTTTTTCCTTGGATGTTGGCTGGAATCTATTTGATGCTGGTTTTATTGAGTTTCACTCTGCCGGAATGTGAGAAATCGCTAACTAAAACAAACCTGAAAGAATTAAAGCGCCTCACCCGCAACCCAGCCTTTGTGGTTTTCCTCGTGGGTGCGATTTTCGTGGGTGCAACGATCAATATTTCTACGAACTACCAGACTTTATTTTTACAATTCCTCGAAACCTCAGACTTGCTGATTGGGATTGCCATCGCGCTCCCAGCTCTGCTGGAAATTCCACTGATGCCGATCGTCCCGCTGTTGTTGAAGCGTATTCCCATGCGGTGGTTGATCCTGGCCGGTGCAGTTTTCCTGCCGGTCCGCTGGTTTATTTCTTTCTTTATCCAACAGCCAGGCTGGATGATTCCGATCCAGTTGCTCAACAGCATTGGCACTATAGGGTTTGAGGTCGTGGGGGTCTCCTTTATTGATAAGAACACAGATCCAAGATGGCGTGCGACCGGACAGGGCTTATACAGCACGGCGTTATGGGGAATCGGACCCGGCATTGGACTGTATATTGCTGGGAATGTCCTGGATAGGTGGAATATCCGGATGATTTGGGGCCTAAACCTGATCCTGGGGATTATCGGTTTAGGGCTGGTGTTTGCTGCCTTATGGTGGTTCAAGAGTTCAGCGCAGGGTCCTTACGAACCATCATGATAAATCCAGATAATTAAATAAATCCCCATGGGCTTTTACATCTCCATGGGGATTTATTTTTACTTAAAATTTCAGGCGAGTTTTTCCAGTTCGGTCACCATGTCATCGACCACATCATATCCGCCCTGCCAGAATTCGGCAGTGGTTACATCAACACCGGCGTTCTTGAGCAATATCACCGGTGCGATGGACCCACCCGCAGCGAGGATATCCATATAGCGTGGTTTGAAGGAATCGCCTTCTTCCTTATACTGCTTATACAGCGAAAGCACCAGCAGTTGGCCAAACGCGTAAGCATAGACATAGAAGGGCACGTTGTAGAAGTGGGGGATCATCACCCATTCCCAGCGGAACTCGTCTGCGAGATCAACAGCATCACCAAACTCACTTTTCAGGTTCTTGAGATAGGCATCCGCGAGATCGTTCACCTGGGCACCCTTTGCGATCATATCGTGGGCTTCCTTCTCGAACATTGAGAAGTAGTTCTGGCGCAGGATGGTGGCAAAGGAATCATCCATCTGCCTGAAGAGCAGGTCGCGCCGTACCGCTTCGTCTGTCTCCTGAGTCAGGAGGTTGTCCACCAAAAGCATTTCGCTGAAGGTGGAGGCAGTCTCTGCCAGGGGAAGACAGGCATGTTGTGTGAGGGCAGTGTGGTCTCTTGCCATCAGGGAGTGGATGCCGTGTCCGAGTTCGTGCGCCATTGTGGCGACGTCATCAGGACGCCCCTGATAGTTGAGCAGCACCCAGGGGGTCAGGTCCGGGTTGATTGTGGCACAAAATGCACCGCTCATTTTTCCTTTGCGGATTTCGCTGTCAACATGATTAGCATCAATGATCTCGAGTGCCATATCGGCAAACTTGGGGTCAAATGCATCCAGCGATTCCAGGACGAGTTTAACAGCCTGATTAAATTTATAGGTTTTATCCGACTTCTCTACGGGTGCATAGATGTCGTACCGACGGAGCTTGTCCATCCCGATCAATTTGGCTTTAAGCTGGAAGAAACGCTGGAAATGATTCGCGTTCTTGCGGGTGACTTCCAGCAGGGTTTCAACGACATCATCCGGGATATCGTTGACCAGGTTGCGGACGGAGATCGGGTTTTTAAAGCCGCGCAGCTTGACGTTCTCATTATTCCAATCTCGTGCGATCGCCTGGTAGATTTGCCCCAAGATCGGCGCATCTTTTTCGTACACTCGGAATAACTCCTGGTATGCTCGGGCGCGCAGGTCAGCATCAGACTCCCTGACCAATGCCATCAACTCGCCGCGGGTCATTTCTTTTTCTTCGCCTTCGATGTCGATCTTGAAGGTGTAGCGGTTGGTGATCGAGTCGTAGAGCATATTCAGCGCACTGACGCCAGTCACATCTTTAATATTGATGATCTTCTCCTCAGGTTCGCTGAGTGTGAAGTCCTTGAAATTCCGGATTGCCTCCAGCCAGTAACGAAAGTCTCCGGAGGCGTCCAGCAGGCGTTGAGCGTTATCGTCATCGAGTGCTTTCCACCACAGGTTGAAGAACAAAGTCTGGTTGCTTACCTCTGCCTGGAATTGGTTGACCCTGCCGAGGGTTGCCTGCACCGTCTGGTCTTGGGTGTCTCCGGCGAATGCGAGTTGAGTGTAGCCATCCAGGCGGATCATCATGCGGAAGAATTTCTCGTAGGTGTTGATGATGCTGACGAAAAGCTCTTCGTTGATATCGGGTGTGAGTTTACTGCGGTAGCCCTGGAAAGTTTTAGCTTCATCTTCGATCGTTTTGAAGGTCGCTTCAAATTCTGGATCGTCAAATCCCTTAAAGAGATCATCCAGGGTCCAGGGGGCTTGAGAATAGGTTTTTTCAGTCATTTATTGTTCCTTTTTGATTTATATAGCGTCCGGCTGATGGGTCAATCCGACCCCTCCGGTTTGATTGGCTTTGAGGAATCTTGATAGATCCTCTGGCGTAATTTATCAATTTGTTCAAGCTTTCTAGTTTTTTCATCCCAGTAATACCACAGCTTCCATCCGTTCCCCGGGCCATTGCGGAGTTCCTTTGCGATCTGATGGATGGACCCACGGTGACCGTTGTAAGCAAGTTTACCATCGGCGAGTACCTTCGCAGAAATGTCACCCTGCACACCGAAAAACAGCTCCTGTCCGGGTTCCAGCAAGCCATTCTCGATCAGCGATCCAAAGGGGATGCGTTCACGCCGCCTTGGATTGGGCGTGACGAAAATCGGCGGGTCAAACTCCAACTGGATGACTTCTTGCACGCGTTCCATCGCCAGACTGGCATACTTATCGTCAATTTCAACACCGATGAAGTGGCGGTGGAGGCGGCGCGCCACCGCGCCGGTTGTCCCCGTGCCAAAGAAGGGATCCAGGATGACATCATGCGGGTTTGAACTGGACATGATGACCCGGTAAAGCAGCGCCTCCGGTTTCTGCGTGGGGTGGGCTTTTTCCCCTTTCTCATCTTTCAGGCGTTCCTTCCCCGTGCAGAGGGGAATGTACCAATCGCTGCGCATTTGCAGGTTGTCGTTCAACCCTTTCATGGCATGGTAGTTGAAGGTGTACTTCTTGCCTTTTTCCTTTTGCACCCAGAGCAAGGTCTCATGGGCGTTGGTGTAACGCACACCGCGAAAGTTCGGCATGGGATTGGCTTTGACCCAGACCACATCATTCAGGAACCAGAACCCGAGGTCTTGGAGGATCCTTCCGACACGATAGATGTTGTGATAGGAGCCGATCACCCACAGTGTGCCGGTGGGCTTCAGCACACGCCTGCAGGCCGTCAGCCAATCGCGCGTGAACTGGTCGTACTGGGCGAAACTATCGAACTGGTCCCAGTCATCATCCACGGCATCCACCCTGGTCAGGTTCGGACGCCAGAGTTCACCCTCGAGCTGGAGGTTGTAGGGCGGGTCGGCGAAGATCAGGTCGATGGATTCTTCGGGCAGGTCTGCCAGGATTTGGCGGCAGTCCCCGACCAGGACCTGATCCAGCGGGAGGTTTCCATTATTCTTGGACATATCTGTCCTTATTTTATCGGCTTTTACGGAGTTTTGGGGATTAAATCCAACATTGGGTGAGCGGAAGGTCTTCCATCAGTTATAATCCATCTATCAAACATAAGAAATTCAAAGAATGAGACCTATGACCGAGATTGAGAGTCCCCGCCCCTTACCAAAACGTTGGAAGATCCATCATAAGATCCCCAAAGATATTGATCGTGATCTGCGTGACTTTTCACCTATGATGCGCCAGCTGCTCTATAATCGCGGCTTTTCGGATGGCAAAGCCGCCGAGGCATTTATTGCTGGGGAGGTCAGCTTCTCGACCGACCCGATGCTGCTGACGGGGATGGAAACGGCCGTCAGCCGGCTGCACGAGGCCATTCAGTCAGGTGAGCCGGTCGCGGTTTACGGTGATTATGATGCGGATGGGGTGACTGCAACCGCCCTGCTGGTGGAGTTCTTCTCGAAGCTGGAAATGAATGCCCGCCCATACATTCCCAACCGCTACGATGAGGGATACGGGTTAAATGAGGAAGCCATCCGGCAGCTTGCCGATGAGGGAGTTAAACTGATCGTCACGGTGGACTGCGGCGTCCGAGCGCTTAAGGAAGTGGCGCTTGCAAATGAACTCGGCATGACGGTCATCGTCAGCGACCACCACCACCCTGGCGAGGAACTTCCTCCCGCTCTGGCTGTGATCAATCCCAAGCAGGAGGGTGACCCATACCCCGAGAAGAACCTGGCGGGGGTCGGGTTGGCCTATAAGCTGGTGGAGGCGTATCTGGGGGTGTACCCACAGGATGGAGTATCGGCTGCGGACTGGTTGGACCTGGTCGCCATCGGTACGGTGGCAGACCTGATGCCCCTGAAAGGGGAGAACCGCAAGCTGGTCAGAGCAGGCTTACAAAGGATTCGCCGTCACCCGCGGCAGGGGCTTTACTCACTGGCGCAGGTCGCCGGGCTGGATTTGACGAAGTGCGCGTCTTCCAACATTAGTTTTGGATTGGGGCCGCGCCTGAACGCCGCCGGGCGGCTGGATGATGCACTGAAAGCGTTTGAATTACTCACAACACGGGATGTGTTTGAAGCGGGGCGGATTGCCCAGGAACTGGAGATGCAGAACAGCCAGCGCCAGGAAATGACAATGCGCATCCGTGAACAGGCGGCAGCGCGCGTCCTGGGTGAAGACCCGGGCGCCATGCTGTTTTTCGCTGCGGACCCAGAATTCAGCGAGGGTGTGGTTGGGCTGGCGGCTTCTCGACTGGTGGAGTCTTTCTATCGCCCCTCTATCATTGCTCATCAGGGGGAGGAATTCACGGTGGCGTCCTGCCGCTCCATCCCGGAGTTCCATATCACGCGGGCACTGGATGAATGCGCGGACCTGCTGGTCAGGCACGGTGGGCACGCTGCCGCGGCGGGGTTCACCGTGCGCAACGAGGACCGGGAGGAACTCCTGAAACGCTTGAATGAGATTGCGCAGGCGCAGTTGGATGGGATGGAGCTCCTGCCCGAACTGGATATCGACCGGGAGATCCGGCTGGATAAGCTGGAGAATAAATACATTCCCGGCATTCTGGAAGACCTGCGCAAACTTGAGCCGACCGGACGGGGCAACCCGGAGCCGGTCTTTGCTTCTAGGCAAGTGGAGGTTCGCCAGGCACGGCAGGTGGGGCGTGATGGGAGTCACCTGAAGTTGATCTTGAAGGCGGGATACAACACCTATGACGCGATTGCCTTCCGACAGGGATATTGGGCGGAGGACATGCCGGAGACGATCGATATCGCCTACCGTTTTGAAATCAACGAGTTTAATGGCCGCAGCACCCTGCAATTGAACGTCAAGGATATTAAGAAATCTGTGTAGTGACAAATCATATATTGTCAAATTACATATACTGTGTACTGAAACAAAATAGCGCTGCTGCGTGATGCAGGAGCGCTATTTTTAGGGAGTTTGGTCCGCCTGTTATCTTTATTTTAACGAATAAATGTGTAAATGTGAATAGGATTGCTGCTGGGCGACTCGTGAGTCGCCCCTCCGATTCGTTTTCTCAAGTGTGAGTAGGTCTTGTCAAGCAGGTTCAGCCCACTTCGTGACCCTCACCATGCGTAACCTACAAACAATTAAATATGAATAGCCTTGCCTAATGCTGATTCCGCGGCTTCCATGAGTGTTTCGCTCAGGGT
>Ga0272443_10003714_pt1 | contig 17645 bp, 14 predicted proteins | sample SSMAcet12_FD_193581 | JGI IMG/M metagenome (GOLD analysis project Ga0272443, IMG submission 193581) | Marine sediment archaeal communities from Little Sippewissett salt marsh, Falmouth, MA, United States - SSM-Acet-12 | ecosystem: Environmental > Aquatic > Marine > Wetlands > Sediment ... | reverse complement strand
CCGGGGAGGGGACGAATTTGAAAAGTCCGGCTGGGCAACATTTGAATTCAACGAAAATGAAGACCCGGGTGACTGGACTTCCACTTTCAAGGCCGACGCGGCCTACAATAACCTTACCGAGGAGGAGTTCTTTTTATTCCAGATGGATGCCACCAAGGCCTATCTCGATACGGAGGATGAGACCACCCTGGATGGCGATGGAACAGTGTGCGTGACAGGTGACGCGCCCGACAACGGCTGCTTCGATTTTGCATTGGACCTCAACTGGATAGGTGGCGATTATCCATGGTATCCCATCGACTCCACTCCTGATGGCGGAACGGTGGTGTTCACGGCCGGTGACGACACGGTTACCATCGATTACGACACAATTGTGGCCTGTAATTTCAGCTACACAATCAATACAGTGGGTCCGGATTGGTACCCGGACGATTGTGAACTTCCTTAACAATTAGCTCCTGAAAAAGACCGAATTTATGGCCTGAAAGGGAGGCGGGTTTGACCCGCCTCCCTTTTTTCTTTTTAGGCTGACTGGAGGTCTTGGGGTGTTTTTTTTGAAAACATCATAAGCCGGGTTGGCATTTTCTGCGCCATGCCCGGGCCGGAATTGCAATAAGGAGAAGAAGGGCGACGATAGTTGGGAAGAGACCCAAGTGCAGAACTGACCAGCAGGCAGCCACCACGGGAACCAGCACCGCTCTAGCCAAAAATCTTAGAGAGACGTTGGAAGCGATGATATCGGCCATGGGGGGGGAGTGGCGGTAATAGAAAGACACGAAAACCCGGCCCGCACGGTTTGTCATCAGATATCGATCCCGGAATTCCCTGAGGGTACGGACATGGGGTTCAAGGGGGGACCCGAAGGCGGCCGTGGCGATGAAACAGCCGCCGTCACCATCATCATCTTCGCTGTAAGGGGGAAGGATCCGGATGGCCCCGCTGCTGTCAACGGGAATCCCGTCGATGGAGAGGACCACCCGCGTCCATCCCGGTAGTCTCGCGGTGAACCACCCCTCCTCGTCGATGGTTCCGAGGGAGGGATCCATGACCGACCAGGACACGTTTCCGGGAAGAAGGCTTGTGAAAGGCTCCCGGCTTATCTCCCCTGCCCGCACGGTTGCCGAGAAAGGAGAGATGGCAGTGACTCTCCAGGGCCCGGTCTCGTATGAGTCCAGGGGGGCCTCGTCTCCATCAAAGAACAGGGTAAAGGAGGCCACCCCAGGCGACGCGGGTGACACTATCCACGCACCCGAGGGGTCCGCCACCATGACGGCCACGGAATCGTCGCTGGAAACGGCCTGGTAAATGGAGCCGTAAGAGGCACTGATGGAGTCTGTGTACAAAAAAGTCGGTTTCATGGACCCATCAATGGGTGCCAATCCTGAATAGGGGTGAAACGGGGCCAGGGCGCCTGCCAGGTTGACCCTTTTGCCGGACTGGATCTGACCCGCGAGTCGGGGGTCGAAGTAGCCGCCATCGACCACCCTGGCGATGGCCTCTTCGGGAGCCAGGTCCGGGTTGGCGGCGAAGACCAGTCCCAGAGCGGCCGCCGCGACGGGTGCGGAAAAGGAGGTGCCTGTTGACCAGGCATATTCCTGCGTTCCTCCGCCGGTGGAATAGAGGCTTTCCCCCGGGGCCGCGATCTGGACCGACTCCACTCCGTAATTGGAAAAATCGGTCAGGGCGCCATCCATCCCTGTTGCGCCCACCGCCAGGACATTTGTTAGGGGGACCTTGGTGTATTCCGCGGGGTATACCTGGAGGATTTCGTCATCATTGTCATGGCCGCGGTTGCCGGCGGCCGCCGCCAGGGCCATGCCGGCTTCTCCGGCTTGTTCGACCGCTTCCATCAGGGAAAGGGAATTATTCCGGATATGCCAGGAGGCGTTGAGGACCCGGGCGGATTTGCCGGCCTGAGTCATTTCGATGGCATATTCCATCCCGGCAACAATGTCACCAATGTTCTCGATCCGCAGGGGCAGAACCTTCAGATGCCCCTTCCCGATCCCCGCGACACCTTCATCGTTGTTCCATCGGGCGGCGATGATCCCGGAGATCCGGGTGCCGTGGAACGGTTTCCGGGAAAGGGGATCCGTGGGTGGATCGGCAGGAACGTTGTCGTCGTCTACCCAGTCCCATCCATTGACGTCGTCGACCAGGTTGTTGGGGTCGGCCGGGCTGTCCGAGCCGATGAGAGACAGTTCCGCCGTGTTGGCGAAAAGGACCTCGTTGGGCAGGTCCATGTGTCCCGGGATGTAGCCCGTGCTGTCGCTGAAATACCCCGACTGCCCGCATCCCCAGTCCAGAACCCCCACGGCGGTAGTCACTGTTGAATCGAAGATGAAGGCCATCAACCCCCACGCCTCGGGAGCGTCAATGTCCACATCCGTGGGGATGGTCATTCCCGGGGGAAGGAAGAGGTCGTCATAGGGAGGAGAGTCCAGATACCATTGCTCCCCCGAAGTGAAGCCGGGGTCGTCCGGGATTTCCCGGGGCATGGCGTCAAACTCCACCTTCCAGTTGGGTTCCGCGAACTCCACCCGGGGGTCCGAATCAAGGATCTGAATGGCTCTATCAACATCGCACCCCGGGCCGATGAGAACCTTCTCGATTCCGACATGCCGGTACCTTCGGACGGCGAGTGCGTTCACCCGGCCGCGCACCCAGTTCCTGGTCCATTCGTCCGTGCCTTCCCTGAATTTCACGAGGACTTCCCCCGGGACATAAGCACTTTTAAGCGGCACGCTGTCGGACCGGGCCGTGACAAGGGTTCCCGCGAGGGCGACCAGGATCAGGAACATCGAAAGACGGATAATATTTCGATTCACTATGTTTACTACTGTTTTCATTCAGGGTTCCCCCGATTGGATGTGAGAACCGAAATTCCTTTCAAAGGGTGAGTTTCGTCTATGGCTGTAAAGATCGCCCGGCCGCAAGTCCAGTATACAGAATTGAGGACCCGGGATAACAATAAAAATCCGGCCCGAAGCCAGGTCTTGGCCTCGGTTTTCTTTCTGTTTCCTCCCTTCTTTGGGTCTGTTAAACTTTAAAAATAATTCATCCGAAGGATTTTAAATTGACCAGAAATTTTTGCTCGTCCGAAGAAGCTAATTCTCGCGAAGGAGAGCGAGTTTGAAGTTTTCCTCTGAACTCTGGACTCTTAACTCTGATCTGCCTTTCCCCTGACAGGCTGGAGGACACCGATGAAAGCGTTTTGGACAGTCCTTATAACAGCGGCAGTGCTGGTTTTCTCATGCCGGCCCGCCTATTCCCAGGGCTGGTATTTCGATTTGGCCCTTGAGTTCGTGGATGTGGGGGAAGACCTGTCGGCGGTTGATCCGGGCCTGGGTCTGGCCCTCGAAGGCGGTTTCGAGTTCGCCCCGGGTGTTGCGGTGAATTTCGGCATCGCGTCGAGCGCCCACTCCGATGACGGCCGGGACCTGACGTATACCCGGTTCTGGATCGGCCCGCGCATCACCTTCCAGGCGGGTGGGGTCAAACCCTATATCGAGGCCGGCATCATGACCCACCTTATGGAATATGATTATTACATCTACGATTACCCTTACTATTATGACTACGAGATCGACGGAACAGGGTTGTATCTGGGTGGCGGCCTCCTCTTTCCCCTCCCCATGGGTGGAGCGGCCGGTGTGTACGCGAATTTCGCCGACTGGGAGGGGGAGGGCAATACCGGTTATGTCGAGGACCAGGGTGACGTCAGCACCATGGTCATAGGAATGAATTTCATCTGGGGGTTCTGAAAAAACAGCGTCCAACGTCCTCAATCCTCAATCCTCAATCCTCAATCCTGTTTTTTCCGGTGTCAGAGACCAGGGAAACAGCGTCCAAGGTCCAACGTCCAACGTGGAAGCTTGATGCACCCGTGCACTTGTGCACAAGTGCACTTTAATCCTCAATTCTCAATCCTCAATTCTCAATCCTAAATTCTCTGTTTTTTCCGGTGTCAGAGACCAGGGGAACCAGCGTCCAACGTCCAACGTCCAAAGCTCAACGTCATGCGAAAAAGGCTCTTGTGCACCGGTGCACCTGTGCACTAGTGCACTTGTTCACTCAATTCTCAATTTTCAATCCTCAATCCTCAATCCTTATGCACCCGTGCACCGTTTTTTGGTGTCAGAGACCGAAAAAGCGGCGTCCAACGTCTAACGTCCAACGAAAAGATCTCTCCTGCACCCGTGCACTTGTGCACCGTTTTTTCCCCTGGACTCTTTTCTGGTTTTTCCTCGTTGGACATTGGACGTTGGACGTTGAACCTCTTTTTCTTACTTCATTGACTTCTCCCTTCCTTTCCTGCTAGCAAGAGGGTCATGAACCGGGTAGTGTCTGGGGACTCGGTGGATATTTCCATCGTCGTTCCCATCTATAACGAAGCGGAGAATATTCCCGAGCTGGTGGAGCGGACTTTAAAGGCTCTCAGGGGTCTGGAGCGCTCCTTTGAGATGATCCTCATCGACGACGGAAGCACCGACGGGAGCGAGTTGGTATATTCACCCCTGGTGCAGGACCATTCCGAGATGAAGGTCATTCGGTTTTCCCGCAACTTCGGGCAGACTGCGGCCTTCGCGGCCGGATTTGATCTTGCTTCCGGAAAGATCATCGTGACCCTGGACGGCGATCTCCAGAACCCCCCCGAGGAGATCGGACTCCTCGTTTCGGAGCTGGAAAAAAAGGACCTGGATCTGGTGAGCGGCTGGAGAAAGGACCGGCAGGACAGGGCCCTTTCCAGGAAGCTCCCCTCCTTTTTCGCCAACCGTATCATAAGCAAGATCACCGGCGTAAAGCTTCACGATTACGGATGCTCTTTAAAGGCTTACCGTTCCGATATCGTTAAGGAAGTTCAGCTTTACGGAGAGCTCCACCGGTTCATCCCCGTTCTGGTGAGCATGGAGGGGGGAAGGATCGGTGAGCTTCCGGTCAAGCATGAAGCGCGGAAGAAAGGAAAGAGCAAGTACGGGATCCTGAGGGCCTACAAGGTCATCGTGGACCTGCTGACCGTGACATTTCTGCAGCAGTACGGCGACCGGCCTCAGCACGCTTTCGGCATCTTCGGGCTTTTCCTGCTCGGGGCGGGCATTGTCATCGACGGCTACCTTGCCGGGCTGAAGATCCTGACAGGGCAGGACATCGGGGGGAGGCCATTGCTCCTCCTCGGTACGCTCATGATCATTGCGGGGATCCAGCTTCTCTCCATCGGTCTGCTCTCGGAGGTCATGGCACGGACCTATTATGAATCCCAGGGAAAACCCAGATACAGGATCCGAAAGATCATCGGGAAGTAGCACAAAGCGCCGGAAGATCCTGTTCTGGGGCAAGGTCGCGGTCAGCGTCCTGGCTCTTTTCCTGATCTTTAACGGCATCGATCTTTCGAACATCTACGGTTTCCTCGCGGCGAGCGGAAAGCCTTTCTGGATAGCGGCTTTTCTGTTCATGATCCTGTCCCAGGTCATTTCCACCCGGCGCTGGCATATCCTCCTTGGGGTCCTCGATTTCAACCTCCCCTGGCCAAAGGTTTTCCGGATCTATTTTTCCGGGATGTTTTTCAGCCTGTTTCTTCCGACGGTGGTGGGGGGGGACGGGGTCAAGACCTATCTCGTGTCCAGGGATTTGAGAAGGATCCCGGCGGCCCTGTACACGCTCCTCGCCGACAGGACCGTTGGGCTGGCGGCCTTGGGGGTTTTTGCCCTGGCGGGGATCCCGGCGGTGTGGGGTAATTGGCCCTGGTTCCTGGTCGGCGGGGTAGCTTTTTCGGTTTTTTGTCTTTATCTTTTTCTTTGGCTGCTTCCGCGCCTCTCAGCCCCGATCCTTTCTCTTTTCCGGAAATTGAGGGAGGTGCCGTCAGAACGATTGTTCGCTTTCTGGGAGAAGGGGAGAGAGACGGGAAAAGCCTGGCTTCTGTCCCTGCTGGTCCACCTCTGCCTCGTGGTTTCCCATGCCGGCTTGGCCCGGGCTCTTGACCTCGAGATCCCCATCGGTGTCTGGGCTATCATTTATCCGGTGACCGCTTTCGTGGCTTTTCTTCCCATCAGTTTCAACGGGGTGGGGCCAAGGGAGGCGGCTTACGTCTACCTGATGGGGTTTTCCGGCGTTCCCCGGGAAGTTTCTCTCGCTTTCGGGATCATGTGGTTTTCCATTGTCCTGGCGAGCGGGCTCATCGGGGGAGCCTTTTACGTTTTCGGGGGGGAACTGGTCTCGCGTGATGCCATCCGAAGTTAGAAAATCCCGCACGGCGTTCATTTTCGCGGCCTGGATTGCCGCGGGTCTTTTGATCGTGATCGTCAACAGGCCGCTGTTCGTTCTTATCAACGGGATCCAATGGCCCCCCCTTGACTGGGCCATGCTTTCGGCCACCCACCTCGGGAACGGGGCGGCGGCAGCCATGCTGGTCCTCCTCATTTCCCCCTTCCGGAGGGACCTGACCCTCCGGACGGCGGTGGCCATGATCCTTGCGGGGGTGGTGGTACACATCATAAAGGATTATGCGTCCCTTCCGAGGCCGCCCGCCCTTATCGGCGACTCGGTGCGGGTCCTCGGACCGAAGTTAATGAGCAAGTCCCTCCCTTCCGGACATACGGCGACGGCCTTCGCCCTGGCCTCCTCCCTGAAAGGTTCCGTCGATCGCCGGATCTTTCGGATGGTCCTGATCGGGGCGGTTCTGGTGGGGATCTCCCGCATATACGTCGGGGCCCATTTCCCCGTTGACGCGGCCTTGGGGGCCCTTGTGGGATGGGCAAGCGCCGCGGCGATCAGATGTCCTGCGGATTATCTCACGCGATTCCTGGATGGCCGCAAACCCTGGCTGGATGGTTTTTTCCTGTTTCTGGCCGCCCTCTGTTCCGTCTATCTCGCTTTTTTTGAGCCCATGGTCCGGTATAACCCGTGGTTTTTAAGACCATTCGGCCTGGCCGGCCTTGGGGCCTCTCTTTATTTCCTGGCAAAGGTCCCGACCTGGGGGAGGGGAGAAGCATGAACTCTCGCGGTCCCCGCCCCGTCGCTCTCTTCATCCTCTTTGTGGTCCTTTTCATGGCGGGGCTTGGAGCAAGTTCTCTCTGGGATGTGGACGAGACGCGGAACGCAAGAGCGGCCGAGGAGATGATGCTCAGGGGAGACTATGTGGTGCCGACGGTCAACGGCGAGGTCAGGGCCCACAAGCCTCCTCTTCACTACTGGTTTATGATCCTGGCCTACAAGGTTTTCGGGGTGAGCGAGTTTTCCGCGCGTTTTTTCGCGGCTCTTTTCGGCGCTGCCACGGTCCTTCTCACCGCCATGGCCGGTTCACTTGTCCTCGGGGGGCCGGTGGGGGGGCTTTCCGGGCTGATCCTCGGCGTTTCCTTTCTGTTCACGGTGGCGTCCCGGTCGGCCACTACCGATGCCTTTCTCGTTTTTTTCACCAATGCGGCCGTCCTGGCGGGGTTTTTCGGCTCTAAAAAGAAGGGATGGGCGGTCCTGGCCTGGGTTTTCATGGGGTTTGCCGTCCTCGCCAAGGGTCCTGTGGGGGTCGTTCTTCCCCTCGGCGCCCTGGTGCTTTTCCGGTTCATGGACTCCCGGCACGAAAAGGGAAGCTTCGGGGTCCGGAGAGGCCGCGTCCGGTCGGTAGCATCCCTGTTCTCCCCTCTGGGCATCCTTCTCTTTTTAGCCATCGCTTTGCCCTGGTACCTTTTGGCCGGAGCCAGGACGGGCGGGGATCTGGTTTCAGGGTTCATTTTAAAACACAATGTCGGAAGGTTCCTGGAACCCATGGAGAGCCACGGCGGCCCATTCTTCTATTATCTTCCAATTCTCCTCGCGGGGTTCTTCCCCTGGGCGGCCTTCCTCCCGCAGGCCCTCGCGGCGGGTTTTCGTTCTCCGCGTTTCACCGGGCGTTTTCCCGGGTTCCTCCGGCTCCAGGTGATCTGGGCCGCGGTGGTCCTCCTCTTTTTCAGCGCCTCAGGGACCAAGCTCCCCAATTACATCCTTCCCTGCTTTCCCGCTCTTGCTTTACTGACGGCCTATTGGGTGGAGGGGGCCGACCCCTATCCCAAAGTCGGGTTCGGGGGAAGGACCGTCTCCTGGGTGGTGAATCTGTTGCCCGCCCTTTTGTTTCCTCTTTTCCTCTGGTGGGCGTTGAAGGAACGGTGGCCGCCTTTCATCCCCCTTTTCTGGTTTGCGCTGCCCATGGCCGCCGCTGCCCTTTTGGGACTTTTCCTTCATTTTAAAAAAGTACCCTTGTCCCGATCCTTCAGGATGGTGGCTTTCACGGCGGCCCTTGGGGTGTTCTCCATCCATGTCCTTCTGTTGCCCCGGTTAGAACCCCTCCGGATGGCCCCGCGTCTTGGAAGAGGCATCATCCAGCGAGCGCAGGGCGGGGACCGGGTGGCGACTTCGGGCTACAATAAACCCGCCCTGTATTTCTACGGGAAGCTGCCGGTAGTCAGGGCGGGAGACGAGGAATCACTCAGGTCATTTCTCGTTTCCCCGGGGGGACGTTTCTTTGTGACCACCTCCGACCGCTTCGAAAGGCTTCCCGAAGATCTGAAGGGGGGGCTGAGGATTTTTCTCCAGGGCCTTGATGCCCTCGATACCAACAAAGTCGTCCTCGCGGCGGAAAGAATTGACGGCTTTTTTCAAAACCAGGATCCCATGCTTCAAGGCGAGGATCCTGTGGAGGACGTCCAGCCTCGGGATTGAGACCTCTCTGCGCCGGCGCGGAGTTTGATTGCCTGGACAGGTGAATTGAGGTAATTTTAAGAAAATCGTATCTGGAGTCTGGAATCCGGAATCTGGTATCCGCAATTTGGGATCTGGAATCCGGAAACCAAACGCCAGAAACCAGGCACCAGAAAACAGAAACAAGACACCAGATACCGTGGACGAGGGCTGGTGCAAAATCGGAATAGTGCACCAGTGCACATGTGCACCCGTGCACCTGATTTAATTATTTTCTCTGAACTTTTCACTCTGGACTCTCTTTATGTATCCTCACCGCGCCTACTGGAATCCTGAGATGGAGACGATGCCCCGGGAACAACTCGAGGAGCTCCAGCTCGGCCGCCTTCGGGACCTGGTGGACCGCGCCTATCGGAACAGTCCTTTTTACCGGGAGTTTTACCGGAAGGCCGGTGTGGGGCCCGAGGATATCCGGAGCCTCCAGGACCTCAGGCATTTTCCCTTCGTTGACAAACACATTGCCAAGGAGACGTACCCCACCGGGATGCTCATGGTTCCCATATCCGAGATCCGGGAGGTTCACGGCGCCGCCACCACGAGCCGGAAGTCCCTCCCCATCTTCGCCACGGAAAAGGATCTGGAGGATTGGGGGGAGCGATGCGCGAGGATCCTTTGGATGGCGGGGCTGCGTCCCGGGGACATCATTCAGAACGCCTTCCGCTTCGGCATGTCAACCGGCGGCTTCGGGTTTCATTACGGGGCCATGAAGGCGGGGATGATCAGCATCCCGGCCAGCATCGGGAGCACCGACCGACAGATCGATCTCATCCTGGACGTTGGGACCACCGGCGTGACCATGATGCCTTCCTACGCCTTCTACCTGGGGATGAGGGCGCAGGAGAGGGGGATCGACCTGGCGAAGGAGTCCAGCCTCCGGGTGGGCCTTTTCGGGGCCGAGCCCACGGGGGTCCACATGAAGGAGCGCCTCGGGGAGCTTCTCGGCCTGACCGCCTATGGCGAATACGGCATGAACGAGTGCCTGGGTCCGGGAATGGCCTGCCAGTGCCTTGTTGAAAGGGGGATGCACGCCTGGGCCGACCATTTCCTCGTGGAATGCGTGAACCCGGCCACCGGGGAGTCCGTCCCCGAGGGAGGCCAGGGAGAACTGGTCTGGACGTGGCTGACCGGGGAGGCCATGGCGGTCATACGGTTCCGCAGCCATGATATCTCCCGCCTGACATGGGAACGCTGCGCCTGCGGCCGGACGCACCCCAGGGTGCGGAGGATCGCGGGGAGGAGCGACGGGGCTCTTTCCATCGGCGGCTACATCGTCTACCCTTCAAAGATCGAGGACGTTGTCCGGGTCTTCCCGGAATTCGGGCCCTTCCACGTGGTCCTGGATTCAATCAAGGGCTTGGACTGCCTCACCATAAGGGTTGAGATCAGGGAGGGGGTCCATGTTTCCTCCAGGGATCTGGCCTCGCGATTGAGGACCGCTGTCAAGTCCTACATGACCTTTACCCCCGTCATCGAGGTCATGGCGCCCGGCACTCTTTCCATTGAGGATCCCAACTCCTTCCGCATCCTCGACTTCCGGAAAGGCAGCGGGAGGTATGCCGAGGCCGATTGAAAGGTCAAAAACACGTTAAATGTTTAACGTTTAAGGTTTAACGTTCAAAGGCCATAAATTATTGTTTTTTAAAATTAAATTCTTTTTCCGTAACCTGCAATTAACACTTGCGGTTTTGTATTCGGTGGGGTAAACTTATTCAATTACCGAAAGACGTTACCAGGATCCGCGACCTCAGAGTGGAGTATTCAGAGGGGTTGTTGTAAACGTTAAATTGTCGGGCTTGTGGTGGGGAATCGGGGTCATAATTTTTACTGGAATTTGTTATGGTTGATCGGTATACTGAAAGCGATTTTTTGGAGAAATGAAGCAGCCATGGATTCCCGTGAAGCCTCGATTCAAAAGAGAAAAACCGACTAAATCGGCTTGACATAGGGTAGTTGAAGTGGTAATTTCTCCACAAAAATCGGGCCTTCCGGGACATCTGCCGGGTTCGTCAAGCATCCGGGTATCCCCCGGGGTGGGGCTGGATTTGGACACTCGGCTTTTTAGATTTTCATTTAAGGAAAAGAAACCAGGAGAAAGGAGGGGATACCCGCTTAGGCAGATTTTAAGAAGCAGGACCGGAAATGATCTGCAATTCTCTAGTTTATGAAATTTGCCAACGACAAACCCTTGAGATTGTTCTAAGGAGGGAGAGATGAAAAAACTTTCAGTAATTCTTTTGGCTCTGGCCATCGCGGCTTTCGCCGTCCCTGCCTTCGCAGGCGATGTTGCCATGGACGGTGAGTACACCTTCGGCGGTGAAAGATGGGACAATGATGTAAGCGACGACTACGGCCTCTTCTACGATGAGCTGGACCTCGACCTCGAAGTGGAGATGGGCGATGTCCTGTTCCACTGGGATATTGAGGTTACGGACGACCCCTGGTTTGACAGGTCCGACGATGAGGGTGGCCTGAACACGGATAACGATTATATAATTGACGAGGAAGATGAACTTCCTTATGTTTTAAACGCTAAAGACGACAAACTCGTCGACGGCATGTGGGTCAGGTGGCAGGCCACCGATGCCCTCGCTCTCAAACTCGGTGAGTACGGCTGGGACGGCCCCAACAACCTCGTCACCGATGGCCCCGGGGGCGGAAGTGGCACCATCGGCGTGATGTATGCTATCGAGGATGTTGCGGATCTTTCCTTCTATCTGTCCAGGGATGATGAAGGTGCCAGGACAGGAGAAGGTGAGGACGACGTCACCACCATGGGCGTGATCGCTGAGGGCGAGATCGGCCCCGTTGAGGCCGGCCTTCTGTTCACCCAGACCACCGATGATATCGCTGACGATAATGATACCAGTGTCGTCGAGGTTTGGGGTGGCTTCGGCGTCGGGCCTGTTGGCGTGTGGCTGGACTATGGTTCCGTCGGTGCTGACACTGATGAGGCTGGCGACGGCGGCACGATCCTTAATGCTGAGTTCGGGCTCGATGAGGTGGTGGGCTTTGGCCTCACCGTCGGTCTTGTCCAGACCAACGAGGATTACATCGGATCGCCCTACGCCGATGACTGGGACGTGGCCAAGATCTATGGCGACGAGCTGCCTGATGCGATGATGGTCTACCTTGGTGCCGAGTATGGTGTCAACGATGCGCTGTCCATCGGTGCTGACGCCATCGTGATGAACGATGTTGATGGCGATGACGGCCCCACCGAAATCGACGTCTGGGGAGCCTATTCCTTTGCGGATAACGTCAGTGTTGAGTTCGGCTATGCCATGCAGACCGCCAACGATGGTGAAGATGCTGGTTACGAAGACCAGAATCTTATGTGGTATGAGTGGGTCTACGGCTTCTAGGATTGTTTCACTCGGTTAACGAAAAGGGCCTCCTTCGGGAGGCCCTTTTTTTTCCCATTAATTTCCAGTGTCAGAGCAAAAAATAAAAGTGACTGTTCCCCTCAAGTCTTTTGCTAAAAAACTTCCGGTGGGGGACTTCCGGTGTCAGAGCCAAAAGCACTTCTTCCCGCTCCCTATTTCGACTTTTTTTCAGTGTCAGAGACGAGAAGTTAAAACAGCTGGGACTTTTTTTCAGTGTCAGAGACGAGAAGTTAAAACAGCTGGAAATTGCGGTATCCGGCGAATTTTACGCTCTGTTTCTGGTTTGTTGTCCGGATATCGGTCCGGTTTCGGATGTTTCCTATCTTTAGGAAGGCTGTTTCAGAAAAAGGGGGATAAAGGATGGTCCTTGATCCAGGAGGAAGCCGAGCCGATCCCTTGATCGAGGATCATTGAAGTTTAGGAATTATCGTTGGGGGAAATGTGTTTCGTACATGCGTTGGACGAAGTCCTTGGATCCGAAGAACATCTTTCGAAGTCCCTTTTTGACCTGTTCGTCTGGAAAGTCTTCCCCCTTCTCCTGGACCAGGATCCGGACATATTCCGGGTGTTTTTTCCCCCAGAGCAAGACGAGATGGTCATTGGCCAGAGCAACGTCCATCTTTTTTCCGAAGGCCCAGAAGGTAAAGGAGGAATCGGGGAAGAGTTCCAGATCCTGGACCATGTTGGCTCTTAAGGGGTTTTGATAGATGTACCGGACACAGGCGAGGTAGTACTCATCGGTGTCGATGATACAGGACCTGTACCGGTCGGCCCAGAGGTGTCCGGATCTCCGGACATGTTTGTTGTACCGGACGGCGATGCGGGAGTTGAAATACTGCATGGCCCGGTGGAGGTTTTCCTCGGTGGCGGTGGCGACGATGTGGTAGTGGTTGGACATGAGGACGAGGTGGTGGACGAGAAGGTGATATTTTTCAATGGTTTGCTTCAGGGCTTTAAAGACGATGCGGGCGGCCTGTCTCTGGTTGAAGCGGAAGGACCGGTTGTTGGTCCTGCAGACCAGGTGGTAGGGGTAGGCTGTCTGAATGACCCGAAGTGGACGTCCCATGCCCCTTCATGTGCAAAGTCATTGCCAAAAGTCTCTGACACCGAAGATAAAGACTCCAGATTCTAGACTCTAGAATTTAGACTATGTTTGGGCGCTTATTTTGTCCCTATAAATCGCATATTGCTGAGTTATATTGTAAACAAATAGAGAGGCAGCAATGAAGGAGGCGAAAGATAATGGGATATGATCATCTGAATGTGCCCGGTAGGGATTACAGGCAGAGCAAGGAGTTCATCGAGCGTGACGTCGAGGCTCAGGGCCTGACTGGGTAAGAGAAGGAAAAGGAGATTCGCAGGCGCCTTAACTGGACGTGCCTTGAGGAAAGCAACGAGACCTGCGAATAACTTGGTACGGCTAAAAAAAAGAAGAATTAACCCTTGAAACACAGGCTCTACGGAGGCTGTGTTTTTTATCGTCCAGAAAATCCTGTTTTACCGGGATGGATTGGACAGTCAGAATCCAGACTCTAGAATCTAGAATCTATCCTTCATTTAAAATACATAGTGCAGGGGGCAATAAATGATCGGTCTCATACTTGGCACATTGTACCTTGCACTTTGTACCTATTACCTTTCAAGATTTCAGAGCCCTCTTTCACTGTCTTTCGGGATGAACGATCACTACTCTGGCCGGAGCCTCTACCACCGAAATCCGGTGGACGGTTCCGGCGGGCAGGACCATCGTATCATACTTGCCAAGGGCCTGCTCCTGATCCCAGTCGTCACGTTTAAGGGAGATTACACCCTGGGCGACAATGACGATCTCATCGTAATCATGCCCTTCCTCGGGCGACTGGTTCCCCTCGTTGGCGAAGACGATCTCCACTTCGAATTCCATCCCCAACCCCTTGAAAACTCTCGTAATGTCAGGTGGTTGCATGCTCGCTCTCCTCTCTTTCTCTTTTTCCTGGTCGTGCGGTGACGTTATATATCAGGGCCATTCCCGTCCAGGCCGCTCCAATAACTGCCCCTGTGGTAAAAACACCTTTCAAACCGGTAAGGATCAGGACAGGGGCAAAAAGAATGGGGGACAGGAACTGTCCCATGAAACCGAAGGTCCCGAGGTAGGAGCTGAACCGTCCCCGGTAGGTGGCAGGGACAGCGTCGCCGATCCACACCATCACTGTCGGCATGAATAGCCCCTGGCTGATCCCGAAAAGGGACACGGCGAGAACCACGAACAGGCTGGATTCTGCAAGGGTAAGGACCAGGAACGCCAGAGTCCAGAGGGCGACGGAGAACAGAACGATCCACCTGTAAGCAAGCCTGGAGCGAACATACCCGTATACAAAGGATATGGCCCCTGCTGAACTCGTCATGGCCGTAATGAATAGGCCTATCCTGAATGTGCTGGTGACGCCGAAAGTTTCGAGAAGCTGCGGCATGAAGATCACAACCACGTAAAGAAGGACACTACCGGTAAACATGAGTCCGTAAATTAGCCAGAGGACCCTGCTGCCCAGGAATATTCCCCATGCGGAGTGTTTCTCCTGCTCGGAAGCCCTTTTCCCTGGATGCGCCTTTGAAGGAGGGATGAATATGGCAGCCAGGATACCGATGGGGATGGCAATGGTATAGACCGCGAAGGGCAGGTGCCAGGTCACAGCCCCCAGGGCCCCTCCCAGAAAGGGCCAGAGGACCCCGCCCAGGCTCTGTGCGGTGCCATTGAACCCCATGACCCTGTTGCGCTCCGGCCCTTCGTACATATCAAGTATTAGGACGTTGATGGCGGTGAACACCCCGGCGAGAGCAATGCCCAGAAATGCTCTACTGACGAGAAGGGGCCAGAAGGAACCTATGAAGAGGCCCGACCCACCCGCGGCGCCGTAGGCAATGAGGGACATGACGTAGGGGACCTTGACACCGGACCGGTCGATGAGGCTGCCCATGAAGGGGCTGAAGAGCGCCATGAAAAGTCCGTGGGTCGTGATAATGATGCCCACCGACGAGGGGTCCACACCGAGTCCCTTCCTCATGGTGTTCAGGACCGGTGCGATGACGCTTCCCGCCATAATGGTCAGAGTTGCCGAGGCCAGGATAACCGCCAGGATGTAGCGTTTTTTTTCCATCACTTGTGTTCCCTGGAACAATAAAGGGTTAATGGCATTATCAAACACGCATCCTACACGACGCTGCTAGAGTGCTCTGACACCAAGGATGCTGACACCAAGGATGCCACTGCTAGAGTGCTCTGACACCAAGGATGACTTGTGTTCCCTGGAACAATAAAGGGTTAATGGCATTATCAAACACGCATCCTACACGACGCTGCTAGAGTGCTCTGACACCAAGGATGACTACACCAAGGATGACTACACCAAGGATGACTAGAGTGCTCTGACACCAAGGATGCCACTGCTAGAGTGCTCTGACACCAAGGATGACTACACCAAGGATGACTAGAGTGCTCTGACACCAAGGATGCCAAGGATGAAACATTTATTCTTTCTGTTCTTCCTCCTCCGCGACCTGTTCGATTGTCCGGCCGCTCAGCACACTCGCAGGTTCCGTGCTGGTGGGGTTTCGGCTCGCGTCGGCTCTTTCGTCTTTCATCTTGATCAGCAGCCACCGGGGTTTTCCCGACTTGTCCCTTCCCGTACGGATGAGGGCGAATCCTCCGGAAAGTTTCCTGCCTTCCAGCCAGATCTCGACCTTCCCTTCCTTAAGGGCATCGGACATGGGAATCTCCCGTCCGTCATTGTCCTTCCGAAGGTTGCGGTAGCTGCCCGCGTCCCAGACGATCACGGTTCCCCCGCCGTACTCGTCCTTGGGGATGACCCCTTCGAAGTCGGCGTATTCCAATGGATGATCCTCGGTAGGCGCCGCCAGGCGCTTCTGCGAGGGATCGGTGGAAGGTCCCTTGGGCACCGCCCAGGATTTTAAAACCTCGTCGACCTCGAGACGCAGGTCATAATGCAGGTGTGAAGCCTCGTGTTTCTGGATGACGAAGATTCTTTTCTTCTGACGCCCGGCTCCCTTCCCTGGAGGCGGTTCGGGTGTTTTCGTAAAATCACGCCGGGAGCGATAGGTATCCAGTGTGTCGTTTTTTTTCGCCATGAAGCCAGCCTTTCTCTTTTCGTCGGTGTCTCCGTCCGGACATCCGGGGTGCTTTTCCTATAATACCAGTCCTGCCCCATTCCGCAGGAAAGGGAAGATAATTGAGGATTGGAGATTGAGAATTGAGAAACCCGGTGCAGGAGGGGGGGCTTATTTTTGATCTGTGATAGGTTTTTTCCAGTCACGAGTCACAAGTCACCGACTCTGGACCTCCTCAACGTTAGATGTTAAACGTCCAACATTCAACGTTAAACCCTTATTTTCTTTTTCCCTCCCCAACATCCCCTCTAATTTCAATGGCGGTTTTAATTGAAAAGCCTATCTTAAACAGTTAAAATATCAAATTAAGCAGATTGGGAAGGACAGGGCCGCAATAACACTTTTTAACTCCGACACAGGTTGAAGGATGCTCATACTCGTAACCAACGATGATGGTGTTTACGCACCCGGGATCATCGCCTTGGCGGGGGCACTGAGGGAGCTTGGACGGGTGGTGGTTGTCGCGCCTGACCGGGAGAAAAGCGCGGTGAGCCATTCCCTGACCCTCAACCATCCCCTGAGGATCTCCGAGCTGGAAGAAGACAGGTATTCCGTGGATGGAACCCCCACCGACTGCGTGCACCTGGCCATCCACGTCATCTTCGAGGGGAAAAAGCCCGACCTCCTGGTTTCTGGCATCAACAACGGAGGGAACCTGGGACAGGATGTCACGTATTCGGGAACGGTCTGGGCGGCCCTCGAGGGGCATTTCCTGGGGATTCCGTCGGCTGCCGTTTCCCTCGTGGACGATGCGTCCACCGATTACCGTCCGTCCGCCCGCTTCGCGGCAAGGGTGGGCGGTTGGATCCACGGGAGAGGTCTTCCGCCTGATACCGTTTTAAACATCAACGTACCAGGCGATCCTGACCAGGATCTGGACCGTTACGCTATCACCAGGATGGGGTATCACCGCTTCGAGGAGAGTGTGGTGGGGAATACGGATCCGAGGGGCCGATCCTATTACTGGATCGGCGGCCGGAAGGTTCCCTCTACGGAGGGGGTGGAGACCGATGTAGGGGCGGTCAACGCCGGTTTCATCAGTGTCACGCCCCTGCATGCGGACATGACCAAGTACGACGCCCTCGAAGAGCTCAGGGGCTGGCAGACGGATGGTGCTTGAAGAAAAACAACAACGACCGGCAGGCCTGGGCCAGGGAAAGGATGGTCGAAAGGGATATCAGCCCCCGGGGGGTCAAGGACAAGAGGGTCCTGGAAGCCATGCGGAAAGTGCCCCGCCACCTTTTCATTGGGGACTCCCAGCGGATGAGCGCCTACGAGGATCATCCCCTCCCCATCGGGGAGGGGCAGACGATCTCCCAGCCCTTCATGGTCGCCTGGATGACGGAAACCCTCGAGTTGACGGGAACCGAAACG
>Ga0272443_10003711_pt1 | contig 17667 bp, 4 predicted proteins | sample SSMAcet12_FD_193581 | JGI IMG/M metagenome (GOLD analysis project Ga0272443, IMG submission 193581) | Marine sediment archaeal communities from Little Sippewissett salt marsh, Falmouth, MA, United States - SSM-Acet-12 | ecosystem: Environmental > Aquatic > Marine > Wetlands > Sediment ... | reverse complement strand
TTTTAATACTGTCAGTTGCTTTGATTGTGGTCGTTGCACAGAATACAACGCCCGTTCAAGCCCGTTTTTTCTGGCTGACGGCAGAAATCCCGGCTGTTGTGTTGCTGTTTCTTACCGCAGTTGGAGGTTTTATCATGGGAATAATTGTTGCCCTTCTCATAAAGAATGGCACTAAGCCAAAAGAACGGGGGAAAAAGAAATAAACTTGTATCTGCGAATTTCGGGATATTCTGCATAAATCAAGAAGTTAATTTTTCTCTTTCAACATTTTATGTCATTTCTCTGCAGTCAATCCTTAAGAACCTGACACCCGACAATCTTTTGCAGATAATAAATCCATGATAGCTACCATGCACAGCCAACCATTGTTCTGTGCCTGAATTTGCGTTTTAATGCCCCTTTTATCCCCATCTCTGTTTCGGTCTTGCAACTCTCTGTTATGGCCGCAGGAAATAACTCTTATTCTTCAATTCTGAAGTTATTCGCGGAGAACCGTAGTTTCCATCGCTCTCTTTGTATATTCTCATATCACTTCACGAAGAGCCTCCTTTCTCTTATATTTATAACCTCTCGTGTCTATAAAAACAGGTAAATCTCATTAATTAAGAGTTCACAGGGATGCACCAGTACTTGTTATTGTGTAAAAATGCACCACGCTTCTTCCATAATATTGCTGTTTGCCCAACTCTAAATACCATGTTATGCTGCTTCTGTTGTTCCTTTTGACACCGTGCCTTTCCAAATCTACGCAGAAGATTTATTTGCTATTTCGCAATAGAAGCGTATAATAGCAGATATGGGTTGCCCATTGTGAAAAAACTGCTGACTTCTCCGAAAGACAGGATTTGCAAGTTTCCCAACTGCAATCATGTGTTAAGCATCTATAATCACGAGGAATACTGTCATATCCACATCAGTATCGTTGACCCTGACTTGTCAGAACAGAAAACCCGCAAATCGTAAACCCTATAGAAAGAATATGGGATATGTTCCCCAAAAGGGCGTCCAATCTGCCATGAGCTTTTTCGGCATGGGTATTACCCCGAAGATAATGGATATCATGAGCAAATAAGGTTTCAGTCAGCGGTATTCAATCTATTGTAACCTCCACGGTGTGTTCCCGCCTGTCATCGATAAGTTGAACGCTTTTTTCTTCCTGTTTGACTCCGTCAACACTTGTGCTTATAACCCGGCCGCGGCTTCCTGTTTTCAGAATGGTAATATGGTAGACAGTTTCTCTGTACCGATAATGTATCTTGAATGATTTCCAGTGTTCCGGCAGCCCGGGGGTAAACCGCAATATATTACCTGACCGACGCAATCCCATAAGTGACTCTAAAATAAGCCGGTACATCCAGCCGGAAGAACCCGTATACCATGTCCATCCTCCCCTTCCGCTGAGTGGCGTAACAGAATACACATCGGCGGCAACAACATACGGTTCCACCTTGTAAATCCGCATAGATTCCGGGGTTTTGCAATGCGCAACAGGGTTTATCATTGCCAGCAAATCCCATGCCGTTTGCTTTTCACCTATCTCTGCCAGCGCCATAATCGTCCATATGGCAGCATGCGTATATTGACCGCCGTTTTCCCTGACACCGGGCAAATATCCTTTGATGTAGCCGGGTTCCATCGACGAGGTGTTGAACGGCGGCGCAAGCAATAGAATGATGCCGGAATCGCGTTTTATGAGAAACTGCTTCACAGCTTCCATTGCCACATAGGAACGCTGCACATCTCCCGCTCCGGATAGAACGGACCAACTCTGGGAAATGGAATCTATCCTGCATTCGTCGTTGACAGCGGAACCGAGAGGTTCTCCGTTGTCGAAATATGCCCTGCGATACCATTGTCCGTCCCATGCATGTTGATTTATGTTTTTACTCAACTGTGATGCTTCTTTGAGACAGCGCTGTGCGAATGCCTTATCACCGTATTCCTCCGCAATCTCTGAAAACTCAGTAAGCACCTTATACAGAAAAAAACCCAGCCAGACGCTTTCTCCGGTTCCCTTTTCGCCGACCTGATTCAAACCGTCGTTCCAGTCGCCCGACCCGATAAGCGGCAAGCCGCGTTTCCCATACTTCAAACCATTTTTAATAGCCCTGACACAATGTTCATACAGAGTGCCCTTTTCATCAGCCCGTTCGGGAAGTTCGTAATAATCGGATTCGTTTGTATTCAGAGGCCGTCCCTGAAGAAAACCAACCGGTTCTTTTAACACGCCCCTGTCTCCGGTACTTGTCACGTAATAACAAGTGACAAAGGGTAGCCACAGAAAGTCGTCGGATATACGGGTACGCACGCCGCGTCCTGTAGGCGGGTGCCACCAGTGTTGTACGTCTCCTTCTATGAATTGCCGCGAGGCACACAAGAGGATGTGTTCCCTTACCAGTCCGGGTTCAGCATGAACGACCGCCATCATATCCTGTAGCTGGTCGCGAAATCCGATAGCCCCTGAAGATTGATAAAAACCGCTTCGCGCCCAAATTCGGCAGGCGAGCGTCTGGTAGAGCAGCCACCCGTTAACCAGTATATCTGTTTCCTTGTCAGATGTCTCCACGTTCACACTGCCCAGAGTGTGATTCCAGTATTGCCAAACCTGTTCCAGTGCACGCCTGGCAGCCCCCGGTTCCCGAAACCGCAGGACCATGTTCCTGGCCTCTTCTGCATTTCTGCCCGCCCCGAGAACAAACACGACCTCGCTCTCTACGTCCTGCGGCAACTCTACCTGGACCTGGAGTGCGGCGCACGGATCCAGTCCGGCGCCCGTTTTGCCTGAAAGGCGTGTTCTTCTCATTGATGCAGGGTTTTCAAGGCTCCCGTTGCGTCCGATAAATTCTGCCCGGTCGCCAGTCACGCTGCGTTCCACGGCATTCACCTCAAAGAAAACAACACGGTCTGGAAAGTCTATGCTGAACGGATTCCGTGCAAAGAAGGCACGGCTTTCAGGGTCTATCCCGCTGACAATATGCATCTGGGATTTTTCCCTGCTCTGTCCCATAACCGGTTCCATGTATCCTGTAACGGAAATTTTCCGTTTGCGGCCGGATGCATTGCGCACCTTTATGGAAACGAATTTCACGGAACTATCGATTGCTACATATGTCCACATCTCCGAACGGATACCATGGTCGGCGTATTCAAAGACAGAATACCCGAATCCGTGCCTGCTTATGTAAGGGTTTTTCCCACGTGCGGGCAGCGGTGTAGCAGACCAGAACCTGCCAGTTTCTTCATCGCGAATGTAAAACGCTTCTCCTCCGCGGTCAGTTACAGGGTCATTATACCATGGAGTGAGGCGGAATTCGTGCGCGTTTTCGCTCCATGTGTACGCTGTCCCACTTTCGGAAACGACCGTTCCGAATGATGGATTTGCAAGCACGTTTACCCATGGAGCCGGGGTTGGCCTTGAAGGCGTCGTGGTTATAACATATTCACGGCCGTCATGCGTAAATCCACCGATGCCGTTGTTGAAGATAAGGTCGCGGTCAGAAGGTTTCTCTGAATCCTGAACCTTCGGTGTAAAAATATTTGACGGTTTCAAATCGGGTATATTCAATTCCGGGTATCCCCTGCTCTCCAGCTGTTCTGCAATACTGCCGATATCAGTAATAATGATACGGGCAGCCGCCTGCATGAGAATCTTGTCCTCGTCGGCTATCTGGTCACTGCGCCTGACAAAAATGCCGCCCGGGACATCAATAAGAGGATTCCTGGTACCGGAGGTAACCAGCGACATAATCCGGTCATGGAGTATCTGCCGGTAACCGGACTGGTCCTCATTCCAGATAATGAAATCAACAGGCAGTCCTTTCAGGCGCCAATACGCATGTGCATCCACAAGTTGTTTCACCAGTTCAAATTTCGACTCGTCACCTATACGCAGGAGCACTATTGGCAAGTCTCCCGAGATACCGTAGCCCCATAGTCCAGACTGGCTGCGCCGGTTTTTGGCAAGCAGGCCCGGGTGGGCCCTCTGGAAAAGATTCGCATAAAGAAGTGCCCCGGCAAGCCTTCCGAACAATTGTGCGTCAGATTCCGTAATACCGAGTTGATACAGGATTACCTGGCTGTGCGTCAATGACAATGCGAATATTCGGTCTGCAAAATACTTGTCATGGTATTTGCTTGCAAGAATTACGGCATCTTCATGTGTCTGTGCAATGCCGAATAACATATCCACGACTGCAGTTTGCTCCGGTTCTATTGTTATCGTCACTTTGATTGCAACTATGGGGTCCAGCACGGACCCTTCGCTATCGGAAAGTTTTTCACCGCTGTTTATCGCTTCGGGATTGCGTAGCGTTTTTCCCCTGCCAATGAACCGTGTCCGGTCGGTTTCATATGAGATGTTTTCCGTATCTGCATTGTGCACCGTTGCCAGATGCATAAGCCAAACTGGTTTTTCTTTATCCGAACGGGGCCTCCGCGTACAAAGAATTGCCTGCCGTTCCCTGAGGATTTCCGTCTCCACGAAAAGGCCGTTAAAGACGGGATGTGTTGCCTCGGCATTCGGGGGTGCCAGCACGACCTCCGCATAACTGATGACTTCTATCCTGCGTTGTTTCCGCGAGGTATTAGTTACGCTGACTCTGCGGAGCTCGACATCTTCTTCCGGTGAAACCGCAATCTCAGTATGCAAACGGAAATGGTCATCCTGACGCTTGAATTCCGCGCGTGCCTGTGAAAAAACAGACTCGTATACCTTTGAATCCCTGAGTACAGGCTGGAAACTGGCTGACATTGATTCCCCCGTGCTCGCATCGCGGATATAACAGAATATGCCCATGCTGTCGCATGTCGTATCCTCCCTCCATCTCGTTACCGCAAGGTCATTCCATCGGCTGTAGCCGCCGCCGGAGTTGGTGACCATCACATGGTACCGGCCGTTAGACAACAGATGCGCCTCCGGTACAGGAGTATCGGGGGTGGTAAAGACGCGCATAAGTGCTTCGTATTCTCCCTTTTCGCTTCTGGTTTCCAGAGCGTCAGACAGATTCGGAAAGAACGGCTTGACATCCGGTATCTTTTCCTGCAAAAGCAGTTCTGCCGCCTTGAATGCCGCGTTGCGCTCAAAACGTCCCTGCATCGGACGATTCAGCAGGACATAAGCGGCTGCAAGCAATGTCATGCCCTGGTGGTGAGCCATAAATGAGCGAACCACGGCCTTTGTTTCTCCCCGTACCACTCGCGCCCGGGTATAGTCAACGGCTTCGTAAAAACCGTATTTTCCCTCGCATCCTTCACTTGCCAGCCGTTGAAGATTCTGGCAGGCGTTTTTCGGTTTAACCATAAGCGCCAGCGCCGAAGCGTAAGGGGCAACGACGAGGTTTTCCGCCAATCCTCTTTTTAACCCAAGTCCGGGCACACCGAAAGCTGCATAAAGGTAATTTTTATGAGTGTCTATTGAATTGTAGCCGGATTCCGAAAAACCCCAGGGAATTCTGTGATGCCTACCATGTGTAATCTGGCAGTCAACAACCGTTTGGTATGTCTGGTTAAGAAGGGTGTTTTCATAGTCAGGCATCACCAGAAGCGGCATAAGATATTCGAAGAGCGACCCGCTCCATGAGAGCAATACGGGCTCCCCGCCGAAGGCTGTCACAAGACGGCCGAGAGAAAACCAGTGCTTCAGGGGGAGGCGTCCATGAGAAATCAGCAAGAAACTTCCCAGTCTTGATTCCGAGGCAAGCAAGTCATAATGTGATGCGTCGCGCCGATGTTCCCCTACATTAAACCCGATGGTAAGAAGATTTCGTGATTTGTTGTAAAGAAAATCATACTCCATTTCCGAGAATTTGTGGCATTGCATGGCAAGAGTCCCAATCTTCTCAATGCGCCCCTGAGCAAAGGTTACCGCATTGGTCAATCTCCGCCGCAAATCCTTCAGCCGGTTTTCGGCAGAATGCTCTTTATCCGCATTGTCCGGAATTCTGTCTATGAAGGCTAATATAGCTGAGCCCGTATGGACAACATCATTGAGAGTCTGCATGTTTTCCATCCGTGCAAGCATTGATTTCAATTCGCACGAAGCTTCCTGTGAAAGCCCGTCCGGAACAAATTCGGCAAACGGAAGCATTGTCGAGGAGGGCGACAGGGATACAAGTTCCTCGCTGATGTTTGCACAAAAGTCTTCTAAAGTGTGCGCCCACACGATTATTTCGCTGTTATCCGGCAGGTCGGAAATGTTTATCACGCATTTCAATTCCAGGACAATACGGGAAACCACTTTTTTCAGGCTTTTGGGATTACGGGGAAGTTTTGCCATTTCATCCCTGATTTCAACCAGTTTTCCTATAGAGTCCATTACTGAATGCATTGACAGGACATTGGTTGGCATGAATTGCTCGGCCGCGTTGAGGAACACATTCAGGGTATCAACGAGCCCGTCAAAAGTACGGGGAGGCAGAATGTCCCTGTCGGGCAACTCGAGAAGACCCTGCCGCAAAATCAGAAGAAGGTACTGCAGGTTGCCGCTGTCTACCGTAGAAATGTAAAGCGGTGGTAGAACCTTCAAGGTTTGGGTATCGTACCAGTTATAGAAATGGCCGTGGAACCGGTCCAGTTTTTTCATCGTGTTCAGCGTTTTTTCTGTCCGTTCAAGGAGCCCTGCGACTGTAATGTATCCAAAATCATATGCAGCCAGGTTGGCGACCAGCGAAAACCCGATATTCGTAGGAGATGTCCTGGTCGCGGACTTGGCAACCGGATGCTCTTGATAATTGTCTATGGGGAGCCAGTTGGAATCCTCTCCTGCGAACGCCTCAAAAAATAGCCACGTTTTACGGGTAAGTCGCCGGAGAAATGCCGTATGTTGATGCGACAGTAATGGTTCCCGCCGGATATTCGGCAAACTTATCTTCCATGCGATAGACGGACAGAATAGCCAGGATATCAGGATAACCAGAGATACAGGATGAATTCCCGGGGCAAAGCCTGTAAGATATACAATAATGCAAATTGATGTAAGCGGGGCAACCCACATTGTTTCCCAGAAGGGGCCCTTGCTTCGCAAGGCTTTGTGTTCCACGCTTTTTGACGCCGTCCACTGCAAAAGTCCACGGTGCACAAACAACAACCTTCCTGTTGTCCGCAATATAGCGTTTAAACTGAGGTATGCCTCATACGGGAGAAAAACCAGGGTGAAAACAGTTTGAACAAGGTATCTTCCCACAGAGCGGGACGTCTCGCGCATGCGGAACCTAATGGTTAATCCCCGCACTTTTCGTGCAAGGTCTGAAACTGCCGAAAGAATAGACGGCCCCAGAATAATGCCTGTCCCCACGGCAGTCCAGAGCCACACAGGTCTTATCCAGAGCCATCCCATAAGAAGCATAAGGGTCAGTGAGGAAGGCACCAAGCTCCGGCGAAGATTGTCAAGAATTTTCCACCGGGAGAGAGAGGAAAGGGGGTTTTTAAGCCGGAAACCGTCAGGACCGGGCACATACGGAAGCACCCATGCGGCAATCTGCCAGTCACCCCGAATCCACCGGTGCCTTCGGCTTGCATCCGCATTGTAAGTGGACGGAAAATCCTCACAAATCAGTATATCGCTTACCAGCGCCGTTCGTGCATAACACCCTTCCAGAAGGTCATGGCTGAGAATTCTATTTGCCGGAAAGGTTCCTTCAAGAATGCTGTTAAATATATCCACATCGTACAGGCCTTTGCCTATAAACGACCCTTCGTTAAACAGGTCCTGGTATACATCTGAAATCGTACGGGTGTAAGGGTCGAATCTCGGGTCTCCGGAAAAAATCTGTGCAAACGGGGAACGGTTTGCGCTCAGAAGACTGACTCCTACGCGCGGTTGAAGAATCCCGTATCCCTTGCAAACGCGGTGTTTTTGTTCGTCGTATTGCGGTCTGTTCAGCGGGTGCTCGGCAATAGATACGAGTTGACGGGCCGTGCTGTTAGGCAGTTGTGTGTCGGTATCCAGCGTAATCACGTATTTTACCCGTTTAAGAACAGGCGTGTTACCCACGATTTTTAAAAACCTGTCCTTTGCCCGCCCCCTGAGAAATGCGTTGACGTCTGCAAGTTTTCCCCGTTTACGTTCATAGCCCATCCATAGCTGTTCCTGAGGATTATAGCGACGCGGGCGATGGAACAGGAAGAAGATGTCCGTCCTTTCATGCCTATATTTTTCGTTCAGAGCCTGAATTCCCTCAGCAGCAGCCGCCAGCAGCGTTTCATCGCCCGGCATCGATTCACTGGGCGCATCACAGAAATCCGTAATCAGCGCGAAATGCAAATTCGAATCACGGTTGCCCATGTACCGAATCTCTATCTCGCTAAGCAGGTTTCCAATATCTTTAAGACTGACCAGCAATGTCGGAATGATAACGAGAGTGCGGGCATTTGACGGGATACCTTCGGAGAAATCCATTCTCGGCAGATATTTCGGACGTATCGCCAGCGTGATTATTCGGTTAACCATTTCAACCGCAAGCTGACTGAACGAGAGAAAAGTGAACAGGCAAAAGGCTGTAAATAGCGGCACAGACATTCCGTATCGCCAGCTTGGGACAAGCAATTTACCCGTGCCCAGAGCGGTCAGGAAGAAGATAGTTCCAAGATAAAGCATCAGGGGATTTTCCCTGCATAACTCGATACCCGATTTCTTGAATTTTTGGAGAAAAGACAGTTTTATTCCGGCCGCCTGCTCTAAATCCGGCAGTCCCTTATCCACGAGGTAATATCCCACATGGGACTCTCTGTTTTTCTGGCCCCCGCCTTCCCCGTTTTCCCGCGCCATCCGCACCGCCGTCTTTGCAATTTCAATCTCATCCTCGTTGCTATGCCTGGCAATATCTTCTATGACATGCCGGTATATGTCCCTGGAAGCGAAATTCATATTAGGGTATGTGCCGGAAAAATCTTCGCGCAGGATATGTTCCACGAGACTTGTATTTTCTATAAATACATGCCAATCCATCTCATTGGCAAAACGCATGCTGTTGATACTGTTTTCAACGGATACCTGGTAGGCTGCCTGCTGGCGATTTTCGTTTTGTACAACCTGTTCAAGCGTTAATCCTTTTTCACCCAGGCACTGCTCTACCCACGCTATGGTAAAAGCAAGAGCCTGCTCCTGTCCCTGCAGGCGGCGGGCGAATTCTGCAACAAAAGAGGTGCGCATAAAACCCTCTGTGCGGGTAAGTTCGGCCAGCAGGAGAATACTTTCGTCCGGCTTCCGTTCCAATGTTTCCCGCAACCTGTCCGTCCATTCTTTAGCGCTATCCCAATCATCTCTGCTAACAATAATACGCTTCATGATACGGCGCAAATTCTCTATCAGCGCCAGCCTCAGCATGATTGGTATCGCCCATAGTTCACCCATGGTTAATGGAGTTACCGATTGATATCCCATTATGAAGCTGATGAAACATTTCATATCAGTTTGCCCGTCAACGTGGGAGACAAGTTCAAAAATGATGTCATATACGCGAGGGTAGCCGGCCATAGGACCGGTGGCAAGACGGGGAAGTTCGCAGCTATAATTTTTCGGCAGATGCTGGCGCGCAGCAAGTATCTGTTCTTTAATCAGGTAGAAGTTATCAAGAAACCACCGGTCGGCGGGAGAAATCTCGCGGTCCTGCGCAACCGCTTTTGTTATCGCCCTGTAATCTTTTTGCAAGGCACGTTCGTTTTCTGAAAGGCGTCCCAGAAGACGGTCGTGTCCGCGTTCCGGGGTAGTACGGTGCTTTTTGGCGAGCTCTGCGGCGTATTGTTCCAGCTGTTCGACGCTAAGCAGTTCCGACCTGAGAGGTTCGTCTATGTGGCCGTTCCTGGAAGATTTATTAATTTTTACGGGAGTGTTAAACCGTTTTAGTAATTTTAAAAATCCGTTTTTACCTTTTTTCAAGTATTTCTACTCCTTCCGATTCTCACGAATTTTATCCATTCGGCATTAACAAGCCATAGAGATTTTTCTTCAGTAGAGAGATTACCTATGAAAAAGTATAGCATAGAAAGGGCTGAGGGAGAAATCGATTGCGCTAAAAGTTAATTAACGGCTCAATAAACTCTCCTTTTCCAGGGATCAGATATGCATTAACCACCTGCTTGCCCGTTTTAAAGATGCCTGCCCGAACGAAATAACGACTTTTGACGTTGAGAATTACAAAAGAATCCGGCTGAAAAAGGTAAAGCCAGCAACAGTCAACCATGAGCTGAAATGCCTCAAAGCAATGTTGAACAAAGCGATGGAATGGGGTATCATAAATGCGTTATGTTGACAACTTAGCGAGGGTGGCGGAACCGAGGTTCGCATATACCCGGCTTCGCACACTACGGCTTGCTGGAACCGAGCTGGCGCTAATCGTTTCTCAGATAGCGTCAACTGTAACTCAGAAACCAGTGTAGATACAATTAGTTCGGTAGTACAAACACAGTAGATATAGATTAGCGAGGGTGGCGGAACTGGCAGACGCGCTGGACTTAGGATCCAGTGCCGCAAGGCATGGGGGTTCAACTCCCCCCCCTCGCAATGCAAATCTTCTTCGGAGGGGAGTTGAATAGAGCGAAGATGTTTGGCTCCGATGAGCAAGAGGAGCCATGCGAATGGCCGACCCGAGCCGTATTGGGAGGCGAGCGGCGCCAACTCCCCCCCCTCGCACTTTTTTTTTGAACACCCATGACTTCAAAAGGGTATGGGAAAAAGAATTTTTCTCATGTGTTCCGTATTGGGATGGAGAATATTAAGGGGAAGGTAGCTCTTCCCCTTAAGGAGCGAAGCGACGGCATGGAGGTTCAACTTCCCCCATCACAAGGGAGCGGAAAACTGCAAAAAAAGAGAACTGACCCCGGTCACTATGGTGCCCCCGCCTCCCACGGCAGCGAACAGACCGTTCCCGAAAGTGATACCGTTGAGGCATGCAGTTATCCCCGAAGACCGTTTTTCCCATTCCATCCCGCTTGCGGATGTATATATTGAGCCTTTCAGGCCAACAGCAGCAAAAATCTTGCCGCCATGGCTTATCCCGTAAAACGGCAAAGTTGTTCCCGAAGGCCGGTTCCGCCAGTTTGTTCCGTCGGAAGAGACCAATATAGTGCCGGCGTCTCCCACGGCAACAAACTTATCATTGCCGTAAACTACGCTGTTAAGACATCTTCGGGTCCCCGAAGAACGCTCTGTCCAATTTAACCCGTCTTTAGAAGTAAGCATTGTTCCCATCCAGCCTGCGGCAACGAAAGTATTATTTCCATAAGTTATCCCGCTGAGCCATGCAGTTGTCCCCGAAGGCCGTTTTTCCCATGTTTTCCCGTCGAAAGATGTCAATATGGCGCCGTTTCTCCCCACGGCAACTAATATTCCATTTCCGCACACAACATCACTGAGCCACTCAGACGTTCCCGAAGGCTGTTTTTCCCATGTTTTACCGTCGAAAGATGTCAATATGGCGCCGTTTCTCCCCACGGCAACGAAAACATTTTTCCCGTGTGTTATCCCGCTGAGCCATGCTGTTGTCCCCGAAGGCCGTTTTTCCCATGTTTTCCCGTCGGGAGAAACCATGATTGTTCCATTATTTCCAACAACCGCAAAAAGCCCGCCTCCATATGCCGCATCGTATAAGGCCTGAGTGGTTTCAATAGTCCTCAACGTCCAGCTTTTACCGTCGGGCGAGGTAATAATTATTCCGCCGTTGCCCACCGCCGCAAAAGTATTGCCGCCCCGCGCAACACTGAACAAGACCTCGCCTGTATCCGAAAGGCCTTTGGTCCATTCCGAACCATCTGCCGAAGAAAGGACCGTCCCCCCTCCGCCCACAGCCAGATACACGCCTGCACCACAGGCAATGTCGTAAAGCCATGAGGCTGCCCCGGAGAACTGTTGAGTCCATTCCGTGGCGTCGGGAGACGTCAGGATAACCCCGTCTGTCCCGGAGGCGATAAACATGCTGCCGCAATGGGAAATCCCGTACAAGGCATGAGAAGTCTGCGACTGCTGGAGCGTCCACGTAACGCCATCGGGTGAAGTCAGGATGGTTCCGACACTACCCACGGCAGCGAACAGGCCGTTGCCGAAAGTGATACCGCGAATCCACCAGCGGGTACCGGAATCCCGGTCAGCCCATTTGACGCCATCGGCCGACGTGAGAATTTTTCCTGTTTTCCCGGTAACAACAAATTTCCCTTTACCAAACGCTATATCCAACAGGTCGTTGGAAGTGCCTGATATCTGCTTTGTCCAGTTTCTGCCGTCCGGGGATGTAAGAATAGTGCCTTTGCTTCCCACCACGACAAACTTGTTATTGCCGTAAGCAACGCCCTTAAGCAGTTCCCCTGTTCCGGAATGCAGGGACTGCCACCGGACAGCGTCCGGAGAAGCGATAATGGTGCCGAAGGCCCCTACTGCAACAAATGAATTCCCGCCGTACGCGATACCGCACAGCTGTTGTCCGGTGGGAAGGGGGTTTGCTACCTGCCATCCGTCAATGGCCGCGGCAAAAGAAGCGGCGGCAATAAACAAGTAAAAGTAAGATACCGCCGCAATTGCCGAGATGTTCCTTCTTTTTTTCATAATATTCTCCCATAAGACATATGCAGGTACAAGAGGCAATCTTAATTATCCTGCTCTCTGCCTCATTTTTCATATTCCAGGTAAAAACCTGGGTCATTTATCGCAAAAAAGGCAGGAAGATTCTCCGTCTTAACCTCGCCCGCATCTATGCTTTCGAAACTCCATAAACCCGGCTGGTCTCCCGGCAATTCCACCCATCCGGACAACTGCATACCCTCCCTGTAAGCCTTTCCGCCAGGCTGGAAAAGGGATGTTTTTTTTCCAAAAAATATCTTTCCGTTATCCACGCCTTCCGGCACGCGGAAAAACGTCCTGACGGGCGGATTGAGCCTGGGAGGCATCCAGCCGCCGGGAGCATGCAGGGACAGGGGCGTATGCCTGTCGGAAAAAACGGAATAGACGCCGGGGTCCTTGACAATTACCTCGTAAACACCGCCGTAGGCGTTCTTGGGAATCCTTACCTTTATGGAGCCGAAATTTTTTTCGGTTATGGTGTGGAAATCATGCGCATTAACATGGGTCTGTTTCGTGTGAGGCTGTAAAATCACCGAACATCCCAGGGGTTTTATCGGCGCATCTCCGGGCGGGCTCCACTCTTTTCTTATAAAAAGTTCCATGGCTGTATCGCTTTCAGTCATGCGCCCGGAGACTGACCCAGGCTTTATGAAAAAAAGGCTTGCCGGAGCCGCTTGAACCTTGAAGGCTATCCAGGAAACAGCCGGTTTTTCTTCTGCTTCAGCCCTTGTCAGAACATCCATGGCAAAAGGCAGGCCCTTGAAAAATCTCGGAAGCTGGGAAACACAGGTCAACCTTACAGTTTGCCTTTCATGGTCAAGAAGGTCGGCCACAAGCCTTCGCCTTGCGTAATCAAACCCGGCTACCATGGAAGGACAGCCTGTTTCCTCCCAGAGGAAATGGCCGAGAAAACCGGTAGCCCTGTTCTGTCCCACCACCGGAGGCAGGATTGACGCGCTTTCTTCCCAGTTCCACCGGGCCACTTCCATTGCCATCCGGTAAAACAGCCTGTCGCCGAGAAGCTTCCACAGGGCAAGCGGCACGTCTCCGTCGGTGCCCATCTTGTGGGCCAGCAGCCGGCGGGAAAAAAGAAACTCGCCTTCAGGGTCGTAAATCTTGTTTATCATTATCTCGTAAATCAGCTCCCTCAAACGGGGTTCCCATGTCATTTCGTAGGCTTGCGCTACATGCCTGACGGCAAGCTTGGGACGCCAGGGCATATCCCTGTATTCAGCCGTAAGGTTTTCCTTCGCCGCCTGGCCGTAGTTTCTTACGATATCACCTGCCCGCCTGTAGCCGGTTATGTAATAGTCAAGCAGCGCCTGGTCCAGGTTAACGGGCGTATCATGCTCATACCTTTCGACCCCTTCCCAGTAAAGGGGCAGGTCGCACTTGCGGTTTCTCTGTTTTATGGACCCCCTGATATCCGGCCTGTCGTGAAAACAATAGTTATCTCCGACAAAAAGGCCGCGTGTTTTCCCGGGAGAGCTCCAGTGGGAAACGTTACCGTCAAGGTATGCACGGTTGGAACCCTGGGCTATTTCTCTTATGGTCCTGTCGGCCGAGCGTACATAGAGGTACCAGCATTTTGAGCGAAAACTGTAACTGCCGCTGCGCCACGTCCATATAACCTGTCCCGGACCCGCATTGTAATCTATAAAACCGCCTTTTGCTCCGACATTAAGGCGTTCGACCAACCTCTTGAACAAACCTTCTATAACGGCCTCTGCTTCGGGAAACCTCTCTTTGTCTTTAGGGTGAAGCCCTAACATCGCTTCGGTGCTTCGAATCCACATGGGCGAGACGTGTGCGAAAACCTGTTTTGAATGCAAGAGGCTTGCAACGGCCGGGCCTGCCGAAACGTCAAAGGGAGAAAGGAGTATCTGGTGGGTTTTTGACCAGCCTATGGCATTACTTGAATGCCTGACTATAAAATCAAGGTAGTTTTCAAGAAGGTGACGGGGAACTTCCCCCCCGGAGGGAACCTTTTCTACGGGTAAAACACCCCAATTCTGCATTATGGATTCCATCCTGAAATCGAGTTCTTTCCCCGAAGAAGGAGTAAAAAGCTTCAGGTTTAAACGGTTGTTTCCCGCCTCAAACTCCTTGGGGTGCTGGGCTGCAGCATCCCTGCAGGAAACCATCCAGCCGGAATCTTTGCCCGAAAGAGCAGTCCAGTCTCCCATGTCTTTTCCTTCATACAGGGGTTTTTCAATCCCCTTCTCACTTATAACGAACTTGTAACTGCCGTGAAAACAGGAACTCCAACCGGTCTTTGGAGAAGGGCTGTTCCACGCGTCTATGTCACGCGGCGTTATTCCCAACGACACGCCCTCTCTCTGCACCATGCTGAATATTCTGCCTTCTTCAACCGGAAGGGCCAGGACCTCCTGCGGATTTTTCGGGGACAGGCTGAAAAATGCCTGTTTACCTCCGCCTGCGGGCAATTCGAACTCCCATCCTACCTCTTTGAACCATACTTCGTTGGTATCATGTATGAGCACAAGCGTATGAATTGCCTCGACTTCCTTCCTTCCCGCGGTAAATTTCAGCCGGGTTATGTGGCTTGCCAGGCTTTCTCCCTGTTTTGTCCTGTAAAACCCTTCTATCCTTACAACCGCGGACACGGGGCCTGCAGATTCCAGCTTCATGTCGGCATCCTGCCCGGAAGCACTGGCCGTTCGTCCTTTCTGGTCTATAACGTAAAGTCCGCGCAAAAGCCCTTCCCGTGCCGCCACCTGCCCGTTGAAACTGGCTTCTTTCACAAGCGCCCCGCCCGCGGCTACAACATATTGCGCAACACCGGTGGCGACAACAAAACCCCCCGGCGTTTCTTTCACGGAGACCGGACTGGCAGGGTTACTTCCCGAAGTCCGCCGGCCGGCCTCAACGAAAAAATCTTCCGTGCCCGAAACAAGCGCATCAGCCCACATCCATTTCACAGAACCCTCCGGCGCCCATCTTCCCGCCGCCTCAAATTGCGAAGGAAATTCATTGCCCTGAATGTCAACCACCTTCAGCCCGTCGGTTCCCCAAACAGCGCCTTCGGGGAAAGGAATGCCGAACCTTACCGGATAGTTGTCAAGCGAACCGCCTCCCTCAGGGATATCAAGCTTTACAGGTATCCGGACACCCTCGGCAAGAAGCCGGGCCGGCTGCACCTTCACCCACGGGGTCTCGGCAATTTCAGCCACCTGCCCCTTGTTATCCTTCAACTCAGCCCTGATACGCACACGTTGCATGTCCATGCTGCGCACATCAATCCTTACAAGCGCCTCGGAAGAAGAAACTGGCACCTCCCTTTTCGCGACAATTTTCTCCGGTTTCCCTCCCTCCACGCTCACTGCAAGAAGATTGCCTTCTGAAACCCAGCCTTCGGCATCCAGTTTTACAACGTACTCAAGCCACCTTTCTCCGGGCCTGCAGTTCTCTCCCCTGCCAAGTATTCTCAATCCTCCGGAACTGAACGTTCCCGGCTCTTCGTTCCATGGAAGAACCTTTGCCAGGTTGGGAAATTCCACCTTCAATGTCTCCGCACATAACGTAACGGCAAATGCAGAGAAAAGCAGGAAGAACAGAAAAAAACGATTTTTTCGAACATTATCCATTTATCTCCTCCTTGAAGATAACAGGGTTCTGCTGAATTCAGCCAGGGTTCGTATGTAAATCCCCGTTTCCCCTTCGTTATGTCATGCTGAATTCAATGCCTTGCATCGCCCTGAAATGTTTCTATTCAGGGTCCCAGCATCTCGCTTTTGAGATTCCGGGTCAAGCCCGGAATGACAGGATAGTGATTTTCATCCACTTTTATGCCGGCCGTTTTGCGGCGGGCATCTTCCCCGCATATCCCCTCCCTTGAGGCTTGTCCGCTGAAACCTCGGCGTAAGAGGAGGAGGGGACTAAGGGGAGGGTAATGGGAAACCCTGTCAATTCACCCCCACCTCAATCCTCCCCCATCAAGGGGGAGGAAACCCCTTGATATTGGTACTTCTCATGCAAATTTTATTTTATCGCACTTCTTTCAGGCGGAGGACGGACCTCCGCAGAACACGCCGAGGACCGACCTCCACCGATACATTTTCAACCCCATCCTCCTGCGCTGAAGCTACGGCGGACAAGTTTTGTGTCCGCCAGTTTTGCTGCGGGCATGAGGGTTTCACTCTATCTTTACCGCTATTTCAGCGGATGCTTCCGAGCGATTGTCCCAGTTGTCCACCGCTGCCACCTTGTAATGGTATTCCCCTTCCTCCAGCTCCGGGTCGAGGAAAAACGGTTCCACCGGGCTGCCCACCAGGGTCGCGTACCCCGCCTCAAACCCTTTTTCCTTCGACCTGTAAACGTTGTAATACCTCACCCCCTGCGCCGCTTCTGCCTCTTCCCATTCTATCTTCACATAGGGCGGTTTCAAGCTGTATCCACGCCACTCCAGCGCCTGAGCGTCCTTTCCCGCCTCTATGCGCCCTATCCTGATGCCTGCCGGCGGCCGGGGACTGACCGCAGGAGTGTTGTCGCAATGTGCCGGGATATACCCAGCATCGTTGGTTATAAGTATGTTGTCCAGAGCTATGCCGGCATCCGAGGTGGAAAACTCAAGTTTTGTCCTCCCGGACCCGAGGCTCAAAGAACCGGCATCCAGCTCCACCCACTTCCACATGTACCCTTCCACCTTTATTTCGCCGGCTTCCCTGCCTCCCACGTTCACGCTGAAACTGCCGCTGCCCGCCTTGCCCGCAGGCGGCCAACCCGTGGTATAGCTCGAACGTTCCAGGCCCGACATGCCGCGTACCCGCCCCAGGACTCTCCACCTGCCTCTCGCAGGTATGTCCACCTCCAGCTTCACGCTGCCTTTAAGCCCGTTTGCCAGACGCTTCTTGTAGATAAGCTCCGGGTCGGTCACTGCCACCGCGTAAAGGTTGGATGCACCCTTCGGTTCAAAGAAGGGTACCATCGGTTCTGTCAGCTCGCCGTCGCAGGGCTGGTAGAAGTGCCTGTATATCCCGGCGCTTCCCACCGCCGCTTCCCTTGAAAACTGCCTGCTCTCCAGCCCGGAGTGTTCTACGCTGGTCACAACGTAAAATCCTTTCGGCCGGGGAGGCAGTGAGTAGCGGGTACCTCGTATA
>Ga0272443_10003707_pt1 | contig 17673 bp, 16 predicted proteins | sample SSMAcet12_FD_193581 | JGI IMG/M metagenome (GOLD analysis project Ga0272443, IMG submission 193581) | Marine sediment archaeal communities from Little Sippewissett salt marsh, Falmouth, MA, United States - SSM-Acet-12 | ecosystem: Environmental > Aquatic > Marine > Wetlands > Sediment ... | reverse complement strand
ATCGGGTACCTCGTTGTCCTCACGTCCGGTTTCTCTGAGATCGGGAGGATCGACGAGGAGAGGCGGATCGTTGAGGTGGCGAGGGCGCACGGAATCAGAATCCTGGGACCGAACGTCTTCGGGATTTACTCTGCGGCAGGCTCTCTCGACGCGACGTTCGGACCCGGCGGTATCGCGCCGGGTCGCATCGCGATCATCAGTCAGAGCGGAGCCCTCGGGATCGCCATGATCGGCAAGACGGCGAGCGAGGGTCTCGGTCTGTCCGCCCTTGTCTCCGTCGGCAACAAGTCGGACCTCGACGAGTCGGATCTGCTTGAGTATCTGGTCGACGACGAGCGCACGGGTGTGATCCTCCTCTACATCGAAGGGGTCAAGGGCGGCGAACGTCTCGTACGCACGTTGTCTGACGTCACACGACGGAAGCCCGTGGTGGTCATCAAGTCCGGCCGCTCGAGGCGAGGGGCGATGGCGGCCGCCTCTCACACCGGGTCGCTTGCTGGTGCGGACGCCGTTTTCGATGACTTGATGCGCCAGTGTGGCGTCCTTCGCGCGGAGAGCGTGCAAGAGGCGTTCGACTGGGTCCGGTATCTGAGTTCTGCTCCGCGGCCGGCCGGCAGCGAGGCGGTGATTGTCACCAACGGGGGAGGGATTGGCGTCCTGGCGACCGACGCGTGCGAGCAACACCACGTCAAGCTGTACGACGACCAGAGCGTCCTGGCGGAGGCGTTCGCTGACGTGATGCCGGCCTTCGGGTCATCGAAGAATCCGGTCGATCTCACCGGGCAAGCGACCGCTGAGGACTACGAACAGGCTCTTGACGCAGTTCTTCGCGAGGATCGCATGCACGCGACGATTGCCCTCTACTGTGAGACGGCGACGGCCGATTCGGCGCGGTTCGAGGGGCTGTTGCGCGACGTGTACGAGAGGTACCGCAACGTGAAGCCGATTGTCTTCTCCCTCTTCGGGGGCGGCTCGATTTCGGAAGTGATCCGAACCCTTCGGGCGGAGGGCGTACCGGTCTTCGAGGACGTCTACCAGGCCGTGTCGCCCCTCGGCGCCCTCTATCGTTCCTGGCGCGAGAGCGGCCGTGAGAGGGAGACGGCGCCCACGGTGGATCTGGACGTTGCGGCCGTCCGCTCGATTCTGCGGGATGCGAGTGAGGAGGGCCGCGGATTCTTGCTCGCGCACGAGGCCGGCCGTGTCGGCGAGCTGCTCGGACTGACCATGCCCGCATCGAGGACGACGCGCAGCCTGGACGAAGCGGTCAACGCCGCGGAGGCGATCGGGTATCCAGTGGCGATGAAGATCGTCTCCAAGGACATCGTTCACAAGAGCGACGCGGGGGGCGTGGCGCTCGATCTCGAAGACGAGTCCGAAGTCGTGGAAGCGTATCAGGCGATTCTGCGCAGCTGCCGGGCCCACAAGCCAGGCGCGCTGATCGATGGCATCGAGGTGGCCGAGATGATCCGTCCCGGCGTTGAGACGATTGTCGGAGCGCGGCGGGATCCGTCGTTCGGTCCCGTCGTGATGTTCGGTTTGGGAGGGATCTACGTCGAAGTCATGAAGGACGTCTCTTTCCGCGCGGCACCGATTGGGACAAGAGGGGCGAACGAGATGATCGCGAGCATCCGTTCCTATCCCCTCCTTCTCGGCGTCCGCGGTGAGAGCCGAAAAGACACCGGCGCAGTGGCGGACGTGATCGTGAGATTGGGCCATCTGGCCTCGCAATGCCCCGAGATCACTGACGTCGAGATCAACCCCCTCGTCGTCTACGATCACGGAGAAGGAGTCCGGGCCGTCGACGTTAGAATCCTGCTCGACGTTCCGAAGGAGGTGAAGGGGCGGTGAAATCGTTGATCGTCGCGTCCACGCGGGAGGGAGCCGGAAAGACGAGCCTGCTGATCGGGCTGACGCGGGCCCTGGATAAGCGGTTCGGCTATGTCAAGCCGCTCGGGGACCGGCCGCTGTATCGGAAGAAGCGTCTGTGGGACCACGACGCCTCGCTCCTCTTCCGTCTGCTGGGCCTTGAGCAACAGCCGGAGACGGCCAGTATCGGGTTCGATCACTCGAAGATTCGGTACTCCTACGATCGTGCGTCGGCACTCGATGCACTCAAGGGACGGGTCGAGGACGCCGGGAAGGGGCGGGATGTCGTAGCGATCGAGAGTGGGAAAGATCTCTCCTACGGCGCCTCGCTCTTCCTCGACCCACTAACGATCTCGCAGGAGACAGGCATTCCTGTTCTCATCGTGGCGGGCGGTCAGGACGACGCGATTGCCGATGATCTCGCGTTCGTTCAGCGCTTCGTCGGAACGGACGAGGCGAACGTCGCCGGCGTGATTATCAACAAGGTTGCGCATCCGAAGGACTTCCGAGAGACGCATCTCCCCGAGATCGAGAAGCTGGGGATCGAGGTTTTCGGCGTGATCCCGCTTCGGGAAGAACTCTTGACACGATCCGTGTCGACGATCGCCGAGAGGCTGTTCGCCCGCGTCCTCGCGGGGGAGGCCGGGCTGTCCGGCACGGTCCGGACCGTCGCGGTCGGGGCGATGTCGGCCGACGCGGCGATGTCCGATCCGTTGATCCGACTGCCGGACAAGCTCGTCATCACGAGCGGTGACCGAAGCGACATGATCCTCGCAGCGATTGACGCGGGGGGCACTTCGGCGATCGTGCTGACAAACAACCTCGTTCCTCCCGCCAACGTCATCTCACGGGCGGAGGAGGCCGGGATTCCGCTTCTTCTCGTTCCGGGCGATACGTACGCTGTCGCACTGCAAGTGGAGAGGATCGAGTCGCTCGTTACGCCGGATGAGGCCGTCAAGATCGAGATCCTCGGCGACCTGGTCGCGAAGTCCGTCGATCTGCGCGGGATCGAGCGGCTCGTCTAGAGGTGGGCCGTAGTGGCGAAACCCCAAGAAACGGGAAGCCGCCCAAGAGGCGGCCTCCCGGAGTAGTTCCGGATTAGCGGAGCGGTCTGTGCGACCTCAGTCCCGAGGTTGGAACAGAAGCTAGCTGCTCTTCTCCTCGCGCTCCAGATACTGAATGATTGCGTCGACCACGAGGTAGTTGATTGAGCGATCACGCTTCTCGCCTAGTCGGATCAGGCGCTCAACCGGCCTCTCCTCCATCTTCTTCTGGGGTATGTAGATCGACAGCTTGTCGAGGATCTCTTTCTTTGCCACACAACTCACCCCCTCTCCTCGATCCGTCCTGCTATTGCAGACGTTATCTTCATTTGTCGGCGATTGGATGAACGTCAATAGGGTACCCAGAGACCGCGAGAGATCCATGGAAACCTATCGAAAGCAACATGCAAAGAGGATGGAAGGAGGAGGCGTTCTTCGTCGATCAGGTGCTGGCTGGCGTGGTCGTTCTTCGCCTCGGCAGCGACGCGTCGCGAGCGGCCTGACGCGGCTCTCTGAGTGGTGTGGCGGTCTGGTCGGCGATCGCACGGGCCATCGTCACCGTGCAAGCGGTTGCCTGTGGGATCCGAGCGATCTAGAATCGTCGTGAGGGGGGGCTTCGGTGATTCTTCACAACGCGACCTTCGTGTCTCGACCTGACGCCGATCTGCTCGTCGTGAAAGGTGATCGGATCGCCGCGATCGGGTGCGAGGGCTCGATTCCGGAGCAGCTTCTGTCCGATCGGGAGCGGCTCGACCTCGGCGGCCGCGCGGTCCTTCCTGGGTTCGTCGACGCACACGTTCACTTGTTCAACACCGGGCTGACTGAGCTCGGCTGGCGCATCGGCCTCTCTGGGATGTCACGCGAGGAGACGCTCGCAGCTTTGGCATCATCCGCTGCAGATCGCGGAACGGGCGAATGGGTGATTGGCGCAGGCTGGGATGAGAGCGTCTGGTCCGATCGGCAGTACCTGAACCGTCGAGAACTCGACCGGATCACGACCCGATCTCCAATCGGAGCCGTGCGGATGGACGGTCACCTCCTCGTCGTGAACTCCGAAGCGCTGAGAGTCTTGGGAGGGCGTCCAGCATCTGAGCTTGATGTGGCGTTGGTCGACGAGGAGACGGGGCAGATTCGAGAGGAGTCTGCATGGCGGATTCTGCAGTCGCTCGAGCCCGATCAGACGACACTCTCGGACGCACTTGCGGCCGCGGCCCGGCTCTGTCACCGACTCGGTGTCACGTCGGTTCACGCGATGACGCCGAGATCCAGGGTCCCCGTGCTCCTGAGGACGAAGGGGCGGGATCGGCTTCGCGTCAACGCCTACCACAAGGTTGCGTCGGCCGAGGAGATCGACGACGTGCGAGCGGCGGACGATTTCGACGGAGCGTGGGTGCGCTTCGGAGGCGTCAAGGCCTTTGCGGATGGATCGCTCGGTGCGGGGAACGCCGCCGTGAGCGAACCGTATCCGGACGGTCGAACCGGGGCGCTCAATCACAGCGACGCGTCCCTCGAAGCGATCGTCCGGCGATGCGAGAAGGAAGGATGGCAAACGGCGATTCACGCGATCGGGGATCGCGCCATCGAGCAGGTTCTGAGGATTCACGCTACCGTGGGTTCATTCTCGGATAAGAGGCATCGGATCGAACACGTTGAACTCGCGACGGGCAAGCAGATCGAGCGAGCGAGAGACCTCGGATTGTGTCTTTCGATGCAGCCGAACTTCATTGGGAATTGGTCCGGCCCGGCGTCGATGAACGAGCGTCGCCTCGGGCGGTCACGCGACGAGGTTTCGAACCCGCTTCGTCGGGTCCTCGATGCGGGTGCGCCGCTTGCGTTCGGCTCGGACGGAATGCCCATCTCGCCGATCTACGGACTCCATTCTGCGGTCAACGGTCCGTACGAGTCTCAGCGTGTCACGGTCGATGAAGCGATTGCCTGCTACACTGCGAGCGGGGCGCGTCTTTCGTTCGAAGAGGACACCAAGGGAAGGCTCGACGTCGGCGCGTACGCCGATCTTGTGGTCCTCGATAAGGATCCCAGGCTGGATCCTGAGTGCCTCTCCGAGCGGCGCGTCGAGCGTGTGTACGTCGGAGGGACGCTCGTGTACGAAGGAGAGGAGGGGTAGCGTGCGGATCGGCATGTTCACCGACGCGTACTTGCCGGAGATCAGCGGCGTGACGCTCCTGGTGCGGCGACTGCGGGACGAACTGGAGCGACTCGGGCACGAAGTCTGGGTCTACGCGCCGCGATACGATCGTCCATCGGACGACGAGAGAAGGACGTTCCGGTTCCGTTCGGGACCTGTCTTCGCGTACAAGACCGCGCGGATGGCCGTTCCGTACAACCGCGAAGCGTCTCGCAGCTACCGAGCACTCGACGTTATCCACAGTCACACGCCGTTTTCTCTCGCCTACGCGGCGCTGGCTGCCTCGTACAGGCATCGGATACCGCACGTGCAGACCTATCACACGTACTTGAGTCAATACCGACACTACGTGCCGCGAGCGTTCCGCCCCTCGGTGCGAGCCGCCGAGTCGTACTCAGCGCTCTTGTGCAACCGATGTACTGAGGTGACGGTGCCGACGCGATCGATTGAAGAGGAGCTTCGGCGATTCGGCGTCCGCCGTCCGATCCACGTGCTTCCGTTCGGCCCGAACCTTCCGCTCTACGAGCAACCTGCTTCTTGGTCGCCGCGTGAGATGCTCGGGATTCCGGAGAGTGCTTGGGTCTTCCTGTATGCGGGCCGCGTCGCGGAGGAGAAGAATCTTGGGTTTCTGCTGAGCGCGTTCGGCCGCATTCACGCGCTCGATCCGAGATCCGTCCTTGTCTTCGCCGGGGACGGACCGTCTCGTGAGCATCTGGAGGCGAAGGCGTCGTCGGCGGGTTTGGGCAGGGCCGTGCGCTTCCCCGGCTTCCTCGATCAGGGGCGTTTGATCGATCTCTACAAGGCGGCCGACCTGTTCGTATTCGCCTCGAAGACCGAAACGCAAGGGCTCGTCCTCGTCGAGGCGATGGCCGCTGGCACGCCCGCGGTCGCCGTTGACGCGCTCGGTGTGCGCGATGTCGTCTCCGACCGGGTGAACGGCTTCCTCGTCCCTGAGGACGAGGAGCGGTTCGCACAGCGTGCGATCGAGGCCGTTTCAGATTCCAAACTCTTCGCACAGCTCCGCGATGGGGCTCGAATAACGGCTGAAGAGAGCTCGGTGCAGACTTCGACGCAGAGACTCCTGGAGATCTACGAGGGGTGTACGGCGGCCGGCAGCCGGCCGCGGTTCCGCACGCGCCGACGCGGCGCCCGCAGGAGGCGTCGCGTCTCGTCATGAGGGTCGGATTGGTGACGAGCGGCGGGGATGCCCCAGGAATGAACGCTGCGATTCGGGCGATCGTTCGCTGCGGAACCGAACGGGGCCTGGAGATACTCGGCATCCACCGCGGTTTCAGCGGACTCATCGAAGGCGAGATAGAGCCGCTCGACAACCGCGCGGTCGGGGGGATCATCGAACGCGGCGGGACGATCCTTCGGAGCGCGCGATCTGAGGCGTTCCTGACGCCGGAGGGCCGGCGAAGAGCTGTCGACGAGATCGGACGGCATGGATTGGGCGGCCTGATCGTCGTGGGTGGGAACGGCTCCCTCCGCGGGGCACGGTGGCTTGACGAGAACGTTGTGCGGGCGATCGGGATCCCGGCCTCGATTGACAACGATGTCCCGCGGACCGAGATGGCGATCGGCGTCGATACGGCGATCAACACGGTTGTTGACGCGTTGAACCGGATTCGCGATACCGCGGTGGCGCACGGACGGGCGTTCGTCATCGAGGTGATGGGGCGCAAGTCGGGCTACATCGCGCTGATGGGAGGGCTCGCCGGCGGGGCGGAGGTGATTCTCCTCCCCGAGCTGTCGATGGAGCTTGCGGAAGTCGTGGATCAGGTTCTCCACGGGGTGGAGAAGGGGAAGAAGCATTCGATTATCGTCATCGCGGAGGGTTTCGCTCCGACCGATCACCCGAATCCGCCGCCATCGTCGGGCCGGCTGGTCGCCGAGACCCTGGAATGCGACGGAACTGTCGAGACCCGGCTGACGATCCTCGGTCACGTTCAGCGCGGCGGATCACCGTCGGCGTTCGATCGCATCCTTGCATGCCGGTTTGCGAAAGAGGCCGTCGACTGGCTCGCGGACGGGCGGCGTGGCGCGTACGCAGGCTTGGTAGGGAGACGGATTCTACCGATCCCTTTCACGTCGCTCGATGAGCCCTGTGGAAACGTCGATCTCTCGTTGCTCCGTCTGGCCCAAACCCTCGCGCATTAGGCTCGCAATAGCTCGCGTCACTCCACGGTGACGGTCTTGGCGAGGTTGCGGGGCTGGTCGACGTCCGTGCCGCGCCAGACCGCCGTGTGGTAGGCGAGGAGCTGGAGCGGGAGGGTGAACAAGATCGGGCGCGAGATCCCGTCGACCGGCGGGACCGACAAGACGGCGTCGGCCACGCGGTCAAGGGCCGGCTCGTCTGGAGTGTCCGTCACGGCGATCACGTATCCGTTCCGCGCTTTGACCTCCTCCATGTTCGCCAGCACCTTCTCGTAGGCGATTCCCCGAGAGAGGAGGAAGACGGCCGGGGTGCCGTCGTCGATCAGCGCGATCGGCCCGTGTTTCATCTCTCCGGCCGGATACGCCTCAGCATGAATATAGGATATCTCCTTCAATTTAAGGGCACCCTCCAACGCGATTGGATAGAGGGATCCTCGCGCCAGGAAGAGGACGTCGGTTGCTCTGTGGAGTCTCTCGGCGAGCTGGCGGATCTCCGGCTCCGCTCGAAGCGTCTCGGTGATCCTTCCCGGGAGTACGGAGAGAAGGGGAAGCTCTCGATCGATCAGCCCTTCTGCGGAGGCGCTTCGTTTTCGACCCAGGCCGAGTCCGAGCAGGCCGAGGACGGCGATCTGTGCTGTGAACGTCTTGGTCGCTGCGACGCCGATCTCAATGCCGGCCCTCGTGTAGACACTTGCGTCTGCCACACGATCGATCGCCGAATGCTCGTTGTTGACGACGGCGACGATCGATGCGCCTCGCTCCTTGGCGTGCCGGACGGCCATCAGCGTGTCGATTGTCTCACCGGACTGCGACACGGCGACGACGAGAGTATTCTCTGTGATGTGCGGTTGACGGACGCGAAATTCCGAGGCAATGACCGCTTGGATCGGTACGGGAAGGATCTCCTCCCAGAGGTACTCTGCGGTGAGGGACGCGTGGTAGGCGGTCCCGCATGCGATCAGATAGGCGTGGTCGAAGGTCCCGGCGACGTCGCCGAGCGAATCGAGGTCGATTGAAAGCCTGTCGTGATCGATCTTCTCGCGAATCGACTCGCCGATGGCGCGGGTCTGCTCGTGAATCTCCTTGAGCATGAAATGCTTGTAGCCGCCCTTTTGAATCGAGACGGGATCGGCCGAAACCTTGTGTGTCGGCCCGTCGATCGGCTTGCCGGCGAAGTCGAAGACGCGAATCCCCTCGCGAGTTAGCTCTGCGACCTCGTCGTCATTGAGAAACCGAACGTCGGTGGCGCGGCCGAGAAGGGCGGGGATGTCCGAACAGGCGAAGCTGCCGGTCGGTCCCGTTCCGAGGACGAGAGGGCTCCCTCGGCGTGCGACGAATATGCGATTCGGCGCGTCCGAGCTGATGACGGCCAAGGCGAACGCGCCTTCGGCCTGAGAGACGGCGGCAATCGTCGCAGCGAGGAGGTCCCCGTCGGTTTCGGACTCAATCAGGTGAGCGAGCACCTCGGTGTCCGTCTCCGACGTGAACTTGTGTCCGTCAGCGATCAAACGTTCTCGTAATGGCAGGTAGTTCTCGATGATCCCGTTGTGAATTACTGCGATCTTGCCGCTGCAGTCGAGATGGGGGTGAGCGTTTGCCTCCGTTGGCGGGCCGTGCGTCGCCCATCGCGTGTGGCCGATTCCGAGCGTTGCCGGATGGGTCTGCTGGCGAAGATCGGACTCAAGATCCCTGACCTTCCCCGCGCGGCGGAAGCGAAGAACCCGGTCTTCGTCCAACACTGCAACCCCTGCGGAGTCGTATCCCCGGTACTCCAGCCGCTTCAGACCGTCCAACAGGAGAGGGATAGCCTGGTCCGTGCCGACGTAACCAATGATGCCACACATCCGAATCACCCACCGAAAGGGAAGTGTATCTGTGATGCCGGGAATGTCCAGCCCATCGTTGTTCTTCGCATCTTCGGGTGCTATACTCCGCTCGCAAAGGAGGTTCGGAATGCGGGAAGTTGTGATCAAGGCGCTCCTGGTCGATCCGTCCAACAATTCGCCTGTGGTTCTTCTCAAGGATCGCGAATCGAAGAAGGCGATGCCGATCTGGATCGGAGAGACGGAAGCCATCTCGATCGCCTTCGGCCTGCAGAGCGAGGACTTCCCGCGGCCTCTGACGCACGCGCTGATGAAGGCAGTGATCGAGGATCTGCACGCTACCGTGGAGCGGGTCGTGATCAATCGCGTCAAGGAAGGGACCTATTTCGCGTCGATCTACGTGAAGGACGATCAAGGGGACGTCCTTGAGTTCGACGCACGGCCTTCCGATTCTCTGGCGCTGTCGCTCCGAGTGGAGTGCCCGATCTTCATTGCCGAGGACGTCTTCGAAAGCGCGTCGATTGAGTCCCCTTTCGCCGAGGAGGACGAGTTTGGAGACTTCATCGAGTACGGGCTCGACCTCGGTGAGTTCCGCCGGCGGAGCCACCCGGACGAGCCTGATTCCGGCTGATCGTCTAGCCTCTGAGCGTCTCCAGCCCTCGCGGCAGCGTCAGAATATCCTCCGCCGTCAGTCCTTGGTCGACCGTGATTCGCTGGAGCTGGATCGTCTTGTCGCGGCGGCCGTCGGAGAAGAAGACGACTTTCTGGACGAAGTACGTTTCCCGGTTGATCCAGACCATGCGCGCTAGCTCTCCGGTTTCCGCATCCCGGACCTCGAGAATGAACTCGCCTCGAATTGCGTTCTCGATGGTCGCTCCGGCGGCGAGTGACAGGCTGAGCTCCGCTGGCTCGGGCGGACAAAGACTTGGGCACAGGGAGAGTAAGACCGGGGTCGAGGAGTCGGTGAGCGTCGTCTCGAGCGTAACTGGCGGCGAGAGAAGATCCCCGGCGAATCCGGGGACGTTCTGCAACACCTCAAGCCGGACCCTGCCGGCGCTCCAATCGTCCCTCAGCTGGGTGACGTCGAGGCTGGCAAGGCCGACTGCGGCGAGCGGAAGCCCGACCCACCGCTTGACAACGATCAAGCCTTCTTCCGGCACGTAGTGCGACAAGAGATCGTTCTCCACGGTGAAGATCTGCCCTTCGAACGAGGAGGGATCGAGGTATCGCACGGAGAGCGTGGGGAGCGGGCGGTTCAGCAGGCGAACCAGCATGCGGACCGGCGTGAGCGATGCGTCGCTCTCCATGACTTCGACGACCGCCTCGAGATCCGTGATCCGCGAGAATGCGTTCTCTACACGCCAAATCAGCCCATCGACCTCCGATGGCGGGTGCTCGTCGAACAGGTACTGGTCGATCGCCGCGACGGCGATGATGAGCGAGACGAAGACGCCGATTGCGAGAAGGGCGATGCTTTGATTGTTCATCCGAGAGCATTATAATCCCGTTCCAAAGGGCATTCAATCCGGTTCGGCGATCGTTGGAGGAGGGACATTGGGGGGCTTGCCGGCTGTTCGAAGGGTTCAAGATGCGAACGTGGAAGGGAAGACCGTCCTCGTCCGGGTCGACTACAACGTGCCCCTGCAAGAGGGGGTCATCTCCGATGATGCCCGGATTCGAAGATCTCTTCCGACCGTTTCGTTCCTTCTCGACGGAGGCGCGAAGGTCGTCCTTGCGACGCACCTCGGGCGGCCGGCGGGACGCGTGGTCGATGCACTTCGGCTCGATCCGGTTGCAGGAAGACTGGGCGAGCTGATCGGGCGTCCGGTGCACAAGCTGCCCGACTGCATCGGCGGCCGCGTGCTGGCAAGCCTGGAGAACGGCGGTCCGGGAGACCTCTTCCTACTAGAGAACGTGAGGTTCCACGCCGGCGAGGAGGAGAACGACGCAGGGTTCTCGGCGGCGCTTGCGGCTCTCGCCGACCTCTACGTCAATGATGCGTTCGCGACGATCCATCGGGCGCACGCGTCGACGCTCGGGGTGAGCGAACACCTCTCTTCCTACGCTGGATTCCTCGTTCAGCGAGAACTTGAAGCGCTCTCTCACTTGCTCGAGTCGCCGAAGCGTCCGTATCTTGCGATCGTCGGCGGGAAGAAGGCCGCCAGCAAGCTGGGCCCTCTGCGCGATCTGATTCCTCGCGTCGATGGGATCCTCGTTGGGGGAGGTCTTGGCTTCACGTTCGTGCGCGCGATGGGAGGGTCGATCGGGGACTCCATTGTCGACGAAGAGGTGCTGGGGGAGGTCACAGAGATCGTTCGGATTGCGGAGGAGCAGGGAGTCGAGATCGTCCTTCCCGTCGATGCGGTTCTCGCTTCCCGGCTCGCTCCGGACGTCGAGACCGTCGTCGGCGATGCGCATTCGATTCCTGCGGGATGGGCCGGATTCGACATCGGTCCGGAGACGGTTCGCGAGTTCAGGCAGAGGATCGAGGCGGCCCGGACGCTCGTCTGGACAGGTCCGATGGGCGCATTCGAGCTGGCGCCGTTCTCGAGCGGGACGATCGGGATTGCCGAGGCGGTGGCAGCGTCGAAGGCGTTCAGCGTGATTGGCGGGGGGGAGACGGGAGAGGCCATCTCCAGGTTCGGCTTCGCCGAGAAGGTCTCCTATGTCTCGACCGGTGGGGGAGCGTGCCTGGCCGTGCTGCGCGGGAAGCGGCTTCCCGCCCTGGATGCACTGCGCGCCTAGGCTTGCTGGGCTCGCTTCGAGCGTGCTATACTGACTCGTTGTTGAGACCGTGCGGGCATAGCTCAGTGGTAGAGCATCAGCTTCCCAAGCTGAGGGTCGCGGGTTCGAGTCCCGTTGCCCGCTTTTGCCTTTCGCGTCGCCGACACTTCGCCTGATGACGTCGACTGGAGACCGTGATGGAGCAAAACACGTCCTCACAAGCACTCACACTCGCCGCGCTCAAGCCGCGCGTCTTGAGCTGCGCCTTGTGCTCGCTGCACGAGTCACGGACGAACGCGGTCTTCGGCGAGGGGGCCGATCCCGCCGAGGTGATGTTCGTTGGCGAGGGGCCGGGAGAGGTTGAGGACAACACAGGAAGACCGTTCGTTGGCCCGGCGGGACAGAAGCTCGACGAGGTTCTTGCCTCCGTGGAGATCCGAAGAGAAGACGTGTTCATCACGAACATCGTCAAATGCCGCCCGCCGGGAAACCGCGTTCCTTCGAAATCGGAGATGGAGGTCTGTTTCCCTTACTTGGAAGCGCAGATCGCACTGATCAAACCGTCGTTGATCGTGACGCTGGGGAATACGTCGACGCAGTGGCTTCTGCCCGACGCTCCAGGGATCACGAAGTCGCGCGGGACGTTTCTCACGTGGCGGGGCGGAATCCAGCTCTTCCCGATGTTCCACCCGAGCTATCTCCTGCGGTACCCGTCTCGCGAGAAGGGCAGCCCGAAGTACCTGACATGGCAGGACATTCAGCGGGTGAAGGCGTGGCTCGATGAACGACGCAAGTCGGAATCCTCCTGACAAGATCCTCGTCCGCGCGGCGATCGAGCGGGCAGACGGCCTCCGTCGCGAGAGGCGATTCCAGGAGGCTGTCGACGTGCTCGTCGATTTCCTCAAGGCGGGAATCGAGATCGCGGAGATCCACTACCGGCTCGGGAACATCCGCGTAGACGAGGGGCGTCTCGAGGCGGCCGAAGCCTGTTACAAGAAGTCTCTCGCGGTTGACCCGTACCACGAGAACGCGATGCACAACCTGTCCGTCGTCTACAAGCGGCAAGGGCAGATCGGGCGTTTCGTGCGTACGTACAAGCGCTCGCGCCGTGTTGCGCACGGAAGGCTGCGAGCCTCTGGAGCGGCGTCGAGTTGGACGAAAGCGCTGAGCGGTGGCCGTGGGCGGGCGCTGATGCTCGTCGTTGGAATCGCGGGCACGTTTCTTCTTGTTTGGGCGTTCACTCGCTAGCGGGAACGCCCGTTTCCGTGGGGGTTTGACGGGCCTCAGACGATCTCGTATAGTCTGATCCCCGCTCGTCTTGGGGACTTCGAGAACACGAAAGGGAGCGAAGCATTGGCGCGGAAACGAATCTACGAGATCGCCAAGGAACTCGGCGTGACCAGCAAGGAGCTGGTTGCGAAGCTCGATGAGATGGGCATGCCGGGCATGAAGGCGGCGAATTCGGTCGACGATGAGGAACACGCGCTCATCGTTCATCTTTATCAAGAGGAAGTGGCTCCCGAGCCTGAGACTCAGCAAGCGGAGGCCGTTGAGGCCGCCAAGCCGACGCCGAAGAAGAAGAGACCTGGGCACGGAGACCCCCGGCCTCCAGTCGTTTCGGTCCTTGGGCACATCGATCACGGGAAGACGACCTTGCTCGACGCAATCCGTCAGTCGCACCTTGCGGAGCGCGAGGCGGGCGGGATCACGCAGGGAATCGCCGCGTACCAAGCCGATCTCGGTGGGCGAAAGATCACGTTCATCGACACGCCCGGGCACAAGGCATTCACAGGGATGCGCGCTCGCGGCGCTCAGGTGACGGACATTGCGATCCTCGTCGTCGCGGCAGACGACGGCATCATGGCCCAGACGGTTGAGGCGATCGATCACATCAAGGCGGCCGGAGTGCCGATGATTGTCGCGATCAACAAGATCGACAAGGCGAATGCCGATTTGGCCAAGGTGATGAACGACCTCGCGCAGCGCGGAATGACGCCCGAGGCGTGGGGCGGTGACACAATCACTGTTGAGGTTTCGGCACTAGAGAACCGTAACATCGAGGAGCTCCTGGAGATGATCCTCCTCGTCGCCGAGATGGAGGATCTCAGGGCCGACGCGACGGCGAGCCTCAGCGCGGTGGTGATCGAGAGTCACCTGTCGGTCGGTCGCGGGCCGGTCGCGACAGCCATCGTGAGAGACGGAACACTCCGCGAGAGAGAGTGGGTCGTCGCGGGATCAACGTGTGGACGCGTGAAGGCCCTGTTCGACGGCGGCGGGAATCAGGTGAAGGAAGCGAGACCGGGCGAGGCGGTCGAGATTCTCGGGTTCAACGACCTGCCGGCGGTCGGAGCCGAGATCTTCGTCGCCAAGGATCAGACATGCGCAAAGCGTGCGACGGAAGACGTAGCGCGGGAGACGTCAGCCAGGCAGACCCGTCGTCCGATGACCCTCGAGGATCTGTTCGAGGAGACGGAAGAGGTGCAGAAGCTGCAGATGATCCTCAAAGCGGGGACGACCGGCGCGCTCGAGGCTGCCCGAAGGGAAATCGAACTCGCCGCGAGCGAGACCAGTGAGATCGAGGTGCTCCTCGCCGGTGTCGGAGCGATTTCGGAGAGCGACGTGATCCTCGCTTCGTCGGTGGTAAGCGAGTGCCCGGTCATTGGGTTTGGCGTCAAGGCGGACCCGAAGGCGCTGAGACTTGCAGAGCGCGAGGGCGTTGCTGTTCTCACCTACGACGTGATTTACGATCTCATCGACGAGCTCCAGAGAATCATGAAACGCGCGGCTGGACCTGTTTACGTCGAAATGCAGCTTGGGGCCGCCGAGGTGCGTGACACGTTCAAGGTTCCGAGCGGGGTCGTCGCCGGTTGCGCGGTCGTCGATGGCCGAGTCTCGCGCAGCGGGAAGATTCGGGTTCTCCGTGATGATGCCGAGGTCTTCGTCGGAGAGATTGCGTCTCTGCGTCGCTTCGAAGACGACGTTCGCGAAGTGGAAGCAGGACGCGAGTGTGGAATCCGAATCCGGGACTTCGATGATGTCCAAGTCGGCGATCGCCTCGTCATCTTCAAGCTCGAAGAGACCGACGGCTGACCGAGCGCCCATGAGAGTGGGCCTATTGACAGTTACTCTCCGGCTGTACGCAATCGATTCGCTCAAGGCAAGGCGGTCGATTGTCCGTCGGGTTCTCGCGGACGTGCACAAGCTGGGACCTGCATTCGCCGTTTGCGAGATTCCGGAAGACGACGCTGTCCAAGCGCTCACGATCCGCGTCGCTCATGTGTCTACCGACGGGCGATTCACCGATTCGGTCCTCCGCCGCCTGGCAGAACGGTTCGAGCATAAGGGCGACTTCGACGTCGTCGAATCGAGGATTGAGATCCTATGAGCCGGCGAAAAAGGGATCGACTGCGCGAAGACCTGCAGCGGGAGCTTGCGGCGATCGTCGAGTTCGAAAGCAGAGATCCTGTCGTTCGGTCATCCTTCCCGACGGTAATGGACGTACAGCTCTCTCCTGACGCGCGGTACGCGAGGATCTTCGTTGCTGCGGGGGCGCCGGGTGACACGAGCGAGCTCCTGCGAGCGCTGGAGCACGACCGAGGCTTCTACCGTAGCTTGCTCGCGGAGCGGCTTGACGTAAGACACACGCCGGAACTTCGCTTCATGATCGACGAAACGGTCGAGCGAGCCATGCGCCTGGAAGAGATTCTCCGCGACGATTCGGATCCTTCGGGTTGCGACTCGAAGGGTGACTCCGCGCGTGCCTCAGACTGAGAGAGCGGAGACAGAGTCCGACGTCACCTTCGATTGCAGCTCGGCTTCCTTCCGGTTGCGTGGCGAGGCAGCGTCCCCTGAAGCTCTTCCGCTTGGCCTAGGGGGAGACGCGAATCTTCTCTTTGGCGGAGTCGGTGCTCCCTTGGTCGTCGATCACTGTCAGGACGGCCTTGAACGTCTTCGCCGCGGATTGGACCGTGTACTGATGGTGTGGTGCGACTGTGTTCGACATGGATTGACCGTCTCCGAAGTCCCAGTGGTAGCCGGCAACGGTACCGTCTGGATCGTACGACGCTGATGCGTCGAAGGAGACATCCAGAGGTGATGTCCCGGAGGACGGGATTGCGCTGAAGCTTGCGACGGGACGCTTGTTCCCGAGAATGACAGAGCAGGCGGCCAGGGCCACGAATGCAGCAACTGCGGTCAGTACGGCGACGAATCCTTTCCTCATGACTCTCTTTTCTCCCTCGAACCTGGTTGGCTTCGAGACACTGATACGGCGGCTGGGCTTCGCCGCCAAGACCGGACGCTTGTTTGCGGGATCTCAAACGGGATCGTTATAGTCAGCGCCGGAATGACGACGAATCGGATCGACGTTGATGCGATCTTCCGGCGACATCCGTTCGCGAAGACCATCCTCGATAGGCTGCACGGCGGGGGCTTTGAGGCGTACTTGATCGGCGGCGTCGTTCGAGATGGTCTTCAATCGGCGATGGGACGAGTCACGCGCTTTCCGCCCGCCGACGTTGATGTCGCCACGGCGGCGCTGCCGCAGGAAGTTCGGAAGCTCTTCACTGAGCGGCCGATTGTCGGCGTCGGCGAGGAGTTCGGCGTCTTGGTCATCGTTGGGCCGGACGGTCAGTCATACGAAGTGGCCTCGTTTCGCGTCGAAGGGGAGTATGACGGGCGATGGCCTTCGCGGGTCGACCTTGTGCGGGAGCTGGAGGGTGACGTCAAACGCCGTGACCTGACGATTAACGGGCTCGCCGCAACCGAGAACGGCGAGGTTATCGATCTCGTTGGAGGCGTCGAAGATCTTGCCGCGCTCCGCGTGCGCGCAATCGGAGATCCGCGTGCGCGGTTCCGTGAGGACTCCCTTCGTCTTCTGCGAGCCGTTCGGTTCGTCTGTCAGATCGACGGCGCGCTTGACGACGAGACGAAGGCTGCCATCGTGGAAGAGGTCGCCCGAATCGAGTCGATTTCGCAGGAGCGAATCCGGGACGAGCTTCTACGGATTCTCGGGACGTCGCGAGCTGCGAAGGGGTTCGCGCTCCTTGATGAAGTAGGACTGCTCAAGCGCATCCTTCCAGAGCTTGTGAAGACGCAGGGTGTCCCGCAGCCCGCGGAGTACCACCCGGAAGGCGACGTTTTCGTGCACACGATCGAGGCGATCCGAACGGCGGATCGATTCGTCGAGGATCCGATCGTGAAGCTTGCGATCGTCTTGCACGACATCGGCAAGCCGGGCGCGCTGCAGAGGAACTTGGGAGCCAACATGGGCGGCCACTGTGCGATCGGCGCGAAGACCGTTGGGCGGATCTCGGAACGTCTCCGGCTGAGTCGGGAGACGGCCTCGCGTCTGGCGTTCCTCGTGAAGAATCACATGAGGATCGCTGCGCTTCCCGAGATGGGACGGGGCAAGCAGGTGCGATTCGTCAGTACCAAAGAGCGAGCGGAGCAGAGGTCACTGCGCGGGCGATTCCCGCTCTTCTTCGATCTGCTCCAGGTTCTCGTCGCCGACTGTGAAGCGAGCGCACATCGATCCTCGGGCTGGAGGCCGGTGTTGCAGGAGACGCTCCGTGTAGTGGAGCACATTGATCGAGTGTGCAGCATGAAGAGAGCACGCGAATTGATCGACGGACACACGCTGATCGAACTCGGTCTGGTGCCGGGTCCAGATCTGGGCGCATTGCTGACGGATCTTCACGATCGGATCCTCGCTGGGGAAATCACCTGCCGAGAACAGGCGATCGATGTTGCACGCGCGACGATTGAGCGAGGCATGGGGAGGAAGAACGGCGGCGGGTGAGGGGACACACGCCCTCGCGGACCGGACTGGACGCGAGATAGCCTCAGGAAAACTCGACGAAGGAGCGGGAAGGTCGCAGGCGACCTTCCCCCGGATGGGAACACGGTGTTCCCA
>Ga0272443_10003706_pt1 | contig 17674 bp, 16 predicted proteins | sample SSMAcet12_FD_193581 | JGI IMG/M metagenome (GOLD analysis project Ga0272443, IMG submission 193581) | Marine sediment archaeal communities from Little Sippewissett salt marsh, Falmouth, MA, United States - SSM-Acet-12 | ecosystem: Environmental > Aquatic > Marine > Wetlands > Sediment ... | reverse complement strand
AAACCTTCTTGGAAATTTTGGCGTTGATATTGATTCGGTCATCACATATCTCAAACCCGACTGGAATATGTTATCAAAAGCAATATTCGGGGCTGCATCAGGTGGTTCTCAGCTTGCTATGGATGCTTTTTTCATAATTGTTATAACAACTTTCGGGCTGCTGGATGTTTCGAAGATGCCTGCAAGAATTAACAGAATTTATGGTGAGAGTTCCGGGAAAATAGAGGGTGTAAAGAGTGTTATCCATAATATGATCACCTGGCTTGTCGTAAAGACCAAGACTAATGTTGTTTTAGGTGTCTCTTTTGGCGGGATGCTCTATATTCTTGGGATTGATCTTGCGATATTCTGGGGTATGATGACTGTACTTTTAAGCTATATCCCATATGTCGGCCTGATGATTGTGGCCATCCCTGTAATTTTTCTTGCATGGCTTCAGCTCGGTCTTTGGGGTGTTTTAATAGTCGTTGCCGGTATATGTGTCATAAATGCAGTCGTTGAAAATTTCGTATTCTCAAAGTTTGCAGCCGACAGTTTCAATATGCCTGGTTTGATTGTTATCCTGACACTTGTTCTCTGGTCATGGGTGCTTGGCCCTATTGGTCTTCTGCTCTCAGTGCCTTTTACTGTGATATTGATTGCACTTTTAGAGGCCAATAAAGATACAAAATGGATTGTTACCCTTATGGGCATAGATGACAATAAATCTGAGTGATTTTCATTTTATGTTATATATTCCGGTGAAAATCCCGGTTAAAGTTTTTTTTGTCCCGGAATTTTTAGAACTGTGATTTCCCGGATCAGCAGCTATCTTTTCTCTGCCGGTTTTCTATGAATACCTGCTGCTCTGCCGTATATCTTTTTTTCTTATCTTCTGTGTGTTATTTTCTTCAAATATGTTGATCTGTGCTATATTTTTATATTCTGTCAGTTACGAAAGAAATGTATGAGATTTATTATCTTTCTGGCAGCACTGGTTCTGTTGTTCTCAGCCGGATGTGTGAGTATGGATTCTATAGGGGATAATACGCCTGCAACACAGGCGCCTACGCCTGCTGAGGTGACTATGTCAGTTTCCACCCCTGAACCGACCCCGCAGGCAACCACAGCAACACAGCCTGTGGAGCAGTTTCCTGATGCACTGGAATTAAAGGAGAAGTATTCCTATGGTGGTGAGGAGGATGGCCGCAGAATGTCTGTTTATAATGCTTTCACCGATGAATCATACTGGTATCATTCAACTGCACACGGGTATGACTGGGAGTTTAAACCGGAAGAGGGCAGTCAGTTTCTCTTTATAGAACTGTGGGTTGAACATAACGGCACAAAAAGGGAGCTTGGTGCACCTCCGGCAGGAAATCTCATAGTCTGGTATGAAGGTGTCCCCTACTCATCCATTGAAGAACGTGAATATGCGGTCGAGAGAGTTACAAAGCCTGAAATCCTTGAGGATGATTATGTCGGCGGTTCTCTTGGCAGGTATGGCAAGAGCGAAGGATTCCTGATATATGAAGTTCCGGAGAGCCTGTGTACTGACAGGGCATACCTTGAGGCAAATCTTGGCAATGTGTATGAGAATGCTGTCTGGAAGCTCTATTGAAGGTACAGAATATGCGAATAATCTGATCCGGAATTCCGGATAACAATCTGTTTTTTCCAAAAATAAGCTGTAATTAACAGACAGCTTAAAAAATGATATGCGAGAGGCAGGAGTCGAACCTGCGAACTACTAAAGACTGGACCCTAAATCCAGCGCCTTTGACCACTCGGCAACTCTCGCAGAGTATTGCGCTTTGTGTACCACAGAAGTACCCATAATAATTGTCAATGATAGCTAAAATAGCTGTTGTTTAAACCTCCTGAAAAATATTCTCCTGATCCTGGGTGAACAATATTTCCCCCGGAGTTTCTTTAGGAAAGTATCAAAAAAAGTTTTTATTTGTTTTTTTAATTTTGAATCTGTGTTTTTAAATTTAAGTTTTACTTTTTTAGTATCTCCCAATTGGTTATGTATTCATCAGAGTGCGTACTCCGTAAGTCCAAGTTCCTCTAATTTCTCAGCTGTCGGTACACCGTCTTCATCCCATCCGCGGATCTCGTAATACGCCGGGAGCATCTCCATTAGATGGCTGACCGTGCCTTTCGATGGTCCGGCAGGGATAGGATCATTTAACAGCCTTGGCGGCAGTGTGTCATCAGCACCCGTATATCCGGCTTTCATGATATACAGCCGTTCCAGATTGTAAATTCTCTCTCCGGCTTTCATCACGTCCTCATCACTGTATTTAACACCTGTTGTTGCAGTAAGTTCGTCTGCAATCTCCCCTGCACCTATTGCAAATGATGAGAAGAGACATGTGCCCGATGCGGAGATGGAAGAGGTGAGATCCTGGAATATCTTAACAATTCCTGGTTTGTCATCTATGGATTTTGGGTCCATCTTCATCGGCAGTCCGAGAATTTCAGGCGATATGGTATATCCTCTTACATGACATCCGCCACGGTTGGATGTGGCATAATTAAGACCAATTCCCTGTATCGCACGCGGATCATACGCAGGCATCTCCTGCTTTTTTACCGACATTGATAATTCCGGGTGGCCATACCTCTCAGCCAGTCTGTATGAACCTTCAGCAAGTATGTCTCCAAAGCCTTCTCTAAGAGCTGTCTTCTTTACCATCTCAACCATAGCTTCAGCATTTCCAAAGCTTAAGTCTCCTCCGACATCTTCCCTTGTGATATATCCCTTCTCAAAGAGTTCCATGGCACATGCGATTGTGCTGCCCATTGAGATAGTGTCAAGTCCCATCTCATTGCAGAGGAAGTTTGCCTTCAGGATGGCATTGATGTCAGATACGCCGCAGTCACCACCAAACGCCCATGTGGTCTCATACTCGGGCCCTTCACCTGAAGATTCAAATTTCCCGTGGGCCTTTTCAACACGTCCGCAACCGATTGCACAGCCTGCACAACCTTTATTCCTTACAAGATTGCCCTTTGCCTGTGTCTCTCCGCTGATCTTATCTGCCTCGGGGAAGTAGGCTTCCTGCCAGTTTCTGGTCGGAAATCCACCCGATTCATTGATGATATTGACAAGTACATTGGTGCCGAATGCGGGCAGACCTCCGGAAGTTACAGGATTCTCTTTAATTTTTTTACGTGCATCCTGAACTGTCCTGATAAATGCAGCTTTGTCTGCAATTTTAACTCCGCCGGTGCCTCTGACTACAAGAGCCTTCAGGTTCTTTGAACCCATCACAGCACCGATTCCGGTTCTTCCGGCAGCACGCTGTTTGTCATTTAAAATTGCAGCTATCTTTACAAGATTCTCTCCGGCCTGACCTATACAGCTGACCTTTGCATCCTGATCTGTCTCTTCAAGTAGTTTATCGGTAGCGAAATGTACGTCAGTGCCCCAGAGTTCTCCGGCATCCCGAATCTCTGTAATATCATTGTAGATATAGATATAAACCGGCTTTTCGGATTTTCCTTCAATGATTACAAGATCATATCCGGCATACTTTAATTCCGGTCCGAAATATCCGCCTGAATTTGATGCTGCAATTGTGTCATTTAGTGGTCCTTTGGCTACAATATCATGTCTGCCTGAGCTTATGCCCATAGTTCCTGTAAGTGGACCACTGGCATAGATCAGCTTGTTCTCAGGGCCGAGTGCATCTGCTTTTGGATCAACTTCATCGGCAATGTATTTTGTTCCAAGTCCCCTCCCGCCTATGTAATCCTTTGCGTATTCAGGATTCAGCGGTTCTTTGATAGCAGTCCCTTCTGTCAGATTGACACGAAGAACTGTTCCTGTCCATCCGTACATTATACTTTCACCTCACTGATAGCAGCTGCAATTTTAGCAGAGAACTCTCTTTTTTTCTTTAAAACTGATGATTCAGCAGGGACATATTCAATAGCACCTGTCGGACAGTATTTTGCGCACTCCGGATCTCCGCCGCAGAGGTCACATTTCATAGGCGTTTTTGTAGATGCGTTGTACTGTATATTGCCAAACGGACATGCCATCTCACACATCCTGCATCCGATACATTTTTCAGTATTTACATTTACTATTCCGGTTTCTGTATCTTTTACAAGTGCCCCTGTCCTGCATGCTGCAACGCATGAAGGGGTGTCACACTGAAAGCAGGTCATAGGGACTGTAACTCCCATATCAAACCTCAGTACAGAAATTCTTGAATTGGATGGTTTGAATTCATTCTCCTTTTCAAGGGAGCATGCAAGTTCACATGTCCCGCAGCTGATGCATTTTTCCGGATAAATCATCAGCAGTCTGTTGGTTTTATTCATAGGGTTTACCTCCTTTTTTAAAAAGCGTAATTGTATAATTCCAATACGCAATGATCTAAGGATTAATGAAATAGTTGATAAATCTTTGCCTAAGGACTGATAAAAAAATAGTTGTTTAGTATGAGTATTATAATTATTATTCATTACATTTGGGTGTTTAAATGGTTTACATGGCTGATATGTTAAACCTAAAATATGTATATTTTTCTGTAAATTATTTTTATTGTATGATGTTTCCAATGCGCTTTGCTTCTTCTGCTTTTTTGCATCTTGGGCATAGATTTATCTCAACTATCTCATCGGGATTCAGTTTCTTTAAGTACTCCTCTGTTGCATAATACTCATTGCATCTGCTGCATTTTGCAAGTCGGAATTTTCTGCCCCATATCTCTCTGAAACCATCCTTTTCATCAACTTTTATTGCGCCTGTCGGGCATACTTCTGCACAGGCGGCACATCCAAGACAGCCTTCGGGTGGTTCATTGAATGGTGGGACAATTTCCCTGTCCCAGCCCCTTCCCGAAAATGAGAGGCAGTTGTTACCAAGTGCTTCACATGCCCTGACACATCTGCCGCAGCGGATGCATATATCATCATTTTCCTCAACAAACCGCTCATCCAGAGGTTCTACACCGTATTCTTCTGCAAGATCCTGAATTATCTTAGCCTGCGGGCACCGGTTTAAATGAAGCCTTATCACAGACTTTCGTGCATCCCGGACTTTTTCATTGTCTGTGAAGATGTCAATTGGCTTTCTGATTGGATACATGCAGGCTATGGCAAGTTTGCCTTTTTTCTTCTCCCTGTCATATATTTCAACCTGACATACACGGCAGTTTCCGTCCGGTGGGAGTGCTTCGTGATGGCAGAGAGTTGGTATCTCTATTCCCAGCCCTTTTGCAGCCTCCAGTATTTTAGTATTCTCCAATACTTCGGTTTTTATGCCGTCAATTGTAATTTCAATCATTTTTTGCCTCTCCTGACTACGTCAATAGCATTGAATCTGCATGTGTCAATACATGACCCGCAGGTTACACACCTGCTCATATCTATATTGTGAACCATTTTTATCTCTCCTGAGATCGCTTCAGCCGGACATATCTTTGCACATGCCCCGCAGCCTGTGCACAGTTCAGGATCAATTTCCAGAGAATACATATCCGGACATACGCCTGCCCTGCAAAATCCCTCTCTTTCATGTTCCTCGTACTCCTCAGGGAAATATTTCATAGTTGATAAGACGGGGTTTGCAGCTGTCTGTCCGAGTCCGCAGAGTGCAGTCTCCTTAACATGCTCTGCAATATCTCTCAGGAGTAATGTATCGCCTGGTTTTGCCTTTCCGGATGTAAGGCCGTGGAGAAGTTTCTGCATTGCCCTTAGACCTTCACGGCATGGTGCACATTTGCCACAGCATTCTTCAGCAAGGAAATCTATGAAGTAACAGGCGACATTTACCATGCAGGTGTGATCATCCATCACAATTATTCCACCTGATCCCATCATTGACCCTTCTTTTTTCAGGCTGTCGAAGTCAACCGGAGTATCGAGTTTGTCTGCCGGCAGGCATCCTCCGGATGGTCCTCCGGTCTGCACAGCCTTAAATTCACGGTTGTTTATGACTCCTCCACCGATTTCAAAGATAATATTGCGCAGCGTTGTTCCCAGTGGTACTTCAACAAGGCCGCTGTTTTTGACCTTGCCTACAAGTGAGAATACTTTTGTACCTGTGTTATTCTCCGTACCGATATCTGAGTACCAGTCCGAACCTCTGAGAATTATTTTTGGTATGTTGGCCCAGGTTTCGACATTGTTAAGAACTGCCGGTGCGTCCCACAGCCCTTTCTCGGTTGAACGTATGTATTTTACTCTTGGTACTCCGGCAAACCCTTCAATTGATGTTATAAGGGCAGTTGACTCTCCACAGACAAATGCTCCTCCGCCCCGTGTTATCTGGATGTCAAAATCAAAACCACTCCCCAGGATGTTTTTCCCCAAAAATCCGTAATCTCTCGCTTTTTTAAGGGCAAGATTCAGATTTGTAAGAGCAAGCGGGTATTCATTTCTGACATATATATGACCCTCAAACGAACCTGTGGCATATGCCCCTATTATCATTCCCTCAATGATGCTGTGGGGATCGCCCTCCATCAGGCTTCTGTTCATGAATGCACCCGGATCACCCTCATCTCCATTTGCAACCACGTATTTCCGGTCAGATTTAACTTCAAGGGCAGATTTCCATTTAATTCCTGTGGGAAATCCTCCTCCTCCCCTTCCGCGAAGTTCTGATCTTATAATCTCTTCAATTATCTCCTCTGGTTTCATGAAGAGTGCCTTTGAAAGACCACCATAGCCTCCTTTAACTATATAGTCATTGATGTCTGCCGGATCAATATGTCCGCAGTTTTCAAGAACAATTCTCTTCTGGTGTATATAGAATGGAATATTTTCCTCATTTCTGCACCGTTTTTTTGTCTTCTGGTCCCTGTATAAGAGTTTTTCAATTGTTTCTCCGCCGATTATGGTTTTTTCAAAGATTTCAGGGACATCTTCAGATTTTACATGCTGATAGAAGATATTCTGTGGATCTATCTGCACAATCGGACCGTTCTCGCAGAAACCATGGCAGCCGGTTTTATCGGCCGCAAAATCGATGCCGGTTTTCATACCATGCTTTTCAGCTTCCTTTAAGAAAGCCTCATACACTGATTTGCTTCCGCCTGCAAGGCATCCTGTTCCGGCACAGACTCTGACTCTCATTTTCAGATCTGTTTTTCTGTCTGACAGATCTCTTCTGTATTTTTCAAGATCAGCGGGACTGGTCAGAATCATTATTTTTCACCTCCTCAATTATTCCGGGAATATCCTTTATTCTCACTTTTCCATAGACCTGCTCGTTTATTGTGACGACAGGTGCAAGTGCACATGCCCCAAGGCAGTTTACAAGCTGAATGGTAAAAAGTCCGTCTTCTGTTGTCTCACCATTTTTTATACCAAGTTCATCCTCAAAGGCTTTGAGTATTTTTGGTGATCCGCGGATATTGCATGCTGTGCCATTGCAGATCCGTATGACGTTTTTGCCAAGCGGAACAAGGCTTAAGGCTTTGTAAAAAGTTGCAACGCTGTAAACCCGGCTCTGAGGGATGTTGAGTGTTTCAGCAACTTCACGCATTGCATCTACAGATATGTAGTGCATCTGTGACTGTATGTCCTGCAGAATCGCAAGCAGGTAGCGTGGATCTTCCGGGTAAGAATATATTATGGATTTAATCTCAGATTCCGTATTATCACGACCTTTTGTTCTACAGATGATTCATATCTTCAGGAATACTTGAAATTATCCTTTGCATCAGTCTTAATGTTACCTGAGTTTTAGTACTTCTGGAAGAGTCCTCTTAATTTCTATAATTTAACCTCCGGTATCCGGATCATTTATATAACGTTTCTTTGAAAAACTGAAGTTGCATATTAAATTTAATTGTTACTGAAATTTTAGGAGATGCCGATATGAATGCTGAAATTGAAGAGCTTAATCGTAGAGCCGCAGAATATTCTGATGTTCTAAATAATGTAAAAAGAGAGGTTAAAAGAGTCATTGTCGGGCAGGACGGTGTTGTTGAAAGACTTCTTATTGCCCTCTCGGCAGGCGGGCATGTTCTTCTTGAAGGTGTGCCCGGAATTGCAAAAACTCTTACCATAAAGACATTATCGGAATGCATTGATGCTGACTTTTCGAGAATTCAGTTCACGCCCGATCTTCTGCCCTCGGATATTGTCGGAACAAGAATTTACAATCACCATGACGGCGAGTTCAGCACAGTTAAGGGGCCGGTATTTGCCAGTTTTATACTTGCGGATGAGATTAACCGTGCGCCCCCGAAGGTTCAGTCTGCACTTCTTGAGGCCATGCAGGAGTATCAGGTTACGATTCAGGGCAATACATTCCCGCTTAAAAGCCCGTTTTTTGTTCTGGCAACTGAAAATCCGCTTGAATCTGAAGGTACATATCCTCTTCCTGAGGCACAGGTTGACAGGTTTATGTTCAAGGTCATGATGACCTATCCGTCACTATCCGATGAAGTTACAATCCTTGACCGGTTTACCGAAGGTTTTGCTGCAAAACCTGAGAAAGTTATTCCGGCTGAGAAGGTCATTGAGATCCAGAAGTTTGTAAAGGAGATATATGCTGAGTCTGAGATAAAGAAATACTGTGCCACTCTTGTTGATGCTACCAGAAATCCTGACAGTTACGGACTTAACGCCGGGAATTATATCTCATGCGGTGCTTCTCCGAGGGCATCCATCTACCTTGTTCTGGGTGCAAAGGCGTATGCTCTGCTAAAAGGGCGTGGTTATGTCACTCCACAGGATGTAAAGTCAATAGCCGCCGATGTGCTGAGGCACAGAATACTTCTGACATATGAAGCCGAAGCCGAAGGGATTACAACTGATGCCCTGATTGAGAAGATTCTTCAGTCTGTGCCTGTACCATGAATATTTCCGGTGATTGTCTTTTTGCACGGGAGGTTGGGAATATATGAAATTTGGAATTTCCAGGCGGGATAAAGAGGTTTTTCTGGAGGATACTCCACATAAGAGGGATGTCAGGGATCTGATAAAGAAGATCTCAGATGTTGAGGTGTATACAAAAATATATGTGGAAGGACTTCAGTCAGGTCAGCACAGGTCGGTATTTAAAGGCCAGGGCATTGAGTTCACTGATATAAGGGAGTATGTAGCCGGTGATGATGTCCGGGCTATTGACTGGAATGTCACTGCGAGGCTCAATCATCCATACATTAAGGAGTTTACCGAGGAGAGGGATCAGACATTCTATCTGGTGCCTGACTATTCCGGTTCAGGGAGTTTTGGTTCGGTTGTTCCGAAATTTGAACGGATGATTGAGATCTCTGCCTCTATTGGATTTGCGGCGATAAAAAACAATGACAGGGTGGGTCTGTGCATATTCACTGACAGGGTGGAGAAGTTCATTCCGGCAGGCCGGGGTCGAAAGCATCTCATACGAATTCTTAATACGATGATTAATTTTGTCCCGGAATCTAAGTCAACCGATATATCTCCGGTTATATCGTTTTTATCAAAGGCGGTAAAGAGGCGAAGCTCGGTCATTCTTATATCCGATTTTTATGCGGAAGGCTACCAGAAACCGCTTAAGATAATGAACGGCCGCCATGAAGTTATTGCCATACGGCTTACAGATCCAAGGGAGTCAGAGCTTCCTGATGTCGGCCTTATTGAACTTGAGGACCCTGAAACCGGCGAGCAGATACTAATTGATACTTCGGATGAGTCTGTGCGTCGGCATTTTGAGGAATCTGTCCGGGAGGCGGATGAGAAGGTTCTGAATTCCTTTAAGAAGTGCAGAATCGGCTGCGTGGATCTTAAAACAACAGAGAGGTACGATATGGTCCTGAAGAAATTTTTCTCAGGTGAAATTAAGAGGTGTGTTTAACAATGGCGGGTTTTTACAGTCCGGAATGGCTGCTTTGCCTCCTGATTCTTCCGGTATGCTGGTATTACATTGAAGTTTCGGCAAAGAAGAGAAAGCAGGAGGCTATGGTTTTTTCGAGGGTGAGTTTTTTAAAGAGCACCCTTGGAGATGTTTCCAAGTCAAAGAAACCAAAAATTCTTGTTATTCTGATTCTTGCGGCACTGGGGTGCATATTTATAGGGCTTGCTGATCCGCATATTCCGCTTGAGCAGACAAAAGAGGGTGTCAGTGTTGTCCTTGTGATGGATAATTCCGGAAGTATGCAGGCGACTGATTATTCACCTAACCGGCTTGAAGCCTCCAAAAATGCGGCTGAGAAGCTGATTAAAAATCTTGATCCAAAGGACTATGCCGGAATTGTGGTCTTTGAATCCGGAGCATCTACTGCAAGTTACCTGACGCCGGATAAGGATAAGGTGACTGAGAATCTGCATGATATTATGTCAAAGGATGGTGCCACTGCAATAGGTGACGGGCTTGCACTTGGCATAAATATGGCAGATTCGATTCCTAACCGGAAAAAGGTTGTAATTCTGCTCTCTGATGGTGTCAATAATGCAGGTGTTATATCCCCGCAGGAGGCTGAAGCCTATGCAAAAGAGAGCAATATTCAGGTTTTTACAATAGGGATGGGATCAAATCAGCCGGTTGTCCTGGGATATGACTGGTTTGGCAATCCACAGTATGCCGAACTTGATGAGGCAACCTTAAAGGAGATTGCGGATTCAACAGGCGGAAAATATTTCAAATCTGTGGATGACCGGACTCTCTCTGATATATATTCAGACCTGAATTCTGAGATTAAGCGTGAGAAGGAGGATACAAGTATAGCCTTTGTATTCTATATTGCTTCGATAATTCTTCTCTTAGGGGAGGTTTACATGAGATATGGAAGGGGGCGTATCATCCAGTGACCGGAGATCATCAGGAATCAGTGATAAGGGATTTCTGCAGGCTCCCCGGAAAAATTATGGGATCTGATAACTCCCAAAAGTACAGGAAATATGGATTTTCTGTATTCCTGATTTTAATATCACTTTTAGCTGCACCTGTACTTGCGGATGACATCACCTTTCAGACTGACCAGAAGGATTATTATTTCAGTACCGGAACTGAGGCTGAGATAGCTGTTGGTTATCAGAATGATCTTGGAAATTCTGTATCCGGTCAGCTTTCGTATAAAATCACTGAAGGTGTCTCATCCGGAGGGTTCTCTTATTCCAGTTCAAATACGCAGAGCACTCCGATGACGGTCCCTGCCGGTTCTGGTGATTTTACACTTAACGGCCTTTATTCAGACAGTCAGAAAGATATTGGCGTGGATTTATCTTTTCAGTATTCTGATGGAGGTGATTCAACGGTTGTAACCCTTGGAACTATAACCATTCATTTCACTGATGATACTTCCGGAAAAAACCAGCAGAATCCTCAGACAAGTTCTGAATCACAGTCTTCATCTTCTTCGAATCAGCAGAGTTCATCTGCTGCTCAGCAGATGGCAGGTCAGATGCAGCAGCAACAGCAGAACCTGATTAACCGGATGATGAGCAGTCAGGAACAGCAGCCGTCCTCTGCTCAGCAGGCATTGCAGAATTCACAGCAGTCCTATAATTCCGGGTCTTTAAAGCGTCAGATGGAGGAGAAGGCAGAGGAGAGTGCCAGGGAGAAGGAGGCACTCTCTGAGTCGCTTGACAGTGATGAACTGCTCGGCAGTGCTGAAGAGAAACTTTCTGAGGAAGGCTATGAGATGACATCTGAATCAGTAAATCCACAGAGTATGAGTGAAGGCTCGTTTACAAGGGAGTATCAGAACTCTGCCGGAGATTTGGTCACACTTTCGGGTGAGATAAATGATGGTGAGGTTGAGTCTGTAAAGGAGAGTTTCAGCCCGGAAGAACAGGAAAATCTCATACCGGAGAGCCTTCTGAACAATGAGACCTACATGGGTTATCTTGGTACACTGCAGCAGGATGGATTTGCTCCTGTCTCGGCTTCGATTAATTATACGAGGGATAAAGCCTCATTTGAACAGGTATTTGCTTCTTCTGAGGATTTAAGTGATCCGGATAATCTGAAAGGTCTGAATTATCCGGATGGTTCAGCAGACGGGAATGAAGGTAATTATCCAAAGATCACGGCAAATCTTACTCCTGATCTTGATGTGGTCAATGAAGTTAAGCTCATCCGTGATGATGACTACTCGTGGCTCTTTCCGGTTTTGATTATACTTCTTATTGCAGTTCTGGCTGTTCTGGGGTGGTTTACATATAAGAAATATTTCTCCGGAAATAGTGATGATGCCGGGGATGGGAATGCTATGGCAGATGTTGTGAGAGCTCCTTTTGATTACCGGAAGTTTGCATCGGGACTTCTTGATGAGGCTGAATCGGCTTTTGCTGAAGGTGATTATGTCTCTGCATATGGAAAGGCCGGGCAGGCTTTGAGGGTATATCTCTCGCACTGTTATTATGACGGCAGTGAGGCTACAAATGAGGAACTTATGGATATTATGTATCACTCGGGTAGTTATTCCGTTGATATAGGATATGTCAGAACTCTGCTTGACGGCTGCTCTTCTGTTGAGTTTGCAAAGGGCAGTGCTGACAGGGTTCAGTTTGAGGAATTTATCAGATATATCCGGAATGTTATTGCTGAGAATAAGGTGTGATAATATCTGATTCCCTTAAAAAAAGTTTAATTTTTTCTGCCGGAATTTCCGGATTACTTGACCATCGGGATTATTTCTTTATGAGGAATTAAGCTGTCATAGATGACATATGATCCAATTGATCCGTCATATGTGACTGTTACCTTAATTCTGTCCTGTGTCTTCTGGCCTCCGTCAAACGTGACGGTATCTCCCACTTTGTCAGCACTTAGTTCCTTTGTCTCGTGGCCGCCTTCTGCAAAGTAGCAGTCCACCATGATGTTATTGACGAAGTTCTGACCCATACCACCTCTGAATTCTACAGATATTGTGCCATAGACTGCATCTTTGTCAACACCCACAGCTACCAGATATTTACCTTCCGGCTGGTTGACAGGTCCGGGAATCAGGTCCGGATTCTGTGTTGGTTCTGCTGCCGCAGTCGCTGCTGCTGTTGGCTGAGCTGTTGCTGCAGGAGTTTCATCTCCCCCGTTTCCTGTGCACCCGGCACAGAGGGCAAGGCATATTGCGATAAATAAAACCGGAATTGCTGTCCATTTTTTCATAATAACCTGTTTATTGCTCTGAAGGTATTTAATATTTGACTGAATTCTGAAAATTAATTCAGAGAATACCATTTAAATTCATTTTCGTATTTCCGGAAATACCATTTGGATGTAGGAAAATCCGTATATTAATCCGGAAAAAAAGGTTTCTGAAATTTATTTTTTATATGTTTGAGTTTTATTCTGTGTTCATTTCCAGGTGAGATCAGGTTTTGTTTTAAGGGCTTTTACAAGGAGCTCTACTGAAGCTTCAACGTCCTTCATATCAATGACCTCAACCGGAGAATGGATATATCTTGCCGGAACTGAGAACGGGATGCTTGGTATTCCGTCCCTGACAAGATGAATGATTGTTGCATCGGTGTTTCCGCCATCTCCGACTTCAAGCTGGTAGGGAATTTCATTCTTCTCAGCGGTATTTCTGAGCCAGTCTGATACTCTCCAGTCTGCCATAAGCCCCCTGCCGGAGGCGCTTGCCAGGACAAGAACAGGCCCTTTTCCCATTTCAACTGTCGCATCCTTCATTGTCATTCCCGGATGATCACCCGGGATTGTAACATCGGTTGCAATGGCACAGTCCGGTTCAAGTGCGAATGCACTTACCTTTGCACCTTTAAGGCCAAGCTCTTCCTGTACTGTAAAGACACCACAGATGGTATGCGGTGAATCAGTCTTTTTAAGGGTTTCAATAAGAACCGCAACCCCGACCCTGTTGTCCATAGCCTTTCCGGTGACACGGCTGTTTGCAAGGTCTGTAAATTCACGGTCAACTGTAACCGGAGATCCGATCTCAATTCCAAGTTTGTTTACTTCCTCTTCACTGACAGCACCGACATCTATGAACATATTCTCGATCTTGATCTCCTTTTTCCTGTCCTCAGGAGTCATTTTGTGTGGAGGTTTTGCTCCGATTACACCGGTAACAGGGCCTTTTTTACCATGAATTATTACTCTCTGTGTGTAAAGAACCGGGTTGAACCATCCGCCTACATGGACGAACTTTAAAAATCCCTTCTCGTCAATATGCTGAACCATCAGGCCGATCTCATCCATGTGGGATGCTATCATGAATTTAAAGTCATCGCCCGGTTTTACTGCAATCAGGTTTCCCATTTTGTCAGTGTAGATGTCATCGACATACCCTTCAAGTTCTGCTTTAATAATCTCCCTGATATTTCCTTCGTAGCTTGATACACCATGTGCATCTGAAAGCTTCTTTAATAGATCTTTTACCATATTGTTTACCTCCGGTTAAATTTTCAGATAATTTTTTCTGGAATATTATTCTGTAATGGATTATTTATTTATGGACTTCTGTTAAATCTCAGATTATTTTTTCTATTCTGAGCAGTGCTTCTTTTATACTCTCTCTTGAGGATGCATAGCTGAATCTGGCATAATTTCCGGAATTTTTACCGAATGCATCACCCGGAATTGCGATGACGCCTGCGTCAATGATCTTTTTAAATGTCTCATCTTCCATCGGGACAAAAAGGTAAAATGCACCGCCGGGTTTTTTAAATTCAAAGCCGAGATTTTTCAGACCGTCATAGAGCAGGTTCCGCCTTGCTTCATATTCATCCCGCATCTCCCATACACAGTCCATACTGCCCCTGTAGCCTGCAATTGCAGCATACTGGGAAACTGAGGTTGCGCAGGTCTGGCAGTACTGGTGAACCTTTATACTCTGCTCAATAAATTCCTCACTTCCGGCGATAAACCCAAGTCTCCAGCCTGTCATTGAGAAGGTCTTACTTGCTGCATTTATAGTTACTACATTATCGCCGAATGTTGCAGCACTTACATGTTTTCTGCCGTCATAGATGAAGTGCTCATAAACCTCATCGGATATGACAGTAACACCTTTGTCATCCGCATATTCGACCACTGCCTTTATTGTGGCCTCATCTTCAACAGTTCCGGTTGGATTTCCGGGTGAATTGAGCACAATAACCTTTGCATCATCGATCATCGGCTTTAAGGCTTCAGGATCTATCTCCAGATCATCTGTCAGTGCAAAAGGCTCAGGTACTCCTCCGGCAAGGACTGCACATTCCCTGTATGATACAAACCCCGGGTCGGAGAATAATACTTTGTCGCCATCATCGACAAGGGTCTGCATTGCAATATGCAGGGCCTCACCTGCCCCTGCGGTGACAATAATCCGGTCTGCACTGTATGATAAATTATTCTCTCTCTTAAACTTATCAGAAAGTGCCTCCCTCAGTTCAGGGACACCATAATTGAAGGTGTATCCGGTGAGATTGTTTTCAATGGCCTCAATGCCTGCTTTTTTTATATGCTCAGGCGTTGGAAAGTCCGGCTGGCCTATTCCGAGATTCACTGAATCCGGTTTTGCCTTCTGGAAGAATTTTCTTATGCCGGACATCTCAATTCCGGTCACTCTTCTGGAATATTCTGTCATTTTATCAGAACCTGCATTCTACGGTTTGATTTAAACTATGGTAATATTTTCCGGCGAAAGTTTGTTTATATATTTTGATATGTTGATTTTTCCGGATTTGCCCTGCCGGATTTAAGCCAAAAATATAGTGTTAATCCGGGGTGTCAGACTTTTTAGGTCATTCACTCGATATTTGCGTGCCGGCCTTTCAGGTCGGATTCTTCACATTCTATAATTTCCATCACTGCGGAGATTATTGAGTCGGCAAATACCATTGATGCTGTCTCAAACAATGTGCCAAGCGGTGCAAAGGATTTATGGTCGCCCATCATCTGCCTTATTTCATACTCTGCGGATTCATCGTCCACCTGATCCCTGTGGCTTTCAATTACTACAGTGCAGTCTGCAATCTTTCCTATCCTCGAATCCTGTTTGGATGTTACAAGGCAGATTTTACCGTTCAGTCCTTTTGCGGTCTCACAGAGTTCTGCAATTGTCTTTGTCTCTCCTGACCCTGAGAAGGCAACTACAGTATCTCCTTCCTTCATTGCCGGAGTTATGGTCTCACCGATGACATATGACTTCAGTCCCAGATGCATAAGCCTCATTGCAAAGGATTTGGCAACAAGACCTGACCTTCCTGCTCCCATTACATAGATGCTCTTTGCACCCAGAATTTCGTCTATAAACTGTGATACTTCCTCATCTGAGAGAGAGTTGGCCATCTCAGTCAGTTTGGATGCCATGAGGCGGATCATATCCTGCACATTTTTGCATTCTGTCATAAAAACCATCCCTATTTATGGCAATCAATTGTGATTAGGATACCGATCGTACAGAATTATCTTCTGTCTTCTCTGATTCCTCTGATATACCCGTCTTTCCTGATAAATTCCGGATAAAAAAAGAGAGTTTATTTTTTCTGCTTTACTATCTCTTCCTCAACCTCTTCGTAACCTTCGTCATAAAATTTCTGCTCGTCAGGTGCAAGGTGGTGAAGAAGCCTCAGGAATTCACCTGCATGAACTCTTTCTTCATCTGCAATGTCTTTTAATACTTCTTTTGCAAGTTCATTGTCTGTGGATTCTGCAAGCTGCATATAAAGCTGAATTGCTTCATATTCTGCTGAAACCATAAAGCGTACAGCCCTGATTAACTCTTCATCTGTCAGTTTTCTGTCGTTTGCAAGACCTGAGAATGGTGATCCGAATTCCGGCATATTTTTAATACTCCTTATAATTTTAATTACATTGCCTGATTGAATCTGTTTATATATCAATATTCCGGATATATTTATCCTGTAATCCAATATCCGGGAATTCAGGTTTTTTTGGCTATTTTCTTATTTCAGTCAATAGATCCCCCTGATTGTTCTGAATTGTTCATATGAAAGGAAATCACTCAGCTTTTTAATTTCTGAAATTCATAAATTATCCTGATTATTGTGAAGAGAAAAAATATTGCAGATCTGCCCGGTGATACGACAGAGGAGAAGTTCTCTTCAATGGGCATTATAAAAGGGGAGAAGTATGATGTTCTTGATCTTCGGAAGAAGGGCAGGTTATTCTCAGTTGATGTTGTTTTATATTTTGAGCCGGAACTTGCAGTTAATTCAACTTATGAAAAGGATCTCGCTGATTTTGCAGATGAACCTGTAGAGGGCAGGCCTTTTGTTCCGGTTGATTTTTTCCTGAAATTTGGTGAGGAGAATGATCCCTCCTTCAAAGGGCGGTTAAAGGAGTTCCCTCTTGAGATTAAGGTTGTGGACTTAGGTGCCATCAAAAATCCGGATGGGAGGGATTCATATTATATCAAAGGTGTTATGCCTTTCCTTGATGAATTTGATGTGGATGCTGAGCCAAAGTCCGGCCCGGCATTCTGAAAGGCTGACATAACGCCTGCCTCTGCTGCAGGTACTTTCTGCCTGAGAATATAATCCGGTCGGTTTTAGGTGATATTTTAATCCTGAAATATCACATCTTTTTTCTTTTCAGTACCGGAAGCTTTCCTGCAGCCTTCAGAAAATCGAGGATCAAAAACCTGTCCTTTATGCCTGGTTCTGATTCCACACCTGAGCAGACATCAACTGCATAGGGGCTTAATTTTCTTATTGCATCACCCACATTTTCCGGACTGAGCCCTCCGGCAAGTATGACCGGAATTTCTGAATTTTTTATAACCTCCTCTGCAAAATCCATGCTAAAACCCCTTCCCTCACCATGGCTTGA
>Ga0272443_10003705_pt1 | contig 17676 bp, 12 predicted proteins | sample SSMAcet12_FD_193581 | JGI IMG/M metagenome (GOLD analysis project Ga0272443, IMG submission 193581) | Marine sediment archaeal communities from Little Sippewissett salt marsh, Falmouth, MA, United States - SSM-Acet-12 | ecosystem: Environmental > Aquatic > Marine > Wetlands > Sediment ... | reverse complement strand
CGCGCCCTCCGCCCACCAGTAACGCGGTTACTTAAAATATACCACGTAATATTTACACGGCAAGATTAAAATATGGATTTTTTTAAAAAAAATAGCCGGGATTCCCGGCTTAATGTCAATATGTATTGAAGCTCAGTATCTCTTGTTAAGGTCCATTTCGGCACCGGATGCAAGCACGAGTATGATCCCGTCCTTGTGACCGTCCGGCGATCCGTAAATGTACTCATGTGATGGACCCGAATTGTAAGGATACCTCGGGCCTATAAATGCGTCCCCGCCACCGGAAACCTCGGGAAGCCCGGCACCGCCGCTGCCGGTCCATGGTGGCCACCCGCATCGTATCTGAGCCCATCCGAATCCCATGTCCGGAGGATCGGGCCACGGCGGAGGCATCCTGTACAGGATCTCATCACCGTCGGGTGTCCTGTCATGCATTCTTATGATGTCGAATCCCTCCGTTGCCGGTGATCCATATCCGCAGAGGAAGTAACGATTGGTGGTCGGCGGGAGGTTGTAACCGGGATCGTAATGCGTGTATCCCTGTCGTTCCACGATGTGTGTTCCAAGTCCCCTGTAAAGGAAATTTCCGGGCCAGAACGTGTAGATCGTGGTCATAGATGTTTCACCGTCCGGACCGGTCTGCCACTTACGCCTGCCACCAAACATGTAATGAAGCCCCTGGTACTCCGAACCATCAAGTTCGGGAAAACCGAGAATATCCTGCTGGTTCGGCGGAAGAGTCCTTCTTGTTTCAACCTGGCTTGTCCATCTTTCCGGAAGTGCGCCGGGTCGATACTCAAAGAAGAAAAAATCCTCCAGGCCGTTACCCATTATGTTTCCCTTGTATCCGAAGCGTGGGTCACCATCACCCTGCTCCGCAGGATCCTCAAGGGTTGTCGATTTAATGATAATTAACCCATCATTTACAAAGGGGTTCGCCGGATAGGAGGTAATGTAATTCCAGCTTACAAGTGAATCGTGAAGAAGCCCGTAACCGGGATCTTCCGCATCATGCTCACCGTGCCAGTGATTCCATGCCTCTATATCTCCCCCGACGAGGAAATCGGGATACTCGCCCTGGTCGGTCATGTAGCGTTCCAGCGCGATCTGGATCGTATGAAGATTCGCCTTTACCTCGGCTTCCTTGGCCTTGTTCTTTGCCTTGATGTAGTTGGGGAGCGCTATTGCGGCGAGGATTCCGATGATCGTGATAACGACCAATAGTTCGATCAGCGTGAATCCATTTTCTTTGTATTTGATCATAGGACTTCAACCCCCAAAAAAAATATTAAAACATCCCGGTAATGCAGTTTGCCCAACGGTTATGTACTTCCCGGCACTAAAATTAATATCCGATAAATGTTCTTTATTCGAAATGATCGAATTTAATCATTCAGATTCCTGATGGGGTGAAAATTTGGCGACACTGACCGTTATTACGGTTCCGCCCGGCGCTTCTTCAAGCGTAATTGACTTGATATAGCCCCTGTTCGCTTCCTGGGTATCGTAAAAAACCATTCGCCGAGTACTGCCCGTCGGTTCAAATATTTGGCTTTCAAATCCCGATTCGAGGTTATCCGAATACCAGTCTCCCACCGAACTGATGTTTGTCTCGGTCCCGAATTTCAGGTTGTATATCTCCGTCCCGTCCTCGTTGGTCTGATGCGGGGCGGATGTTCCTCCCACAACATATTCTGAGCCGGGAAACATGTACGCCCCGAAACCCGTAAGAGAGGACGCTTCCTCCTGGGTCAGTTCATCCGGGTTAATCCCTATGACCTCACCGACCTCGTCGGCTGATTCAGATGAGCTTCCGCCCGCAGAGTCCGGCCTGACAACACCGCTTCCCTCAACTTCCTCCGGGGTAGTCTCACTGCTATCTTCACTACCGGTTATGGCCTGGTCGGGCCCGGTTTCTGCCGGTTCTTCCCTGCCCGTACAACCTGCTATCATAGCAGTTAATAAAAAACACACGAGAATTGCTGCAAATATTCCAACAGAGTTACGATGGATCATACATATACTCCTTATTAGCATAAGGCAGGGATTCCGGGTCGAATCCTCTACGAGTTCCGCCCCCAGGCCTGCCACCAGGGACACTTACATCAGGCGATGCGCCCCGGTGACGGTAATGCTATACTACATAATATACAATAATTTAAAGCAATTAAGAAGTATTAGATCATTTAATGACCCTGGTACCCGTATCCTGCATCTTAATTACATAACACTTAAGGGAGCTTCCTTCAGATGAGGTTCCGAACACAGGATCAGTCCGGACCACTCACATATTTAGACTATCGCACCGGAAGATGCCGGTGCGGTAACGCGCTTCAGCCAAATCAGCCGGTATGTCCACGGTGCGGACGGAAACCATCGCTCCTTTTCTCCGGACTCGACAGGCTTTACGAGGACGATCTCGATAGCCTCCTGACGTTCCTTGAATCAAAGCATAATGAGAATCCCGACGACTACATGGCGCTTTTCAACCTGGCAGGCGGGAATATTCTCAATGGTGATTACGAAACTGCGAAAGAACAATACAAGCGTGTTATTCAACTAAACCCGTCTTTCCCCGACGCCCACCTTAATCTCGGAATTATCTATGCCGTCCTTGGTATTAATGAGCCTGCAGTACGTGCACTGAAAGAATATATCCGACTAGATCTTCATTCACCCAAGGTAGAACGTGTTCTGAGAGCGATAAGCTCTATAAAAAACGTCCCTTACGAAGACACGATAAAGCATAAGGATTTTAAAAACCTCAACCTTGGTCAGGGAAGCTCTAAACCGGGTAAAACGGTACAGGTCGGTCCGCCCGGAAGTCTTGATAAAAAACCACTCGGACGCAGATTCGATCAGCTTCCACCACCTCCCCAGCGTGTTATCAGAAAACCATACGGACCCATCGATATTTTCCTGATTCTCATAATCGTACTTGCAGTCGCCGCATGGTATATCTTCCCCACCCAGTCACGGGCCGTAGTCGACACGGTTATTGGTGGGCTTGAGGACCGCTACAGCTTTAAAGTTAACGATGGCGAGGTTATCGCACAGGCAGAAGATGAGGATGAGGGCGAGATAGAGGTGGAAGTTACGAATTCTGACAATAATGGGGAGACCGGCGATTCGAGTGAGGACGATGAAGCAACGGAGTCGGAGGAAGAAGACCCGCCCCCTCCCGTTGTTAACGCAAATCCTGCCACGACAAGTTACTGGCCACTTGCGAATGGAAACCAGTGGGAATTTATTACTTACAGAACAGGTAATGAGGATGGCTCCGGCCAGCGACAGGATGAAAGTCGGATGATTATGCAGGTCGTCGCGCTCGAGGACTCACGGGACAACATCTGGCACGTTATGCGTGGGGATATTGATTTATATATTTCTGAAGAAAACGGCTGGGTTTACAGCTACAGCAGGACAAGCAGGGGTCTAAGGAGCAAAACCATACAGATACCATATCCGCCAACTGCCGGGTTGACCCACAATCAGGGCCAGACCGTGACCGTCATTGGTGAGGAAACTGTTCTGACTGCCGCAGGACTGTTAAACGCAGTTAAACTTGAATACGTGGCTGTCGTACCCCATCCGGTAGATATCGGCATCGAAAGTACCTCATTCAGATCAGAAACATACTACGCATGGTATGCGCAGGGTATAGGCCTGGTAAAATACGTAACTCCCATAGGCAGTGGGTGGTACGAGGCAGGGGAACTCATGGAATATGAACTGAACTGATCATTTACCTCCTGCGATCAACTTGCATAATATTTTTTCATTTTCCACCTGTATCTAATATAATGGAATGCGGTACGCCCCTTGGTCGTGATATAATTCTTTACAGACAGGATTTCTACTCACCAGTTTATTCTGGTTCGGTTACCGATATTTCGGAGGTTTATTATGCATCGATTTCCGTTTCTATCATTTATGATCGGTTTGATGATTCTCGCGCTGAGCGCATGCAGCGGGTCATCCAGCCCTGTAGTACCCGGAAATGATCCGGGTGACCAGTTTACATCCTCACGCGAAACCGAAGTTTTTGAAAATAACCGCGTTTTATGGGGATTCTGGGATATTTCGATAGACGCTGCCTCGGGCGATGTCGATATTATCCCGATGAGGACTGCCGAGGTAAACGTCAACGTTACTCAGTTCCTCCAGCCCCCGGTTTCCCCCCAGAACATGATCTCTCTCGAACTGCATCCCGATTTGTCCGAATTCGAGACCGGATACTTTGTACTCGATGTCGGACTCAGGCACCCCTTTGTCGGCCTCGGACAGTATCGTGGGTTCGATGTGAGGGGAATCTTCATGTCGGACGCCAATCACTGGCTTCCGGGCGATAACGGCCTTCTCTACGCGGACGAAGGCGACAGTCACATGCTTAACCCTGATGGCTGGACGCGATGGTGGAATTCAACCGAATTTACATCGATCAGCCTGTTCGGTTTCTTCCCGGGTAAAATGGCCCCCCCGAACTTCCCGACAGCAATCCTCAACCCATACAAGTACTTCTGTGACGATCTTGATGAAGAAGATACTCTCGATCTTGTAACAACGGAAAGTCGCGGTACTTTCTCACCGGATGCCGGAATTAAATCAAGAAGGTATGAGATCCAGTTCCTGATGGATGGCAGCCAGACCGTGTTCGATTTCAATTACGCCGTCGATGCGTCATGGGAGGAACTCGGACCCGATGCCCCGTCCTACGAGGTTGACGATTTCCCGCTCTCCGCAAACTGCCAGGAAGCATGGTTAGTCGATATCAGCACCGTCGAATCGACTCTCTGGTATTCCGATCCCGACTACACGGGAGGAGAACTGGTCCTTGACGTCACCGTGCATGACTGGCAGGCGCTTGGGGATGGCGGAAGCGTTGCGGACGAAGTCAGCGGGATAAACCTTTACTCCCCGCTCTTCCCCGATGACCTCGGCGAGATGTTCGCGCTGGGCGCTACGCTTGAATCCACCGGGACCGGTGTGGCAACGTGGAGACTTAATCTCGATGCATCGCTTCTTGAACTCAGTGGCGTCGATGACCACGTTATCTGGGTTGGAGTCGTATCCTCCGATCCCGTTGATTACAAACCCCAGATTGACGGTGGCGACGCGTGGGCGTATCCCGATGGCCCGCTTGCTGCTTTCATGAGGGGATGGGTATCGGTTGGTTCCGCCATTCCACAGGATGCACCGGAAGTCCTCACGATCGATCCTGATTCGGGTTACGTTGACACAACACTGGCCGATGTGACGATCACGGGGAATTATTTCATAGCTGACGGCCTGATGGTCGAGGTTGATAACGGGACTTTCAGCATACCAGTTTCAAACACCACTCTTGTATCAGATACCGAGATCACATGCGATCTCGATCTGACCGGGGCGGAAATTGATTCATACGATGTAACGGTCACCGTGGATAACCTTAATGGCCCCGGAACTCTTTCGGGCTCACTTGAAGCCGGATTCGCAGTAATTGAAGAGATCGACGAATACGGCTGGCCGATGCTTAGTTACAACACGCTTCGAAACTGTCTCAGCCCGGTTAATGGCCCCCAGACATCTAATCGTGTTCTTTCTGCTTCGATTGATACGGCTAATGCCCCGGAGACCCTCCTGATCGGAGTCGATCCCGACAGCCCGGGAGAATGGCTCGTTTATTACGGTTATTATTCTAGCGTCCCGATGGACTTCAAGGCATACGATGCCGAGGACGGCACGGTAAAATGGACCGCCAGCCCGCCGTCGGGATACCGCCATTATCGCCTTATGGCAGTCGCACCTCCCAATATCCCCTGCCCTGATAGTGAACAGGGAACGGTTTACGTGTGGGCTTATCCATCAAGCACGACCACGCCCGAAAAAATCGTCGCTCTCAGTGCAGTTGATGGAAGCACTCTCTGGGAATATACAGCTCCAGGACATGGAAGCTGGCTTAATCTCGAAAGGTTCGGACTGGTGCTTGAAAACGGTGATTTCATGTTCTGCCATGCCGAATGGGGTTCATCCTCTTATTACATGAGATGTCTTGATGTAACCGACGGGTCGAGTAAATGGGTAGTCAGTACCGGATTCCACCAGACACCAGACCTTGCTCTTAGCCCGGATGGTGACACGGTCTATCTTAACTGTAATTCATCTACAACCCTCAGGGCTTATGATCTAACTACTGAGCCACCATCGCAGAAATGGTCAATGTACCTTGGCACCTATTGCCCACCGGAAATGCAGTCATGTCCCATCGTTGGATCGGACGGTGCAATCTATGAAATGGGCCGAACCAACAGGGTCATTCGAATTATCGACCATGAAACATATTGCACACTTGACTGGGCAACTCCGGCCCTCTCAAACTCGCAGTCGGCGTGGGTCCAGCTTGCGGAGGGCCCCGATGGGAGCATTTACGCACTTGCCTCCCAGTCTACTTACAGTTCAGTACTTACACGACTTGACCCATCCGATGGCTCAGTCCTCAACACGAGTTCAACGATAAGTGTCCGGTATTGCATTGGCATGGCCATCGCGGACGACGGTAAAGTTTACGTGGGTGGCAGGAACAGTGGCGTTTACTGTCTCGATTACGACTGCTCCCAGGTCTGGTTCGACCCGATCCCCGGATGCCGGTTCACCGATGCAGCTCTTCTCGATAACGGCACGCTGTATGTCGCTGACACAACCGGCGGTACGCTTTACGCGTACGCTGACGAGTAAGTATTATAAAAATGAAAGAAATGGCATCTCAGTAAGTGGTTGCCAACCAATCAGTATGCACCGGGTATATCCCGGTGCATCTTGATTTCTCCTGTCAGTAATTTCATGACACGATAACGGCATCCTGCTATAATCCCTCTTTGCGAGGAAACAAATGGAACAGTCTGTCGATAAACAGCTTGAACTCATAAGACGAAATACGGTAGAACTGATCCCGGAAGAAGAACTCCGGGAGAAGATCGAGAAGGCCATAAAGACCGACACCCCGCTACGGGTAAAGATCGGACTCGACCCCAACAGGCCGGACATCCATCTCGGTCACTCCGTCGTTCTCCAGAAACTGAGGGACTTCCAGGACCTTGGCCACAGGGTAATACTGATCGTCGGCGATTTCACCGGCTTCATCGGCGACCCGTCCGGGCGGGACTCCGAACGCGCAGCCATCGACTGGGAGACTGTCCAGGCCAACGCGAAAACTTATTTCGAACAGGCTTCCAAAATTATTGACTACGAGTCGGCTGAAGTCAGGTACAACTCAGAATGGTTACTTCCGTTAAATTTCAAAGACGTCCTCGCGCTTGCACGATCGTTCACTGTCCATCGCATGCTTGAAAGGGACGATTTCGAAACCCGCTACAAGGAAGGAACCCCGATAAGCATCATGGAGTTCCTCTATCCACTCGCGCAGGCATACGATTCGGTCGCAATAGAAGCCGACATCGAGCTTGGCGGAACGGACCAGCGATTCAATCTCATGGTCGGACGCACGATACAGGAGCGTTACGACCAGGAACCCCAGTGCCTTGTCATCATGCCGCTTCTCGAGGGCACCGACGGTGTTCGGAAGATGTCGAAATCCCTCGACAACTATATCGGAGTCACCGATGCACCGCATGACATGTACGGCAAAGTCATGCGGATTCCCGACGAACTTATCGGTAAATGGTTCGAGCTTGTTACGCTAATGCCGCACGAGGAACGCGAGAAGATTGATAAGGGAATCGCCGATGGCAGCGTTCATCCGATGAAAGCCAAGAAATCACTCGCGTATGAAATCGTGAAACGGTTTCATTCGGAGGATGATGCGAAGGCTGCCGAGGCGCATTTCACACAGGTCTTTTCCGAACGCGAGCTTCCCCCGGAGGACATGATAGACGAGTTTGAAATCACCGGGGATCTACGCGATCAGGACGGAAACTTCAGGATAATCGATATCATGTCATCAGCGGGACTTGCGAAGTCAAAGGGTGAAGCAAGACGTCTGATCAAAGGTGGCGGGGTACACTGGAAAGCCGATGGCTGCGACGAAGAAAAAATACAGGACGAGCTTGCGTCCCTGTCAGGCCCAGTCAACGGAATCCTTAGGGCCGGAAAACGTCGTATTGTCAGGCTTGTTGATAAATCGTAAAATCGGGCTGCTCAATCACCAGAACAACTGACTAATTCAGAAATTCCATAATGAGGTGCGCGATACGGCTCGCGCCTTTTCCATCTATCAGTTCCGCACCCTTTTCCGATGTACTCCTCATCAGATGCGGTTTTTTCAGGTAATCGTCCATGACCCTCAGTATTCCGGCTGGTGACTCGCCATCGGCCCTGACGCACGCGCCCTTCTCATCCATTATCCCCCCGACCACATCCTCGAACTCGTTCTGAGGTACTGAGATAGTCGGACGTCCAAGCGCAAGCGATTCATAAAGAGTGGTACCACCGTTAGTAATCACAAGGTCAGCACCGGATAGCAGGTCGAGAAATCCCTTACGCGAAATGTCCTTCCCTAATATGTAATCTATGACCATCGGGAACATTCCCATGAGTTCCGGAACCTCGTACCCACTCGCGGGTCCGAGAACCACCTTCCAGTCCATTTTCGGGTAGTTGTAGGCCCTGACGGCTTCGAGCACCTTCAGTGTCAGACGTGACGGATCGCCGCCACCCATCGTAATCAGGGTCGTTACCGGTGGTTCGGCAGGTTCAGCTGCATTCGCACGGTACTCCGCGATATCCGGGGGAAGAATGACGTAATCGGGACCCGTAAAATGGGTAAGATTCGGCGTACCTGTCGGGGCGATATCAAGCGGACGCACTGTCGGGGCAATCACCCGGTCCCCGACGAGTAATCCATAGTTATGTTCATGAAGGCTTACAAGCGCGGCGTATGGATGGATCACTTCCCTGAATTTTTCATCGATCCCGGTCAGGTTTATATCCGCTATAACAACCGATGGTTTATTTTCCCTGACAACTTCTCCGAAGGCTGTAATCGAATCATCGTCGGGATTAAGCCAGATTACATCGCCCTCGATACCTGCAACTTTAACCGCGTTACGCGCACCCTGGTTATCACTGACCGCAAACTTAATTTCTACATGATCCGATTTTACACTGGCCTCATTACCGAGTGCCCCGGCAACCGCTGCCGATCTTAAAATATGACCGAGTCCTGCATCTTTTGAACCATCAACCCGGAATATTACTTTTTTCAGGGACATACAATTACTCCCCGCCAATGGCCTTTCTTACCAGTTCAATGCGTTTTTTTTCGTCATCAGTTTCAGCATTGTACCTGATACGCCCGGTCCCATCTGCAAAACCAATTGCTATGGATGGCTGATCAATCGAGTCTACAACTATTGTACCCGGTGCGCCGATATATCCTCCTGCAACTACGGGAACACCCGCAATCTCGCCCTGACCCATCACTCGCGTCACAAGATCATGCGACTGTATCAGGCTGAAAAGCATACCGGCCATCGCCGCACGGTTATCGACCCTGATGAGCTGAAATCCTCTCTCCATAGCGAATTCCGATGCTTCTGGAGTGACAGTGCCGATCCCCGCGTCCACAATCAGTGGAGACCGTTCGCATCTTTCAAGACATTCCCTTCTGATAACCTGCCTGTAAATTGCCGCTCCGATTATTACATCGGCTGATCGATACGCTTCCGGTATCTCCTGTTTAGCCGCACCGGATAAATGAACGAAGACACTGGATGCGATGCCACCGGGATCAGTCGTCAGCCTTTTCAGAAAAGTGTCCTCCGGATCCTCATCTCCGGTGATTACAAGGCTTTTTTCAGGAAGGTTCGGGATCCTCGAGTAAAGGATGTACCTTACACTATCTATCCAGACTGCAATGTCACTATATTGAAGAAGGACCGAATTCTCAGGTGCATCAGTGCCTTCGCCCAGGAACGTATCAGTCTCGAACGGCAGCGCAAGGTCACAGACAATAAAATCCACTCGACCATCCAGCGCACTTATAAAATCTCTGAATGCATCGAGTGTCCCAACTTCGGCATTGCCGTACACAAGACCGTCGCATTCGCGCGTTATGTGAAGCTCCATATCCTTCCCGGATTTTACCGGAAATGCCGTAAGCGTAAACGCGCTTACGAAACCGCGCCTGAAAGCATGCTGCTCGATTTTCCTGGCTAATTGTTCTATTTCATCGTATCTCGACATCATTTATCACCATCATCGAAACGAACCACGTGCGGGAAGCGGAATTTCCTCGGACGTCGTGCAAGCTCCTGCGCAAGGGTCATGATCAGGTCCTCGTTCGGGTCCACCATGTCGGCCTCGCCAACCCGCATGACAAGCTCCCTGAGATCAACTCCCGTTTGTTCGGCGACCTTCCTGACCCTCGGAAGGAAACTTGAATGAAACTTTCCCGCACCCGTCGCAACACCGATATCATCCACGCCCTTCTGAACCGGCATTATTGGCGCGATCAACTTTTCACCTATCGTCATCGTTTCCAGGAGATCGATACCGGGAGATTCACCTATCTTTTCAAGAAGGGTTACAAGAATCTCGGTCTGGGCGTTACCCGCACTTCGCCCCATTCCCCTAAGGCTTACATCAAGGAACCTGACTCCAACCTTCCTGACCTCAAGGCAGTTGGCAATCGCTAACTGGAAGTTGTTATGTCCATGAAACCCGAGGGGAATATCGATTTTATCAAGTGCTTTCTCCGCGTACTCATGAACCTCATCCGGAAGCATGCCACCTGCAGAATCGACGAGTACAACAAAATCGGCACCGAAATCCTCAACCGCCCTGCACGCTTCCACAAAACCATCCGAATCCACTGCGTAGGATTTCATAAGGTTCACGCTTACGGTAAGACCCAGTTCCTTCGCGTATTTTATTGATGGTTCCGTATTCCTGTAGACCGTTATATTGCTTCCAACCCGTACGAAATCAAGCCCGGCTTCACGTGCGGACGCAAGATGATGAGCTTCACCGATTCCCGGTATGAAAAATACACCGATTATCGAATCAGTGCCCTCAACTCCACGTTTTCCGGCCTCGATGTATGCATCGTCCGATTCGAGTGCCTGACCGAATCCCTTCTCGCTTCCACCAAGTCCAACACCATGACCGACCTCGATCCACCTGAATCCCGCACCCGATAATCCTCGGGCAATTTTTTCCGTATCTTCAACAGAAAACTGGTAATCGATCGCATAAGACCCGTCCCTTAGCGTACACTCAAGGAGAATAACGGGACCATATTTCTCGATCAGTTTCGTCATTTCTTTCCCGCCCATTTCTTTATTATATCCGCAAGCTTCTCTGATTCACGCTCCGGAATTCCACCGGTTACCCAGAGATTCAGCACCCTTGTTCCAGTACTCTCAGCATACGGGCATCCGGTATTAATCAAACGGTCCGGTGCAAGCCACTGGAGGGGCAGGTACAGGTTCGATGCATGAATTCCGGCAGCCCTTATCTCCCCGGTCATCTCCTGGACTTCCGTTCCCGACATTCCCGGAAAAATCATCGTGAATCTGAACGGTACCGATCCATCAGGATATGATATTACCTCCGCATTGATTCCATGGAAAGTACTCCTGTAAATTTCGACACCTTTGATTCGTTCAGCTGCCGTTTCATCAAAGCGATCAACTGCATCGGACAATTCCGCAATTTCTTGAGTTGTTGCAGAATACCGGTAAATATCTCCTGCATCTTTGTAAGCATCGAACCATCCCGATGCGATCTCAGGGTTGTCATGACGTGCGGCGTTAAACATCTCGGTTAACCGGTCACGAAGGACACTTGCGTGAGTAGATATCCCGGGATCCCTTTCAGGTAATTTTTCAACTTTTTCTGACAGCTCATCAATTAGGCCCTTACTCGTTGAGACAATTGCCCCGCCACCGCTCGAATCGAGTATCTTCCCGGATGCGAAACTCAGCACCCCCGCATCACCGCACGTACCCGCGATACGTCCGTCCGGGTGAGCTGCGCCGTATGCCTGGCACGCGTCCTCTATCAGCACCGCCCCTTTCTTCCTGCAGATTTCCTCAAGCTCGGTCATTCGACAAGGGACACCGAAAAGGTCAACCGCAAGTACGATGTCACTCTCACGAACGACGGCGGCAACACGGTCCGGATCGATATTCAGATTACCGTCGACATCGACGATCACCGGGTTAAGATTCGCATGAAGCGCGGTTGCGAGAAGCGATGGACATCCGATCGAAGGTAAAATCACACGGGTTTCACCGGGAATGCCAAAATGCCCGTACAGAAGAATTATCGCAGTCGCCCCGCGTCCCGTAAAAAACATGCGCGATGAATATGGATACAGCGACTCAGGTAAAAGTCGCGATTTATCGACCTTGTTGGATAACATTCGCCTGTTATTTATATCGGCTGCAATCCCCGTTTGAAAATATCATTACAGAAATTAAGGTGTTCCTGTTATAAAGTAAAGTTGTTCACCCTCGAATGAATCCTCCGATGACAGATCGTCGTACACCAGAACCACCGAACCATCCGCACGCATTACCCCGGAAATTGTCTCGGGACCTGAAATACCCGTCGAACCTGTCAGCGGAGAACTGAAAGTTTCACCGCCATCTGCTGACATTACATACCTCAGTGCAGGCTCTCCTTCGTCGGCATCCGCTGTCATGTATAGCAGATTCAGCCCGTTCACAAGAAAGACCGGCGACTGCGCGAGTGCCACTTCGCTCTGCATTATTGAATAAGGCTGCGTAAAGGATTCACCGCCATCGGTACTATGAGAATAGTAAACCGTTGTAAGTTCCGGAGATTCTGTCAGATAAACAACATGGATAATCTCATCCTCGTCATCGATCTGTGAGTACCCGACTGTGAACCATCCCCTCGGATTCTCAATAAGCGCGTCATTAAACAAATTCCGCCTCTCGAAAGTAACTCCCCTGTCCTCGCTCGAGAGTAACGCAATCCGACCCTCGTTTGCATTCTGCTGCTTCACAAAATACGCCAGCCACACCCTCTGATCACCGTCGGTGAATCCCTGGAGATGAAACGGATTCCCCTGAGGTGTATCGATCGTCGGTTCGTCCTCACCACTGAAATTACGATTGACTACCAGTTCGTATGTATCATGCGACTTGATAAAGAAATAACTAACTACATCGCTGCCGATCTCAAGAACACATGGCCAGCGGGCTTCGTTTCGCTCGTTCAGCCTGCTTTCACGGTTGAACACATCCCCGCCATCGTCACTTTCAATATATTTGAGCTGACCGGCTGTCGCAGGGACATTTATCCAGTACGCCATGACATGATCTGTCTCAAAGGAACTTACGAATCCCCCGCCCTGCTTGTGCCCCGGATGCTGGGAAAGCGAGCCTGGCTGAATAAATGTTCCCTCCTCCATCCTGCTGTACATCACCGTCTGAATCCCGCTCTCGTTCCTGAGATACACAACATGAACCGTTCCGTCTTCCGGTTCGGATGCCATTCGGGGAGTATCAAGTCTGCCGGTTGGCGTAAACGGAAACGGATCGGTGAAATTGTACCCACCGAGGCTGTCGGCAGGTACTGCATCACGCCTTGCATCCCGACCGCCACACCCGGCTGTTACCATTACTAATAACAATGAAAACAATATCTGATACTTATTTATTCGCATGAAGGTTCCTCCGATGCCTGTTAATAACTACAATCCGAGCGGCACATCCGGCCCTTCCGGACTTATCGCTAGGTTTCCGTCACTACATCTCACGTAAACATAACCATCTTCCATCGTAACTTCCCAGTAGACATTCGAATTCTCCATCCAGTTGTCTCCATCGACAAGCTGGACAAGATCGATATGTACCGGACTGAGATTGGTTCTTCCAAGATCACGCTCGATAACTTCGACAGCTTCATTGATCTCGTAGTTCATATCGAATCCCGTCAGGGGCGGATAACCATACCAGTTGAAACCGATAAATGTCCCGTTTACCGGATCGAATCTCAGGACGAAAGCCTCGGTCGCAACCCCGTAATCACTAATTATCGAATACTTCTTGTATACCTGCATTCCTTCCTCGGAAAGCCAGTTTGCTCGTTCGAATCCCATATCTTCAAGTCCCAGCAAATCTTCCGCAAGGTCGGGATAATCATTTCCGGGTTCGGTGGCGAGTGGAGCGAACTCAGCGTAAATTTCAAACGTCTCGATGTTCCGAAGATCGAGCCGCACGAAAGATGTCAGCATCGGGGCGTTGTAATAATCGTACGCAAGTCGCCATAGCCAGAATCCTTTCGCCTGGTATACCTGGTTACTCTCGATAAGCTGCATTCCATCAACATCAATTCCCAGACGCGAAGCGAAGTCCATGGTAATTCTCCCGGCTTCCGCCGAGGGATCCGTGTAGTCACCTGGTTCGTAACCGGTGCTGCTGATTTCATATTGCGAAACGGACAGTTCGGCCCCAGTCTCAACATGCTCAACAACCGGTTCGTCGGAAGCCTGAGACACCTGCTGAGCTTCATCCGCAGCAGGCGCTGGTGTTTCGTCACCCGTAACGCATCCGTTAAAAAGGAATAATCCGGTGACAGCGACCAGTAATAACAGGAAGCGAATATTTTCTTTCATGTCAATGATGATACCACTCGAACAGGCAATAAAAAAAGCCCCCGGACAAAGCCGGGAGCTGTGTGTTTGAAATAATTAACTGGTTCTTACCAGCCGGGGACGATGGTCGATGACCATACGTTACCACCGTAGGTAGCTGCAAGGAACCTGGCTGTGCTGCCTGAGATCTGTACGCAGCCGCGGCCGTCCCATGTGGTGAAGGTTGTTCCATAGGTACCACCCGATGTGGTTCCCGTCACCTTGCTTCCGCCAACAGGATCGAACCTTGCCCAGTAAGTGGTCTGACCCGATGTATTACGTCCTGCCATCAGGATCATGCGGCACTCGGCGTCTCCCTTATCAATGAAGATACCGGGGTTGTATGACGTGCTGTTGACCTGTGTCCACAGCGCGTTATCCGACCACATTTCCGTGCCTGTATCATCCATGGCATACACACCGGCGCTGTTGTATCGCTCTACAAAGTAATACCAGCCGGTTGTCGGGTCGTAATCAAAGTCGTAGAAGTTGAAGTAGCTGTTTCCACCTTCTGACATGATGCTTGAGGGGACGTTGATTGCCGAACCCCAGCTCGTGCCGTCATGATGGAATACTGCCAAACCACCGGATGATGTCCTTGCGCAGACGATCGGATTGTCATCCTCGTCAACAACAAGCCTGTGGACATAGTTTCCACTCGGGATCGCTGTTCCCCATGAAGTCCTGGAACCAAATCCGGTCGATGAGTCGTAAGTTCGTGTCCAGAGTGATGTTGAACTGCCCGAGTCCTGCATGAAGAACGTGTCATCCGACTGCATGGCAATGTTGTAGATGGTGTAGGAGTTACTGGTATTAAAGTAACTGGATGTTCCTGTAACGTTAATTGATGACAGGTAATAGCCACCAGAATACGCACAGACGATACGTGGTGTTCCTGAAGCCCTTGTGGGTTCGGGGTTGTAGTAATAAATCCTGTTGCTACCGATCATGGTCGTCGGTGAAGCCGACGGGCATGTCATCGTACCGCACGACTTGACTTCAACCTCAACCTCTACGAAGCATGTGGCTTCTCCACCGTTACCATCGGTGAGCATTAGGTTGACGTTACCTGTGTAATCACCATCGTAGGTGTGAGTCGGATTCCAGGGATCACCATCGTAGGCATCATCCGGATCCTCGTCGTAAAGCTCGTCTCCGTCGAAGTCCCACGCGTATGTGAGAACATCGTCCGGATCGGGATCGTATGAACCGGAAGCATCGAACTCAACCGGAACATCGCCATACCAGCTCGCCGGCATGTCTGTTACGACCTCGAGGTCGCAGATCGGGTCGGCGTTGTAAGGAGTATCGGCGATGAAGAGGTCATAGCGGAAGAACGCGGCGAGTGTGGCGTCCGGGGCCGGTGCGGGATAATCGCAGGTATAGTCGTACTCGCCATACTCGAGGACTACCCAGTACTCGTCGTAGCCGGCCTCTGTCACGTCATCGACCGTGAACTCAACATGATACGTCGAGTAGGTCTCGGTTCCGCCGACAAGCGTGGCACCGGGATCGAATGACTCGACCGCGCTGTGTACGCCTGTCTCGACCAGGATCGTCGACGGTGCATATTCCCAGTTGTACGGGCTGATGTCGGCGATGAAATCTCCGCCATTGTCCGTTCCATCCACGTAATAAATGTCGTCTGTCAGATCCACCGAAAGCGCTACCGCCTCGACAGCGTTCTCGACAAAATCGGCAGGATCGTCATCCGCTCCAGGCTCGCCCCACGTCGCAAGTATCGCGTATCCGTACGAAACACCTGGTGTCGGGACCGGGAAGCGGAGATAGTAGTTTCGGGTGTTCGTCGCGCCCGCGCTGAACAGCCCGTGTCCATCGGAGTTCGTGCCCGTTGTCAGCCACTCCCACGCATCGTCCTCTACATCAAGTCCGTCGCAGAAGTACTTGTACGGGTTCAGGGTCGCCGTAAGCTTGTCAACGTATCCCGGTGTCGCAAGTTTGCCCTGCGTGTATCCGAGAGGTCCGCTTCCGATGAACTCGTCGGCGTTGAACCATCGCGTGTATCCGTCAGGATTTCCGACCGGTGCATCGTAAGGATCCACATACTCGTCATCTAGTCCTTCAGGATTGTAGTCCTTCATGTGCTGATCGGTTACCAGTGACGCGTAGTCAAGGTTCGAACCATAACTAAGGCTCTCCGATCCTTCGCCCATGAACACACCGCGTACGTCGTATCCATCATACTGGTGGATTCCCGGGAACGGGTGCGTGATCGACACGTCTATGTCGACGTCAATGTAGTCCACGCCGACCGGGGTTCCGTGAATTCCAAAACCGAGGTTCGCGGGATTTCCATTGACAAACTGAACCACGTTCGCGGTGAACATCGCGTTGTGATTCGGGACCGCTTCGACTGTCTGGTTCTCGAAGTCGAAGTAAAGGTCGTAATATCCCCAGAGATGTGTCTGGGTCTGTCCCGTGTTCTGGGACTGGTCAGTAATGGCAGGTCCGGTGTCGGGCATTACGGGAGACTCGCCCCCACCGGAGCAGCCCAGTGCGACCAACGCTACTACAGCGATAATCGCAAGGAGCACTGTCCATCGATTCATATGATTGCCTCCTTGTTTATGAATCATTGCAGAATCAAATGTTTTTGCAGAAGGAGAAGCCAGACAGTTTTCCTGCCTGACTACCTGAATACATTGTAATAAACTTATGGCAATGATACAAGTGCAAAAATACTATTCTATTACAAATGCTGTGCAATAAAATATGCCAATCCTATATTGGATTCATGGCAAAAATAGCCGGAAAAGTCTTTATTCAATAGCTTGCTGGACAATTTCCGTAATAAAAAGTTATCCCGAATTTAATACTGAAACAGAGGGCTTTGGACACCAGGATTTATAAGTGTCTGTTTACTTATCGGCCCGATCAGTGCCCGATGAAGAAAATCCGGTCGATCCCAAACCACTCCACGATAAATACCGCGATCGATATCACAAGATGCTTCGCCCTCTGTGGAAAGAAATGATTGTTCAGCCATAACAGTGAGCATATCAGCACCGTCGGGTAACCAATCTGCTGAATCCGGTAGTAGATAACCGGAA
>Ga0272443_10003704_pt1 | contig 17680 bp, 12 predicted proteins | sample SSMAcet12_FD_193581 | JGI IMG/M metagenome (GOLD analysis project Ga0272443, IMG submission 193581) | Marine sediment archaeal communities from Little Sippewissett salt marsh, Falmouth, MA, United States - SSM-Acet-12 | ecosystem: Environmental > Aquatic > Marine > Wetlands > Sediment ... | reverse complement strand
CGGCGCATCCTGGAACACTTCAACCTGCACGGATATTTTTCCCATATCCAGGGTTCGGAACTGGACGGCCGGCGGACTCGCAAGGATGAAGTGGTGCAAACTGCGTTGACCCTGGCGCCCGCGGGGGAGGCGGTCATGGTGGGTGATCGGGCCGCCGACGTGCTAGGAGCCCGGACCAATGGCTTGCCCGCTGTCGGCGTGACCTGGGGCTATGCCCGTCCGGGCGAGCTGGCCGATGCCGCCCCGGAACACATCGTGTCCAGCGTACCGGAACTGGGGGTCCTGTTGGGGGCGTCATGAAACCCGCGCCAGGGTATCTGTCGCCGCAATGGCTGTTCCGGCCGGAATTTCTGGCTTTGTTGTCCAGTTCTCATGGGGTGATTCCGGATTGCCCCACGGATCTGGCGGAGTTGCTGGTGGCGACCGCTGCCGTACTGGATCCCCGGCCCCTGATCTGGGTGGTGGGGGAGAACGAACGCATCCACAATCGCTGCGAGTGCCTGGAGGCTTGGCTGGAATTGCTGGGAGCGGCGGCCCGGCCGGTGACCCGGCACCTGCGTCCTTTCGAAGATCCCTTTGCCAACTCACAATTGTTGCCGGCGGCCGCGGCCGACAAGGCCGCCCTGGCCGCGGCGGCCCTGCCTGCGCAGCCGGCCCCGGTGGTGGTGACCACTTTGTCGGGCATGGCCGTCTACCTGGAACCGGCAAAGGAGTTGGCGGCCATGGTGGTACAGGTGTCCGCAGGAATGCGCCTGCAGCGGGAAGACCTGGTCAGGCGGTTGTCCACCGCGGGTTACGTGTTCCATGAGGATGTCGCCGCGCCCGGCCAGGTGGCGCGCCGGGGAGGAATCGTGGATGTGTTCGCTCCCGGAAAGAAACTGCCGGCCCGGCTGGAGTTCGAGGGTTCCCGGGTCGTATCTTTGCGCCGTTTTGACCTGGAGACCCAGAAATCGGTGGAAACCCTGTCCTGTCTGCGTTTCCCGCCCCTGAATTACTTTCTGAATCACCAGGATTGGGCGGACTATCAGCAGGGTCCCAAAACGGACATGCTGCCCCTGGATCAGTGGTTGGGCGGCGCCCGAATGCTGACATTGGACCGGGTCGCCCTGGAAGCCGAGCATGCCAAGCTCCTGGATCACTTCCGCCGCATCCACGCGGCTGTTGGGCACGGGGCAAACGTCGATGCCTGCCTGGCATCCTGCCAGTGTGATTTGACGGGCCGGGCGATCCTGGATCTCAGCCCCCTGGGCGTGGAGGGAAAAAACGAACCGGAAATTCGCCCGGTACGCCACACCATGGTGGAAATGGACCGTGATGCCGTTTCGGGCCTGCGCAAACGCATGCATAGCGGGCTTGAGCTGGCCGTGGCGTCCCGGATCAGCGCGGTGCAGCGCCGCCTGGACTTCCTGGGCGCCGATTTTGTGTTTCTGCCCCTTAACCTGCCCGCGGGAATTGAGAATCCCCATCTCGGACACCTGCTCCTGCCGTATCGTCCCTGGATTCCCGGCGGCCGCAGCGGGTTGTCCCAGCGTCCGGTCAAGCGGGAACGCCTGCTCAAGGAGATCCGGGTGGGAGAACTGGTGACCCATCGCCAACATGGGATCGGCCGTTTCCTGGGAGTTGAGCAGCTTAAGGTCAGCGGCTTCGATCGCATCCGCCGAACTTCCACCACCACCGAGGTGATGGTGGTGGAATACCGCGAAGGTGAAAGGCTTTACGTTCCCGTACACGAGGCCGATGACCTGCGACCTTACTCGGCCATGGAGGGGCATGCCCCGGAATTGGATCGCATGGGCGGGCGTACCTGGCGAGCCAAGCAACACCGGGCGCGCAAGAGCATTATCCCTTTCGCCCGGGAACTCCTTCAATTGTACGCCCGTCGCAAGGCCACCCGGGGAACCGCTTTTCCCGGCGATCCGGAATGGGAGGACCGCTTGAAGCGCCGTTTCCGCTTCGTGGAAACGGCGGACCAGAAAAGGGCCATTCACGATGTGCTGCGTGACCTGGAAGCCGCTTATCCCATGGACCGGCTGGTTTGTGGAGACGTATCCTTCGGAAAAACCGAGGTGGCCGTACGCGCTGCATTCCGGGTCATTCTCAATCACCGTCAGGCGGCGTTGCTTTGTCCGACAACCATCCTGGCCTCCCAGCATTTCCAGACCTTCAGCCGGCGTTTCCATGACCTGCCCGTACGCCTGGAAATGCTCTCCCGCCTGGTGCCGCCGGCGCAGCGGCGGCGGATCGCCGCGGAGGTCCGTGCCGGTAAGGTGGATCTGGTGATCGGTACCCATGCATTGTTGAGCCGCCAGCTGGAATTCCCCCGGCTGGGACTGCTCATGATCGACGAGGAGCAGCGTTTCGGCGTGTTCCAGAAAGAGAAATTAAAGCAGCGGCATCCCGCGGTTGATGTGCTGACTCTCAGCGCCACGCCCATTCCCCGAACGCTTTCTTTTTCCATGGCAGGTCTGCAGGACATCTCCATCATCCGGACTCCGCCGCTGGGACGCATGGCCATCCGCAACAAGGTGAGTGCTTTTCGCTCGGAAATCCTGGTGTCAGCGGTGTTGAACGAGGTGGAACGGGGCGGCCAGGTGTATATCGTGTTCAATGACATCCGCGGAATCGATGCGTTCCGCCGTCGCTTGGCGGAATGGTTGCCCGAGATCGATGTGGCGGTGATTCATGCGCAAATGCGTGCGGACTTGATCGAAAAGACCCTCATGGCTTTCATCAATAAACGGGCCCAGGTGTTGTTGTCCACCACAATCATCGAGAACGGCATTGATATTCCCGCGGTAAACACCCTGGTGGTGATCAAGGCGGAGCGCTTCGGCCTGACCCAGCTATACCAATTGCGGGGCCGTATCGGTCGGGGAGATCGCCGGGCCTACGCGTTTTTCATGGTTTCCGCTTCCGCTTTGTCCGATAAGGCCCGGGCGCGCCTGCAGGCCCTGCGGGAGTTTGCCGAGCTGGGAGCGGGATACCGTCTGGCGGAATTCGACCTGCGCCTCCGGGGGGCGGGTTCATTGCTGGGGAACCGTCAGCATGGTCACATCGCTGCCCTGGGATTCGACTACTACATGGAGCTGTTGCAGCGCACCATTGAGGATCTCAAAGGTGGCACCGCCGCGCCCATGCCCGCGGAGATCAATCTGCGTTTTGCTTTTTCCGTGGAGCCCGATTACATTAGCGACATGGAAGAAAGGGTGGGGGTGTACCGGCGTGTCATGGCGGCCCGGGAGCGCAGTGAACTCATGGGTTTGCGGGCCGGCGTGGAAGACCGCTTCGGCCGCCTGACCCCGGGCATGGAAGAAATCTTCCGCCTGGCCGCCCTGCGGCTGCTTCTTCACGGGGTGAATGTGAAAAAGGCGGACGTCTATACCGAAAAAGTGGTGTTGACTTTCGCGAGCCCGGTTGCGGCACTCCCGGAGGAACTCAAGGGGCTGGCATCCAGCCGGCTCTCACCCACGGAAGTGGCGGTGTCGCCTTCGACCTACGCGGACCTCATGGGATCCGCATCAAGTCAGGGTGCCGCCGGAGTCCACGAAGCGCGTTAATCCTCCCCGCAGGTTATAAACGCGGTGCCTGCCCCGTTGTTTGAGCAGGCTGCACCCCAGGCTGGCCACGTATCCCACGTTGCAGGTCAATACCGTGGGACGGTCCACCGGCACTTCGGCGTAACGGGTGCGCAGGTCCGCCACCGGAATGTTGACCGCGCCGGCGATGTGTCCGCCGGCGAATTCATCCGCGGAGCGCACATCCACCACCATGGGCGGATTCTCGCCCTTGAGCATATCCAGGAATTCGGTGGGTTCCAATAAGGGAAGTGAGTCCATGGGGAAGCCCTCGGCTTCCCAGCCTTGGATCCCCGTGAGCAATTGTCCCTTGATATGGTCCAGCCCCACGCGGTGCAATTGCTCGCAGGCTTCGGTCAACTCCTCTTCACGGGAGGAGATCAGGAAGATGGGCCGGTCCGGGGGGATGACCCATCCCGCCAGGGTGGGGAAGTTGGCCCGGGTGCTGATATGGTAGGATCCCGCGATATGGGAGCGAGAGAAACTGCGGGCTCCCCGGATGTCCAGGGCGATGCCGCCGGATTCATCCATCAGGTCCCGGGCGTTGGAGGGGGCCAAAGTGGCCAGGGGCTCCAGCTTGCGCAGCAGTTGCGGGCCGCGGCGATTGATTTCGCTCAAGCGCGAGAAGTGGTCGGGCGCGGGCGGCATGTCCTTGAGCAGCCAGTCCCGGAATGTATCGGGGTCCTTGAACTGCAGGGCGGCGTTGAGGCGCCTTTCGTACCCGATGGTGGATCTTCTGCGCTGTCCAATGGCGCGGCCGCATAGCGAACCCGGGCCGTGGGCCGGGTAGACTTCAACGAAATCAGGCAATCGCAGCAACTTGTCGTGCAGGCTGGCGTACAGCTTATGGGTCAACGCATCCGCTTGACCGGGAAACAGGTCCGGGCGGCCCACGTCCCCGACGAGCAGGGTATCGCCGCAGAAAACGGCGCCGGGGAGGTCGCCGCGATCCAGGTCCACCAGGACATAGGTGATGTGTTCCGGAGTATGGCCCGGGGTTTCCATGACGCGGAACCGCAACTTGCCCACGGCGATTTCGTCGCCTTCGGACACCCCCTGGTGCGGAAAGTCACTTCCCGCGGATGCGGGCATGATGATCTCCGCGCCCACGCGGTCGGCCAGTTCCATGTGGCCGGAAAGGAAATCGGCATGCAGGTGGGTCTGCAGCACATGGGTGATGGTCAAGTCCAATTCCCGCGCCATATGGATATACACGTCCACGTCGCGGCGTGGATCGATGATCACGGCGCGGCCCTGGCTACCCACAAGGTAAGAGCTATGGGCGATTTTCTCGGTGTATACGGGTCTCGATAGCATGTCTGCCTCCAGTGAAGTATGAATTGGCCGGGCGCCTGGTTTTTGTCGCCACGTGGAAACCGCACCGGTCACCGGGCCCGCCGGGCGACACGGGGCGTGAGAGTGTCAGATTCCCCATGGTACTTTCCCCAATATGGACAATGCCGGGAGAAAAGTCAACCCCGGCGTCTTTGCAGGCAAATGGCCAGGAGCGCCAGTCCCAGGATCAGGCAGAAATGAGGAAAGAGCCAACCCCCGCGCATGAAGACCGTCCGGGTTTTCAGGTAGTGGACCGGGGTCACGAAACGGTCGGCCTGCCCATAAGGGGAACGATGCAGGATCCGTCCCACCGGAGACACGGCTACCGAAATACCGTTGGAAGTGGAGCGCATGGTATAGCGCTGGTTTTCCACGCTGCGCAACACGGCGTTGATCATGTGTTGCCCCGGGGCCGAGGTGTCGCCGAACCAGGAGTCATTGGAGATGGTAACGATCAACTGCGCCCCCGGGGAAACCAATCGCCTCACCAGGCGGGGGAAGATGATCTCAAAACAGATGGGGGTGGCCACGGGAGTGCCGTTTACCGTCAGGGGATGCAGGCTGTTTCCTGGGGTAAAGTCAACGATCTCGTCTACGATGCGGGGTACGAAAAAGAACAGCCACCTGAAGGGAATGTACTCGCCGAAGGGGGTCAGGTGAACCTTGTGGTAGGTCTGCACGCCCTGGGGTGCGAAACGTACCATGGCGTTGGCGATCACGCCCTGCTCGCGGATATCCGTGAAGCCGGCCAGCAGGGGGGCGAATTCGCGGCTGAATTGCAATATCCGGTCTCTGTACACGGTGTTGCGCAGGGGGTAGAGGGTGACGGAGTATTCCGGCCAAACAACGAATTCCGCCCCCTGCTGGCGTACCAGGCGGCCTGATTCGGCCAACAGCTCTTCGAGGCGGTTTTCCCTTTCCCGCCAGGAGAGTACCCGGTCATGATGGCTGTTGGGTTGGATCACGCCTACGCTGTGGGCGGGAAGCTTTGCCAGGCGTGACTCCAGCCGGTTCATGCGCAGCCAGCCGCCGCCGAAGGCCAGCACCAGGATCAATACCAGGACCGCGCCGATCCGCCGGTCGCGGTAGCGCCACCAGCGATAAAGCAGGATGTTGACCATGATCAGCAAAAAGCCCGTCAGGTGGACACCCCCCAGGGCGGCGCTCTGAAGAAACGGCAGGTTGAGGTATTGGGATGTACCCGCCAGGCACCAGGGGAATCCGCTCATGAACTCTTCCAATACCAGGTCTTTGCCCACCCAGAGCAAGGCAAAGGCGGGCCACCAATTCCCCGGGGCGCGCCACAGGTACCCCATACCCCAGCCGGCAACGGCCGTGAGCAGTGACAGAATGGCCACGACCATAAGGAAAGCCAGGATGCTCAGGGTGGTGCTCATGCCGCCGTAGCGGGTCATGACCCTGGGCATCCAGTACAGCATGACCAGGTGAGCGGCCACGCCGAACACGGCAAACAGGGGCAATGACTTGGCGCGGCTACGGTCCAGGGCGGCCAGCAAGGGCAGTAAAAACACAAAAGCCAGGGGGAAGAGGTTGAAGCGCGGGAACGCCAGGGCGTAGAGCACACCTGATGACAGTGCGGCCAGCCAGGGCGCGGCCCGGCGGAACAGCGGCATCATGATGCGCCTCGCCGCCGGCATGGTATCGCGTCAGGGCATGCGGCGCAGGAAAAAACCGGTGCGGCCGGCCAGCTTCTCCATTTTTTCCTTGGCATCCTGGGCCGCCTGGCGGGAGTCAAAGCGGCCCACCAGTACGCGGTACATGGTCTTGCTCTGCACCACCACGCGCTGGATTTCCGTGGGGTAATTATGACGGATAAACATGTCGGAATAGGATTTGGCTTCGGCATGGTTTTCAAAGGCGGCCACTTGCACCGCGTAGTAAGTGTCCCGCTCCACGGGCCGGGGCTTGACCTTCCGGACCGGCGGGGATTCGGTCCGGGCCGCCGGTGCGGCGGCGTCTGATTTGCCGTGAAGGTCCATCTCCGCCTGGATGGCGTTGGGAGTTTCGGAAACAGCTTTTTCGTCCAGGGGGATGTGTTCGCTCTGGGTGGTTACCCGGGCCCCCGCCGGGGTCAGGGCGGCGGTCTTGCCGGCCTGGTACCCCAGGTAGAAGAGAAAGATGCCGATGAGGATTACGGCTGACAGGAACACCACCACGTGCAGGAAGGTGATCTTGATTTCCAGCACTGTGCGGCGCTTGTCTCTCATCAGTCTTTACCCAGGATTTTGAGCAGCTCGATGGGCAGGGGGAAGACAATGGTGGAGGAGTTGTCCGCCGAGATGTCCATCAGGGTCTGGAGGTAACGCAATTGCATGGTATAGGCGTTCTGGGACATGATGTTCGCGGCTTCCAAGAGGCGGGCGGAGGCCTGGAATTCACCATCGGCATGGATCACCTTGGCGCGGCGTTCCCGTTCCGCTTCGGCCTGCTTGGCCATGGCGCGCTGCATTTCCTGCGGCAGGTCCACGTACTTGATCTCCACCATGGAGACCTTGACACCCCAGGGATCGGTATGCTCATCGATGATGCTCTGCAACTTGGCGTTGAGCTGGTCCCGTTCGGAAAGCAACTCGTCCAGTTCCACCTGGCCCAGCACTGAACGCAATGTGGTCTGTGAGAGTTGGGAGGTGGCGTAGTTGTACTCCTGGACCTGGAGAACCGCCCTGAGGGGATCCAAAACCCGGTAGTAGACAACGGCGTTGACCTTGACGGAGACGTTGTCCCGGGTGATGACGTCCTGGGGGGGCACGTCGAGAACAATGGTGCGCAAACTGACCTTGACCAGTTTGTCAATGGGATAGAGAACGAAAATCAGTCCCGGACCCTTGGGCTTTTCCAGCACCCGGCCCAGACGGAAGATGACGCCCCGTTCGTACTCTTTGAGTACCTTGAGCCAATTGAAAAGCAAAAACAATACGACCACCGCAATGGTGATGGCTGAGATCTGCATGGCTAACCCCCTTTGGTTTTGACTTTCAAGCGGAATCCATCCATGAGGAGCACTTCCACCTCGCTGCCGGCTTCGATGGGTGTGTCGGATACGGCGTTCCACCATTCTCCATGGACGAATACCCGTCCGCCCTGGGGAGTCACCCGGGTGCGGGCGGTACCCTGTTCCCCGACCAAGCCTTCCTTACCGGTGTCCACGCGCCGTTTCATGACCTGGATTACCTTGTAAGTCAGGAACAGGATTATTGCGGCGAAGCTTACGGTCAGTATGGCGATCATGCTCATGGTGGGCCTCATTTCCGGAATGGGTGAACTGATCAGCATCACGGAGCCCAGGAAAAAAGCCACGGCACCGCCTATGCCCAGGATGCCGAACCCCTGCACCTTGATCTCCGCCAGGAACAGGCCGATGGACAACAGGATCAGCAGCAGCCCAACGTAGTTGATGGGCAGGATCTGGAAAGCCATGAAGGCCAGCAACAGTGAGATGCCTCCGATGACCCCGGGAATCACGGCTCCCGCGTGGGTGAATTCCAGGTACAAGCCGATGAGTCCGAATATCAACAGAAAATAGGCCAGGTTCGGGTTGGTGATGGTGCGCAGAAAGCGTTGCCGCCAGCTCATCTCCATGGTGGTGACCCGGGCATCCTCGAGGTTCAGGGTGATTGTTTCCCCCCGCATGGTGGTGATGCGCCGGCCTTGCAACTGGCGCAACAAGTCGTCCAGGCTGTCCGCGGAGAAGTCGGCCAGGCGTCCTTCAAGGCATTCCGCCACGGTGTACGCCAGGCTTTCACTCACCGCTTTGGCGGCCATCTCCTCGTCACGCCCGCGCTTCCGGGCCAGCGAGCGGATGTAAGAGACAGCGTCGTTGGTGATCTTGGCCTTCATGGTCTCATCGATCTTGCGTCCCAGGGCGGAAACCGGGCTGGCCGCACCCATGTTGGTGCCGGGGGCCATGGCGGAGATGTCCGCGGCCACGGCGATAAAGAAACCCGCCGATGCGGCCCGGGCTCCCTGGGGCGAGACGAACACCGCCACCGGTGCCGGTGACTGCAGCATCTCCTTGATCATGGTGCGCATGGCTGAATCGAGCCCGCCCGGAGTGTCCAACTCGATGACCACGAGTTGCGGTTCGGCCTGCTTGCGGATCCGTGCCATGGAGTCGATCACGTACTCGGCGCTGATGGAGTCAATGGGGCCCTGGATCACCAAGCGGTAGACATCTGCTTTAACGGCCAGGGGGGCCAGCAGCAGTATCGCCGCGATCAGTCTTTTCATACTTTGAATAATAGGCCGCAAAGCAAAAAAAATCAACTCGCCCGCCCGTTGCCCTGTGGTTGCGTTCCCGTGGTTGCTGTGCTAAAAGAAAACATGCCTGATCACAACTTCGCCCTCATCATGGCCGGGGGACAGGGCACCCGGTTCTGGCCTTACAGCACCCGCAAACGACCCAAGCAGTTTCTGCCCATTCTTGGAAAAGATCCCTTAATCACCTGTACCTTCCGCCGCCTGGAACGGGTCGTGCCCCGTGAGCGCATTTTCGTGGTCGCCGAGGAAGCGTACCGCGCCCCGGTCATGGAAGCCCTTCCCGGACTGGATGCCGCGAATTACATAGCTGAACCGGCGCCGCGCAATACCGCTCCGTGTATGATCCTGGCCAACATCGTGCTCAGCCGCCTGGACCCGGAGGGCCGTGTCCTGGTTGTACCCGCCGATCACCACATCAACGACGAGGAGACCTTCGCCCGGCAAATGGGGGATGCCCTGGATTTCAGCGAAAGGCCGGTTATCGTAACCGCCGGCATTGTTCCGAACCATCCCCATACCGGTTACGGCTACATCCGTTACGCCCCCGGCCGCCAGGCGCACAGTGGGGAAACGGTCTTCCACCCGGTGGAGGCCTTTGTGGAAAAACCCGATACCCCCACGGCGCAGCGCTACCTGGAGCAAGGCGGCTATTGCTGGAATTCCGGCATGTTCGCCTATAAACTGCGCCATTTTCGCACCCTGCTGGAAACCCATGCCCCGGAATTCGCGCGCGGGTATGCCGACCTGGAGGCCGCCCCCGCCGAGGAGTCGGCCCGGGCTTTTGCCGCCCTGCGCCCCATGTCCATTGACTACGCACTGATGGAGAAGGGAGCGGAAGCCTGGATGATGCCGGCGGCTTTTGACTGGAACGACGTAGGCGCCTGGCCCAGTGTCTTTGAATTGGGCGGCCCGGATGCCGACGGCAACGTGGCCGGGGCCGGGCATGTTTTATTGGACAGCCGCAACTGCCTGGTCTTTTCAACGGAACCCACTCCGGTGGGCCTCATCGGTCTCGAAGGCGTGGCGGTGATCCAAACCCCCAACGGCCTGCTGGTGGGGCGCCTGGATCAGATGCAACGGGTCCGTGAAGTCCTGCAGCGCCTGGAAGCCGGCACCACGCCGGACAGGGAGCTCCCGGGGTCATGAGAACGCGGATTCGTGTCAGCGCGGCCGCGTTAACGGCCAACCTGGAACAGTTCTTCCGCATCACCGGGCGCCCGGTGGCTTTCGTGGTCAAGGCCAATGGCTATGGTCACGGTATAGAGACATGCGTCAATATCGCCAAGCGACTCGACGCCGTGGGGTCCTATGCCGTGGATGCGGCCCATGAGGCCCGGCGCGTGTTGCAACAGGATGATTCCCGCCCGGTCCTGGTGATGGGGTGGGCGGATGACGATGAACTGGAATACCTGGTGGGGGCCGGTGTTGAGCTGGTGGTCCCCGCGCTGGAGTACCTGGAGCGGGTGCGGGCTGTTGCCCGCAAGTTGCGGATGGTTGCCCGCTGCCATATCAAGGTGGAGACCGGGACCCGGCGCCTGGGTATGGAACCGGCTGAAGTGCGGACCCTGCTCCGCTCCGCCCCCGGCCCGGAAGTGGAGTTTTGCGGGATTTACTCGCATTTCGCCGATATCGAGGACACCACCCGCCATGAATTCGCCGGCCGGCAATTGGAGACGTTCCGATCCCTGCTGAAAGATGTGCCTGAAGCCGGTCGTTTGCGGCGGCATATGGCCTGTTCGGCCGCCGCCCTGTTGTTTCCGGCCACCCATTTCGATTTCGTACGTCTGGGGATCTCGGCTTACGGCTACTGGCCTTCCCGGGAAACCCGCATATCCTGGCAGGAACAAAAGGGTGACGGCATGAAATTGTGTCCGGCATTGACCTGGGAAACCCGCGTGGCCCAGGTTAAAAAGGTGTCTTCCGGGGAGACCGTCGGCTACGGCCGTTCCTACCGTGCCTTCAGTGACTCCCGCATTGCCGTGATCCCGGTGGGGTATTACGACGGCTATGACCGCCGCTTATCCAACTCCGGCATCATCCTGATCAAGGGTGTGGAAGCGCCGGTGCGCGGGCGGATCTGCATGAACATGATGATGGCCGACGTGACCCATATCCCGGATGTCCGGGCGGGGGACCGGGTTGTCCTGCTGGGGGAGGGGGATAACGGCCGCATCGATGCCGGTGATATGGCGGAGCGTTGCGGCACGATTCATTACGAAATCCTCAGCCGCATTGCGCCTCACCTGCCCCGGACCGTGGATCCCTGAGCCCGCCAGAGCAGGCACAAAGCCGCCGCCAGGTTGATTCCGGCCAGCAAGCGGGTGGTGCCCCCCAAGCCCAGGATCGGCAGCATCAAGGTGCCCGCCAGCAATGCGCCCAGGGCGGCTCCGCTGTGATCTGCGGCGTTTACCCTGCCCGTGGCGTAGCCCGGCCGGCTCGGCCGCTGCTCCAGGGCGGTGGCCAGGGCGGCGGGGAATACGGCGCCGACCATACCACCGATCAAGACCGTGAAACCAAATATCCAGGCCTGGTCAAAAAGTGGGTGTTTCCCCGCCAACGGCAATAGGCAGCCCAGGCCCGCGGCCGTTGCCGCCAGGGTGAAGAGCAAGGCGGACAGCAATAAGCGGGGGCGGAGACGGGCCGCCAACCTGCGGGATACCGCGGCGCCGATGGGCAGTCCGGCCATGAACAACGCGGTGAACAGGCCGATGAAACGGTAGATGAAGCCGAAACGGCTTTGCACCAGGGTAAGGATCAACAACTGCAGTGACATGCCCGAAAAGCCCGCCACGGCTACCGCCGGATACAGCATACCGGTGCCCCCCCGGCGCAGGGCGGCGGGCACCAGCAGAATCACCACGCCCAAGAGCACCAGGTTGGGATCCAAGCCTTCAACCAGCTGCAACACCCGCCGCACCCCACCGGCATGAACCCATCCCAGGGAACGGTTGTAATGGTGCAGCGCCATGGGCCTGTCGTCGGTATTGAGTCCCTTCTGGTGGTGGGCTTTCAAACCCGCCAGGATCCGCGGGCCGCTCTGGGGAGGAAACCAGGCGGAGAAGAGAGGGGAAAAGTCGGGATCTCCGGGTTTGCACCGGCGCCAGCGTGCGGATAGCACGGCGGGATCGTCACTGACCACCCCTGAGCGCTTGGCTGCAAAAAAGAAAGTGTCGGCTCCCGGGGAGATCACCACGTGGGCAAAAACCGATTTCAGGGTGTTGAAAATAACCGCCGAATAAGCGCCCACGCCGCCGGCCGTGTAGGTTTCCGAAGATGATATGCGCAGGCATACCACGCCCCCGGGAGTCATGATACGGGACAGCTCGCTCATGAACTCGCGGGTATAGTACCGGTTGGCCAGCAGGGAAACGGGCTCTGATGCATGGATGTAGACCAATTCGAAACGGTTGCCCGCCGCCGGCAGGCGGCCCATTTTCTGCACGTAACGCCGGCCGTCGGTGAGGTGGAGGTGGAAGCGCTTGTTTCGGAGCCCGGCCTCCATGTCCGCGGGCAGGTGACGCCGGACCATCCGGGTCACGCAATGATCCAGTTCCACATTGTTCAGCGCTTGGATATTCGTGTCCAGGATGGCCTGGGCCAGGCCGCTCACGGCTTCGCCGATCACCAATATCCGCCGCGGCCGGGGGTGTTGGCTCAGCAGGCGGGCGGCCAGCATGTGGTGCCGCTCCGGGTCGGGAAACGCAGCCGCCATCTGGCCGTTCAAGTACAAGGCGTACTGGTCCGCTTGGCGGCCGATGGCGATGTTCTGAAAGCGGGAATCCCGGGTATCCACCAATTGCGTGGCCGAGAATCCCCGCCAGCGGGCCGCAACGGTGGACCTTTCAAGTCCCCCGCCGACCCGGGGCAGGAGTCCGCCCAGGGATACCAGCAATGCGGCCGCGCCCAGCCATTTCAGGCCGGCCAGGCCCAGGCGCCGGCCCCCCCAGATGTGCACCAGCGCGCCGGCCGCCAGGGCGGCGAACAGGATGTCAAAAGCGGCCCACCGCCCCGCCAAGACCCAGCTCATGAGGGCCCCGGCCGCCAGGGAACCCAGGGATTCCACGATGTACACCCCGGACATGTGGGACATGCCGCGACCGCGGCGGGCGCTGCGGATGGCCAGGGGAAAAGCCATGCCCACCAGGAAGCTGTGGGGGATGACCAGCAGCGCCGTGGCGGCAAACACCCGCCCCATGCCGATAGGCAATCCCGGGGGAGTCAGGGTCAGGTCGTGCATGTAGCGAATCGCCCCCAGGCCCAGGGGAGCCAGCAGGATCAACAGCAGCACCACCTGGAACAGGCGCTCTCCCGGACGGGCCAGGCGGTCCGCCAGGCGTCCTCCCAAGCGGGAGCCGGCGGTGACTCCCAGCAGCCAGTGAAACAGCACGATGGCGATGACGATTTCATTGCCCAGTACCACCACCATGATCTCGCGCAGAAACAGGGTTTGAAAAAGGGTGGCCAGGAATCCCAGGAGCAGGAATACGGCCATCAAGGTGGGGCGGTCGGGGATGCTGGTGTTTCGGGAACGGACCATGGCCGTGCCTGCCGACGGGGACTATTCGACTTCAAACAGGAGGCGGTTGGCCAAGACGTTGTCGCCTTCTTTGACGCCCATGCTTTTAATGGTCCCGGCGATGGGGGCGCGGATCTCGTTTTCCATTTTCATGGCCTCGTGAATCAGCACGATATCCCCTTCCTGCACCTCGTCCCCGGCCTGAAAGTAGACTTTCTGGATATACCCCGGGATAAAACTCTTGACCATGCCGGACCGTGATGCCCGCTGGGGGCGGGGCCGGAAGTAGAACAACTTGTCGATCTTGAGCAGGGAGGCGGGATAGTACTCTCCGTTTACGTAGATCCCCGAGGGATAGCCGTCGAGATCCCGTTCGATTTCAACCTGGTAGATGCAACGGTCAACAAAGAATGACAGAATCTCGCCTTCCCGGGTTTCCCCGATCTGGATCCGGAAAGGCGTCTTTTCCACCCGGATCTGGGTTTCCGATTGGAAAGTGGAACCCGGGGCCGTCTCGATGTCGAAGGCATGCTTTTGGACTTGAAAACGGTATTTCATGGCGGGTTACCTCCCCAGAAAGATGCGACGCAACAGGTTGGGCTGCTTCATGCGTTCCAGTTGGGCCTTGTAGTTCTTGCGGCGGTTTTCCACGTGAAACGCGGCCCCCAAGAGGGCGGCGGCCAGTTCCACCTCTTTCTCGCTGCGCGGTCGCTTGGCGAATTCGAAACGCAGGTTGAGAAAGTCCACAATGGTTTCCCCTCTCAGCAGGTGCGGGCTTTCCAATAGTTTTTTCAGGAAGATCAGGTTGGTGTGAATGCCCCGCACCAGGATGGTGTCGAGGAATTGGCGCAGGTCGTTGATGGCGTTGCCGCGTTGGACGGCGAAAGAGAGGATCTTGCCGATGTTGGGGTCGTAAATGGAGGATACTTCGGCTCCGGCGAAGAGGCTGGTTTTAAAGACGTTGCGGATGGTGGCGTAGTGAAAAAAGTCCTTTACCGTTCCCGCGGAAGGGCGGAAATCGTCGTGGGGGTTTTCAGCGTTCAACGAGACCAGGATGAGGTTGTGCCGGGGCTCGAAGATCCGCAAACCGTCCACGTTGTGCAGTTGCTCTCCCCGGGCCAGCACGAATTGCTTTTTTATGAAGTTCGAGAGCATGTGGATTTCCGGAATCAGCGTGTTGACCTGGATGGTGGGGTTGATCTCGGAAAAGAACGCCTCGCCCTTTTCGACCAGGAACTCCACGTACCCCAGGCCAACGTAGCTCAATTCCTCCACCAGGCGGCGCACGTCCTGCATCATGGACTGGCGCAAGTCGTCGCTTATGTTCACTGAGGGTGATTCCTGGAATACTTTCTGGAAACGCCGTTGGATGGAAGATTCTATTTCGGGCATGATGAGCAGATTGCCCGATGCATCCCGCAGGAAGGGGATTTCGATGTGGTGGGCGAAGGGCAGAAATTCCTCCAGGAACACGCCGTGCTGCTGGATGGCGCTGCGTTTCAGCATTTGCTGCAACTTGTCCTGGGCGTCGCGGCGGAACTCCGCCACGCGGATTTGATGCCCTCCGGTTCCCGTAACCGGCTTGATGATTACCGGGAACTTCATGTCCGGGGATACAAATTCTATGTCCAGTGGACTGTTGATGACCTCGGAGTGGGGCAGCGTCTGGATCCCGATGCGCTGGGCCGTATTCTTCAGTTCGATCTTGTCCCGCACCCGGTGCAGCACGTCCGCCGAGGGTCCGATAAAGGTGATGCCGTGGCGGGCGCATTGTTCCGCCAACTCGGGATTTTCCGAGAGGAAACCGTATCCCGGATGGAGATAGTCCACCCCCAGTTCAACGGCCATCTCCATGATCGATTCCAGGTCCATGTAGCTGTCTTCCGGACGGGAGGAGTAGAACTTGTAACTGCGGTCCGCCAGCTTGACGGGCAGGGATCCGGCGTCCTCGGGTGAATAGAGCAGGATGGTCTCCAGGCCCATGCTGCGCAGGGACATGATGATGTCCAGGGCAACGGTGCCGCGGGTGGGGATGAGTACGCGTTGACGTTTCATTGAAACCTCCCTTACAACGGGATATTGCCGTGTTTCTTCGGCGGATTCTGCATGGTCTTGTGTTCCAGGGATTCCAGGGCCGCGATCAGGCGGGGCCGTGTTTCCGTGGGCAGGATGATGTCGTCAACATACCCGAAAGCAGCGGGCAGTTTTGGATTGGCGAATTTTTCCTTGTAATCCTGGATGAGGCGCTCCTTCAGGTTGTCGGGTTCATCCGCCGCGGCCAGGTCCTTGCGGAAGATCACGTTGATGGCTCCCTGGGGGCCCATGACCGCTATCTCCGCCGTGGGCCAGGCGAATACCACGTCGGCACCCAGGTGCTTGGAACTCATGACGATGTAAGCCCCGCCGTATGACTTGCGGGTGATGACCGTGAGTTTGGGTACCGTCGCTTCCGAGTACGCGTACAGCATCTTGGCGCCGTGTTTGATGATGCCGAGTTTTTCCTGGTCCCGTCCGGGCAGAAAACCGGGGACATCGACGAAACTGACCAGCGGGATGTTGAAAGCGTCGCAGAAACGGATGAATCGCGCGCCCTTTAGGGATGCCTGAACGTCCAGGGTACCGGCGTAGATATCCGGGTTGTTGGCGATCACGCCCACGTTGCGGCCACCCAGAAAGGCGAAGCCCACCACCAGGTTTTGGGCATACCCTTCATGGACTTCGAAAAAACGTCCGTCATCCACCACCAGGGAAAGCAACTCCTTGATGTTGTAGGGTTTATTGGGATTGACCGGAACGATTTCGTTCAGCTTGTCTTCCATGCGGTCAAAAGGATCATCCACCACCTGGGGGGGCAGCGGATGGAGGTTGGAAGAGGGAATGTAGCCCAGCAGCTCCTTGACCATATCCAGGGTATGGGCTTCATCATGGCCCACGAAGTGTGCAACCCCGGATACCGTGGCGTGAGATTCAGCCCCGCCGAGGTCTTCAAAAGTGACGTCTTCCTTGTTGACGGCCTTGATGACCTCCGGGCCCGTGACGAACATGTAGGAAGTCTTGTCCACCATGAACACGAAGTCCGTTATGCCCGGGGAGTACACCGCGCCGCCCGCGCAGGGACCCATGATGACCGATATCTGCGGGATGACGCCTGAGCTGATGGTGTTGCGGTAAAAGATGTCGCCGTATCCGGCCAGGCTGCTGATGCCTTCCTGGATGCGGGCGCCGCCGGAGTCGTTGATGCCTACGATGGGGGCGTTGGCCTTGAGGGCCAAATCCTGAACGTTGACGATCTTTTTGGCGTGCATCTCGCCCAGGGATCCGCCCAGGATTGTGAAGTCCTGGGAAAAAGCGTAAACCAGCCGGTCCTGGATGCGGCCGAAACCGGTAATGACACCGTCACCGAGGAATTTCTTTTTTTCCAGGCCGAAATTGCTGGAGCGGTGTTGTATATAGCCCTGAAGCTCCACGAAACTGCCTGGATCGAAGAGATATTCAAGACGCTCCCGGGCGGTCATTTTGCCTGCGGCATGCCGTTTCTCAATGCGTTCCTTGCCGCCGGCCATGTCCCTCTGCTGCCGTAGCTTCATTAACGACTTGATTTTGTTTTTCATGCTTTGCCCCTCTCCGCAGGCCATTGTACTGATTCAGCCTGCAAAAAGCAAATGGAAGCCCCGGGGAGGTGGCAGGAGACAGGTGACAGGAAACAGGTGACAGGATGCGAAAGGGGCAAGGTGCAGGAGTCCCCAGTCTAAAGTGAGAAACCGAGAAGAACTTTCTTGAACTTCGGTTCCCCCCGCAACTCCCCAACTTCCCTGATCCGGGCGGGTTTGAAACCCGCCCCTGCCGCTGATTTTCCCGGTCACCTGCCTACCTGATACCTGTCACCTTTTTTCAACTTCTTCCCTTTTCAACTCGAGATATGCTCAAAAGTTGTGTACGGATAGAACTGGGATTTTAGGAGAGGAGTGTCGTATGC